>Ga0131853_10021656_pt1 | contig 11659 bp, 11 predicted proteins | sample TergutLab28metaG_FD_92764 | JGI IMG/M metagenome (GOLD analysis project Ga0131853, IMG submission 92764) | Labiotermes labralis P1 segment gut microbial communities from Petit-Saut dam, French Guiana - Lab288 P1 (version 2) (version 2) | ecosystem: Host-associated > Arthropoda: Insects >...
AGCAAGCTTAAGGCTATATCTCGTTTTCTTAGTTTTCCTGTTTCAACAAATAAAAAATAATCAACGATTGCTGCCATCGGAGTTAAAAAATGTGTAGTAATATTGCCATATGTCCACATGCCGTCATACCCCCATCTCTTTGCAAACGGAGCAAGAAGTGTCCAAAAAATAATCAGCGTGAAAAACACCATGAGGGTAGCAAACATCTGAAATCTAGGAGCATAGCATGCCGAGCCGTGCAAGCCGTTTTGTCGTGTGTCAACAGCAGTTCGTACAATCAAAAATCCAAACATAACCGCTATTAATAAATTGCTTTGAGCAGTATAGAAAAACCACCTGCCGACAGGTGTGCCAAACCTGCCCCCAAATATAAGACCACTGACGGCAAGCAAAAAAAATGCAATGCGCAAAAAAAGAGCAATTCCTCTATGCTTTATCATTGACTTAGTATGTGTAGTCTATCTTGAGTTTCATTCTCTGTCAAATAAAAGATTAAAAGATTAATAGTATGGGCGGTGTTTAATTTTGATGTTTATATTTTTTTGTTTGTGCCGTTTTGTAAAAATAATTGCAGGGATTAAAAAACCTATAGCAGGGACTAGGGTAATAAAAGCAAATATTCCGAAAATTAATATCCACAACCAGGTAGGACTTAACAGCATCATTAAAAATATCAGCACAATCCACACAATTACAGCTATACTAAAAATCAAGAATAACAACCAACACAAAAAACTAGCATTGCTAAGTCGCCCTTTACTAAGTCGTTTAATCAAAAACACCACAAAAAAGCAAAACATAAACGCAAGCAAAGCCAAAACACCGATTACTGTAAAAAAGCTAGCCACTCCGCCTGTTCCCCAGCGCAAAAAAGCAAAGCCTCTTGGGTTTGACGACATCACAATCCTAATGCTATCATTGACTGTTGCTGTTCTTACAAGCTGGTAGTTGCGTCTTGTTAGCCTTTCAAAATCTAAATTAGAATTAAATAAATGCCCCTCATATAAATTCAAATTTACAACAAAGCTTTTGTTTGCTTGCCAGTATTGATTAGGTGAAAAACCATACATTATTGTCAGGCGGTCGGCTGCTGAAGTATTTGCGTGATAGGCATAGCTTATTACGATTTCCAGTGTTTGGTTAGGTTCAAAATGCATATCAAACAAAACTCTTTGTGTGCGATAAAAATGCCACTCATAGCAACAGCACCAGTCGGGATAAACGCTGGTATTAGGGGAGGGCGAGGGCTCTTGCACCTCGTGGCTTAGCGTCTGGGTGTCTTTGGTTATTGAATAGGCTTTTGCACCGTCAAAATATACTGGGGCATAAAAGCGTGCGTTTGTTGTGATTGGGCGGTCAGCTGTGTTTGTGATGCTGTAGGTGGCAACAATGTTTGCAGTACGCCTTTGAAAAAAGCTGATGTCTAGGGTTTTAGATTGAATTTTTATATAATCATACTTTTCAAAAGTTATGCCTCTGTGTGTGCCGACTGGCTGGTTTGCCCACATATTCATACATGCAGTGCAGGCGTCGGCGGTGAGTGGAGGGGCAAAAAAGAGCGTGGCAAAAAATGAGGCCAGCAATAAAACAAGTGCCAAGCATTTTGAAATTATAACCGTTTTTCTCGCAAGCATTTTGTTTTTAATCATAAAGCACCTCCGAATTTATAATATTATAATTTTATGCAAGCTAATTGTCAAGCGATATTTATAAAAAATTGGTTATTATTTTGGATTATCATGAAGCTATGTCCTAATATTATTAATACAAATGAACCACCCCAAATGTTTCAAAAAATTTTTGATAATTTTCAAAAATCTAATCGAGGAATGATGATTTTAGAGTATATGCTTCTAATAACTTAATTGTTGCATCATTACTCTTGAAACAACAGACCGCTAACAAAAATAATTTCTAAAACCGCAAAAAATCATTTGACACTAAATTCCTAAGTGATATAATTAGATATAAATTTTAATAAGCTGATTGTTGACAGTGTCCAAAAGGCAATAAAACAAAGAGGTAAAAACAAAATGAAAAAGAAAAATGTAATCATTATTGGTGCAGCGGGAAGAGATTTCCATAACTTCAACACCTTCTTCCGTGATAATGAAGCTTACAATGTAGTTGCTTTCACAGCGGCTCAAATCCCTGACATCGCAGGTCGTGCTTATCCGGCAGCATTAGCAGGCAAGCTTTATCCAAAAGGAATACCCATTCATGAGCAATGCGAATTGCCTGCTTTAATCAAAAAGCTTGATGTGGATGAGTGTGTGTTTAGTTACAGCGACATTTCATACAACCAAGTTATGAGTCTTGGTGCATTAGTAAACGCTGCGGGCGCAGATTTCAACTTCATGGGACATAAAAACACGGCTCTTAAAAGCGTTAAACCGGTTATTGCTGTTGGTGCTGTGCGCACAGGCTGCGGCAAAAGCCAAACGACCAGACGCATCATTGAAGTGCTGAAAGAAATGGGTTTAAAAACTGTTGCTATCCGCCATCCTATGCCATATGGTGACTTAGTTGCACAAAAAGTTCAAAGATATGCTAAAGTAGAAGATTTAGCAAAACACAAATGTACTATTGAAGAAATGGAAGAATATGAGCCGCATATCGTTGCAGGAAATGTAATCTATTCGGGCGTTGATTATGAAGCGATTTTGAGAGAAGCTGAAAAAGACCCTAACGGCTGTGATGTTATCCTTTGGGATGGCGGAAACAATGACTTCTCATTTGTTAAGCCTGACTTGATGGTGACAGTTGTTGACCCTCATAGACCCGGACATGAAGTTAGCTATTATCCCGGTGAAGTGACGCTTAGAGTTGCTGATGTAGTAGTAATCAACAAAATGGACAGTGCTGATTATGCTAATGTACAGGAAGTAAGAAAAAATATTGCAGCTGTAAACCCTAGTGCAATTGTAGTTGACGCAGCATCTCCTTTGAGCGTGACAAACCCTGAAAATATCAAAGGCAAAAGAGTGCTTGTTGTAGAAGACGGTCCTACTATGACTCATGGCGACATGAATATTGGTGCAGGTGTTGTTGCGGCGCATAGATACGGAGCGGCTGAGTTGGTTGATGCACGGGCATATGCTGTGGGCAAACTAAAAGATACTTTTGAGAACTACCCTAATATCGGCAAATTGCTTCCTGCAATGGGCTATGGTGAGCAACAAATCAAAGATTTGCAAGCGACAATTGACAAGGTGCCTTGTGATAGCGTAATCATTGCTACTCCGATTGACTTGCAACGCATTGTAAAAATCAATAAGCCGGTATCAAAAATCGGCTATGACCTGCAAGAAATCGGTCAGCCTTGCTTTAAGACAATCATCGGCGATTTCGTTAAAAAGCATAAACTTAAAAAATAACTATATGAACTTGAAAGCGGTTAAGCTATCTTAGCCGCTTTTTGTTAGGTGTTATTTGTATGGACATTTTTCTAATTTTAGCAATAATAATACTGTGTTGGCAACTAGTATCAATAATCATAGGGATTATTTTACATAAAATAAATAAACATGGCGGCAAAACGATTATGGGAGTTTTAGTTGGAGTAGGTTCACTAGCTGGAATGGTTGTTTTTTTACTAGCTCTTTTCATAGGTAATCCTCCATCATTAGCCATGCTATTAAGTATCCCTTCAGCATTCGGAGCTTTAGCTTTCGCTTTTTTATTAGGACATTTTAAGAGACAGCAATAATCTTAAGCCGCTTGGTACGCCCAAGAGGGCGTACCGTAAATCATTTAATTATGGAAATTACTTTGCCAACAAGAAAAAGAAATCGTTTAGATTTTGATTATAGCCAAAGCGGTGCACATTTTATAACCATTTGCACAAAAGATAGAGTTTGCATTTTAAGTTCAATCGTAGGAGACGCCCCCAGTAGCGTCCCATATGGAATAACCATCTCCTACTTTTGCTAAATAAAATATTACAAGGAAAACAATAAAAATGAATTATGAAAAATTAAAACAATTAATTGAAAAGAATATGCTTGAGTTTGTTAAGCTTAATACTAGAACAAACTCCGTTGAAGAAAAAAATGCGGAGGGGTATTTTGAAAAATGGTTTAAGGCTTTAGCAAAAGTGAACAAAAATTCACTTTTTAGTGGCTTTGACCCCATCAAAAATGACCCGTTTAAGCGCAGTGTTCCTTGGTGTCTACTAAAGGGAAAAGGTGACAAAGCTATCGTCTTAATCCACCATAGTGACACTGTCAACACCAAAGATTATGCAAAATACGGCATAGATGAAAAAATGGCTCTAACTCCTAATGAGTTGACAGCGTTTTTCAAAAGCAATAAGGATGTCTTTAATAAGTCTACTGAAAGGGTGCAAGAAGACATTAAAAGCGGTGAATGGCTGTTTGGGCGTGGAGTAGCTGACATGAAGGGCGGTGCTGCAATTCATATGGCTTTGATTGAAGAATATGCCGCTGACCCTAATTTTGAAGGCAATATTATTATGTTATCATTGCCTGATGAAGAAAATTTGTCGGCTGGAATGCTGCAAGCTGTTCATACGCTTAAAACATTAAGAGATAAACACAAATTAGATTATATCTTGACCATTGATGTAGAATCTCATGAAAGAGAAAGCGACGGCAAGGTAATTTATTATGACGGCAGTATAGGCAAAATGATGCCCCTAGTATATGCGCAAGGCAAGGCTACGCATGTAGGAATGATTTTCGGCGGCATAAATCCTGTCAATTTTGTGAGTGAAATTGTTCGCAAAACAGAGGTTGGCAAGGACTGGATTTTCACTACTGATAAATCAGTTTCTCCTCCGCCCACTTGGTTATATTCTAAAGACACTAAAACCGAGTATGAGGTTACAATTCCAAATGCATCATGGGCGGCAATGAATTTATTGACACTGACAGAATCTCCGCAAGAAATTATGGAAAGAATGAAAAGCGTTGCAGAGGGCGCATTTGAGGCTGTAGTGAAAGATTTGCAAACAAGCTATGACCGCTTTTATGCCTTGAATGTAGAGCGGGGGAATACAGCAACCGACACCAGACCTAGCTATGCAACTAATGTAAAACATTATTCACAAATATACGACCAAGCTGTCAAGGCATCCGGTGAAACATTCATAAAGGAATACAACAAAGCCGTAGACGACCTTAAAAACCAAAAGAAAACGCCCATTGACGGGGCAGTAGCAATAATTGAGACTACGCTTAAATTTATAAACGACCCGTCACCTGTCATTGTTTTGGCATTGATTCCTCCGCTATACCCATGTGTAAGCAACAATGCTGCTGATTTAGGCAACAAAGGAAAAGCGGTGCAAAAAGTGCTTGATGAGGCGGTTGCCTACACACAAAAAGAGCTAGGCGACGGTTGCCGTATCAAAGAGTATTATAACGGCATTTCAGACCTAAGCTACTCAATGTTTCCGTTTGAAAAAGAAGTAGCGGATTATATTGACAAAAATATGCTTCGTTCAAAAGATCGGTATAATCTTCCTCTGGATGTAATTAAAGAAGTGTCCATGCCCGTCTTAAACATCGGTCCATGGGGCAGAGATATCCATAAATACACTGAAAGAGTTTATATATCGGACTTATATGACAAAACCCCTATTGTCACAGATTTTATCATCAAAAAATTGTTTAATATCTAAAAATTATAAAAGGATGCTGAATGAACGGCATCCTTTTGTGTACAGTATTGGCTAATTTATCCTTGATTTTCTAAAGCGTCTTTGACCTGCATTAAGCGGGCGAGGGCGCTTCTTTCGTTTTCATCTAGCTTCATTTGTATATAAGAAATCGTCTCATTAAGTTGCGGAATCATAATATATTCTAATGCGTTTACTCGACGGCGTGTTTTTTCTATTTCTTGTGATAACAAAGCACAAGCCTTTTCTTTTTCAGCTAAATCAAACAAAGCGGGGGAGAGTGAGTGCATATTTTGTGCCGCTTCATCAAGATTTGGAATATCAGAATTTATGCCTAAGTTTTCTTCTTTATTATCAACGCTTATTATAGGTACGCTTATACCCATTATGCTTTTTTGAGCGGTGGTGATTTTCACAGGTAATAACGGAGTTAATAAAACACTTTCTAATTCATAAGGATTGGACAATGCCTTTATTAAAATAAAATCTTTTATTGTGTTTTTTAATATGGGAGTAATTTGGATGCGCAGCTTTTTTGCATCTCTTGCCAATTCCAAAAACTGCCGAATCATTTCATCCGACTTATCCTTTAAAAGCTTATGCCCTTTAATTGCCGCCTTAAGACGGGTCTTGCATTTATTAAGCTCTATTCGTGTTGGATTGACTTGTAATCTCATAACTTTTTTGGGTATAGTGATTTGTTGTGTTTGAAAGCAAGGTTGTTATATTTTAATGCAACTGTTTGTTGTTATCAGTTTATTCATTTGGCTTTGTTTCATTGCTTAGCTGTCCATCCTTAATTTCAAAAAGCAGCTGTGCTTTTTTGGCTAATTCGTTGCTGTGCGTAACAATAACAATAGTTTTACCTGTTTTGTGAATGTCAAAAATATAATCCAAGACTTCTTTTTCTGATTCAGAGTCTAAGTTTCCGGTAGGCTCATCCATTAAAAGTATATCCGGGTCGTTTGCAAGGGCACGGGCAATAGAAACTCTTTGCTGCTGTCCGCCGGAGAGTTCGGACGGTTTAGATTTTTCTTTGCCTTTAAGACCGACTAGTCCTAGAAGCTCTTCTGCTTTTGCCTTTTGTTTTTTTGCAGGAATTTTACTAAACATCATTGCAGTTTGAATATTTTCCAGTGCTGTTAATTTGCCTAAAAGGTTGAAAAACTGAAAGACAAAGCCTATTTTTTTAGCACGAATATCTGCCAGCTGACCGGCATTAAGCTGTGTAATATTTATTCCGTCTATAAAAATACTTCCGCTTGAAGGCTTATCAAGCCCGCCTATCAAGTGCATAAGCGTGCTTTTCCCATGCCCCGACGGTCCGATGATACAAGAAAATGAGCCCTTTGGAATTTTGATGCTGACACCTTTGAGTGCATGAGTTTTAACTACACTTTTGTCATAAACCTTTTCTAGGTTTTCAGTTTTTATTATTATATTATTTGTCATAACGCATAGCCTCCACAGGTGTCAATCTTGCTGCTTTCCATGCAGGATAAAGTCCTGATATAATTGAGACGACAACAGCAAAACCAAGGGTTGCCGCCAGCAGCAAAGGATTTATGCTTGAACCCATTGTTATGCCTTGAAGCATCTGCTGATTGTTTCTAGAGATAATCGGTGCCGCTATGATAGATAACACAGCTCCTATTCCTACTCCTATAAGCCCGCCCAATAAACCATAAATAGCTGATTCCAGCACAAATATGCCAAAAATTTTCTGCCGTTTTGCTCCGATGGCCTGCATTATACCTATTTCTCTTTTCCTCTCATGTACAGCAGTCATCATTGTATTAATTATCCCAAAAGCCGCCGCCAAAAGTGCGACACCTGCCACCAACTGCAATGTGCTTGTTATCGTAGACAAAAGATTGAGTGCTTGATCTCTAAGCTGTTCATTAGTTGCAACACGGACATTTGCGACATTTATTATGGCTGCTACATAATAGTCAAGATTGTCCATATCATAAATGTCTACCATAATATAAGAAATCAAATCAGCATTTTGCTCTGTCAAAAACGCTTGCTGCATTATAGGAAGCGGCAAGAATACGGATGAATCATCATTAGAGTTTGTTGCTTCTAATATGCCTATTATTGGTATCCCGTCAGGAAACCTGTCAAGTCTTATATTCAATCTATCGCCTATATCCAAATCAAACCTATTTCTCAAGGATACACCAATAACCGCCCCCAACTCGTCATGTGAAGAAAAATATCTTCCATAGCTTGTATTCCAATTTCTGAAAGCTCTTGTTTCATTCGGCAAAATACCCACAACAGTGGTATCCTCTTCTGTGCTTAATGCACGCGTTGTTCTAGTAAGAAAGGGAACAGCCGTTATTCCTTCAATCTGTGCAATTTTTTCAAATTCGCTAAAATGAAGCGTCTCAGGTATAGCACTTCCTGTTATTAAAGCGATAGTATTATAAATACACATATTATAAGGCACAACAATAATATCACCTGCAAGACTATTAGCTTGAGAGCGCACCTCGTTTTGCATATTCCAGCCTATTGTAAGCATAGCGACAAAGGATGCTACGCCGATAGTTATGCCAAGCAAAGTGAAAATAAATCGCCCTTTTTGGCGAAAAATATTCTTAAAAACTAATTTAAATATGTTCATATATGTCCTATTTATCCTCGTCTTTGCACGCTTGTTGCATTAAAAATGTGCGAGATATACCCAACGCCTCTAGGATTGAGAACTGTGCCCCAGCTTCCTATGACATAGATATCGCTGTCCACTGTCGGTATAAACTCATCGCCCAGGTATTGTACACGCAAAAAAATGTCAGGGCAGCATGCAGCAGTGGTTCTTTCTCGTATGCTAAACAATGTTTGGTTTCCTGCATCTATGACAGATACAATGCCGCGCAGCGCTATTTTGCCTGTGAATGTTAAAGGGTCGTCAGCAACCTGCCCTACAGAGCCTCTAAAGACAACATTTTCCGGCAGGTCAACTTCATCCTCACAACCTGCAAGCACAAAAGTAAATACAGCAATTGAAAGAATGATAGCAACTAAAAACAATAATTTCTTTTTCATTTTGTTTCCTCTTTTTTATAGTTTGTATATCTATAAATATGATATGCAAATAGTTTACACGCTAACAAGACAGCTTGTCAATACTTCAATCGCTACTGTTGGTTGTTAGATAAATTAATAATATTTTGAGATAAATTTCTCTTTAATCCTTTTTAGCTCACTTTTAGGCAGCATTCTCATTAGATTCCACCCTAATTCCAGTGTGCCGTCTATATTTCTATTCTTGTTAAAGCCTTGCCCTATATACTGCTTTTCAAACTCCTCGGCAAATCTTGCATACTTTCTGTCTAATTCTGTCAGCGCTGCCTCTCCTAAAATTGCCGCCAACTCTTTGTTGTCTTTGCCGGTAGCATACGCACTGAACAACTGGTTCATTGTGTCTGCATGATCCTCTCTCGTCTTTCCGTCACCAATGCCTTTATCCTTAAGCCTAGACAAGCTTGGCAGCACATCAATAGGCGGAGAAACCCCCTGCTGATGCAACTGTCTTGATAAAATAATTTGTCCTTCAGTGATATAGCCGGTCAGGTCTGGGATTGGATGTGTTTTGTCATCCTCAGGCATGGTCAATATCGGGATTTGCGTAATAGACCCTTTTTTGCCTTTGATTCTGCCTGCTCTCTCATACAAGCTGGCTAAATCAGTATACATATATCCTGGGTAGCCGCGCCTTCCCGGCACTTCCTTTCTGGCTGCCGAAACCTCTCTCAAAGCCTCTGCATAATTAGTTATATCCGTAATGATAACCAGCACATGCATATCCTTTTCAAACGCAAGATATTCTGCTGCGGTTAGTGCCATTCTTGGCGTAGCAATCCTCTCAATTGCAGGGTCGTTTGCTAAATTAATAAATAAAACGGCTCTTTCAATTGCTCCTGTTTTAGTAAAATCTTGAATAAAAAAATCGGCTTCTTCATGAGTGATTCCCACTGCCGCAAATACAACCGCAAAATTATCGCTAGTATTTAGCACCGCTGCCTGCCTGGCAATCTGTGCCGCTAGGCTTGCATGAGGCAATCCGCTTGCAGAAAAAATAGGTAGCTTTTGTCCTCTGACGAGAGTATTCAACCCGTCAATCGCCGATATTCCTGTCTGAATAAATTCGTTTGGATAATCGCGTGCATACGGATTGATAGGGCTTCCGTTTATGTCAATGCGTTTTTCAGGTAAAACAGCCGCACCCCCGTCAATTGGTACACCCATGCCGTTAAAAACACGCCCAAGCATATCCATAGATACATCTAATTCTTGCCCCCGCCCCAAAAACTTGACCTTTGCAGTAGAAATTTTCAAGCCCCGATTAGAATCAAAAAGCTGCACAAGAGCATAATCCTTGTGCGCCTCTAAAACTTTTCCTTTTCGCTTTTCACCATCAGCCTGTTCAATCTCCACCAATTCATTATATTTAACTCCATCGACGCCCTCAACAAGCATCAGCGGTCCTGCTACATTGGCAATGGTTTTGTATTCTTTTTGCATAGTAACTCCTTTGGAAAGTAATAAGTAAAAAGTGTTGCTGGTTTTATTTTTCAGAATAAAAAGCTGTAAATTCTTTTGTCCAATAATGACTGGGTAAAATCATACATGATTTTAGATTAGCAGGACTTGTAATAATTGGGAAAATACTACGCATTAATCTTTTTTTAGGAATATGATGCCTATGAATAATTAGAGTTGTGTAATAAACAACTTTTTCTTTATCCACACCAAAAGGGTCTTGGGTCATACGAGATGGAAGTTTTTCATTATAAGCATACACTCGTTCATCTGTAATCATGTCAACAAAATGCTTAATGTCTGGCGGCGGATTGTCAGTACCTTTGTATTTATATATTTCTTGTGCAACCAAAGCCAATTCATCTGGATTTTCGTCAAAATAGGGGTCTTCACTATATACAATACACGCACCATAGTTGTTAGTGCCTCTTTTGAAAATTTTCATATTAGCTTGAATTAAGCAAGCATAATAAATTTTTCCTGAACTGATTAATTGATGTTGGTCATCATATTGAGCTCTTGATATATGAGAGTGTGTCCACGAAGGTTGCTTTTTAAGAATGTCTTTACTAGGATTTTTAGCTAGGAAATTTTTCCTCATCATTTTGATATTTTCTTCAAAAAACATATTTGTGTTCTCCAAATTTATTTATATTTTTGCCAAACGGCAGGAGATCTTTCGGCTACGCTCAAGAGACACTCTCTTGCTTTTTGTTTCTTACCCGATGTTTGTTACATTATCTACTACCCATTACAACCTTTCAAACTCCTCAGTCAGTTGCTTCATCGTTTCATCAAACTCCGCCATATTCTTAAAAATCTTTGCCCTCGCTATCTTATTCCGTACTTCCATTCCTAGCACCTTCTCAATGTCTACTCCAGTATCAATGGCTTTTTGTCCCAGCTTATAATACTCTATTATCAGCTTCAGCATATTAAATTGGGCATCAAGCGTAGTAAAAGAATCATCTTCGTGAAAGGCGTTTTGATGCAAAAAGTCCTCTCTGATGGATTTTGCGGCTTCCATCGTCAGCCTATCCCTTGGTGATAGGGCATCCATTCCTACAAAGCGTACAATTTCTAATAGCTTGCTTTCCTCATGCAAAAGTGAGGCAGCCTCTTGTTTTAACACATTGAAATCAGGTGAAACATTTTTATCGTACCATGCTTCTAGGCGGTCTGAGTATAGAGAATAACTGGTGTTCCAATCAATTGCAGGGAAGTGTCTTTTGTATGCTAATGCGGCGCTAAGCCCCCAGAAAACCTTTATTATTCGTAGTGTAGCTTGCACAACAGGCTCTGACATATCACCGCCGGGGGGAGAAACAGCGCCGATTGCAGTGATAGCTCCTTGCTTTTTTTCAGTTCCCAATAGGTCTACTACTCCGGCTCGTTCATAAAATTCAGATAGCCTTGACGATAAATAAGCAGGATAACCCTCATCTCCGGGCATTTCCTCTAAGCGCG
>Ga0131853_10021660_pt1 | contig 11658 bp, 14 predicted proteins | sample TergutLab28metaG_FD_92764 | JGI IMG/M metagenome (GOLD analysis project Ga0131853, IMG submission 92764) | Labiotermes labralis P1 segment gut microbial communities from Petit-Saut dam, French Guiana - Lab288 P1 (version 2) (version 2) | ecosystem: Host-associated > Arthropoda: Insects >...
AATAATTTTTAAAACATTTTTTTTACTAACTAAATACAATTAATTATTTGATTATGAGAAAACAAAGTTTATTTGTTAAGCTGTATTTATCAGCAATGTTGGTGTTTTTTGCTTCGATAGGAGCGAATGCACAGGTAACTATCGGCAGTGATAATCCGCCAAGTCAATGGTCTTTGCTTGACCTAAATGAAAATGCAGATGGTACTTCGAGTCGAGCACTTCATTTACCGCGTTTGGACAACGATGCGCGCGAAGCCTTAACGCCCAATGCAGATGCACAGGGCTTGATGATTTTCAACACCGAAACGCGCTGTTTGGAATTTTGGAACAGTACAGAATGGATAAGCCTGTGCGATGATGTTCCGCATCCGGTGCGTTGCGGTACAGGCGGTGTTGCTACGCGTATGCGGATTGGTGAGAATTATTATTATACTCACGAGTTTATGACTGACGGTGTTATGCGCTGTTGGATGGTTCAGAATTTGAATCAAGGTACTATTGGCGGTAGTAGTAATGGTATTTGGCAACACGATATTGCTACTAATAGAAATCGCGGTCTTTACTTTGGTTGGAGTGCAGCTCAGACTGCTTGTCCTCCGGGTTGGAGTTTGCCGACTGCTTCTGAAATGCAAGATATTCAGTCGGTGCTTACTGCTTTGCCTATCAGCGACACTAGTCCTCGTCGTTTCTGGCACACTGCGCCATATGCGCTTGCAGGCGTCCGCGATAGCAATGGTTGGCACAGTTGGGGCGGTTTGGGCGCCTGGTGGAATAGTAGCATACTTCAGGTCTTTGTCGTGAATAGCAATGGCACGATGGACATCAACAGTGGCACTTCCTCTCTCAGCTTGTCGGTGCGCTGTATTCAAGATTTGGAATAAGTGCAGGTATTTAGCAAGTAGCCACAGCACCAATCGTGCACATGGCTTTTCGGTTCGTTGTGTGGCGGAGTAAAACCTCTCCCGTTCGGCGTATAATAATAATCCCGCACTGCGCGTAGCGCAGTGCGGGATTATAAAATTTAGCCCTTCACAAGAAATACAACAAAATTAATTACCTTTGCACAAAAAAATAACGAACAGTGATTTCAGACAAAAAAAACATCATACTACTCGGTATCGAAACATCGTGCGATGATACTTCGGCAGCGGTAATTCGCGATGGTGTTATGTTGTCGAATGTTATTGCAAATCAGACTGTTCATGCAAATTACGGCGGTGTTGTTCCTGAATTGGCATCGCGTGCGCATCAGCAGAATATTATTCCTGTTGTTCACGAAGCCTTGAAACAGGCGAATGTTGAAAAAACGGATTTGAGTGCCGTTGCTTACACGCGCGGACCGGGATTGCTCGGCTCGCTGTTGGTCGGAACTTCGTTTGCAAAAGGATTTGCGCAAGCGTTGGAAATTCCGCTGATTGATGTAAATCATTTGCAGGCGCACGTTTTGGCGCATTTTATCAGCGAAGGGAAATCGGATGAGCGTTTTCCGAAATTTCCGTTTTTGTGCTTGCTTGTTTCGGGCGGAAATTCGCAAATTATCGTGGTGCGCGATTACGATAATATGGAAGTTATCGGGCAAACAATAGACGATGCCGCCGGCGAAGCGTTTGACAAATGCGCAAAAGTGATGGGCTTGCCTTATCCCGGCGGTCCGCACGTTGATAGATTGGCAAAAGAAGGAAATCCAAAAGCATTTAAACTGAACAAGCCGAATATTGCCGATTACGATTACAGTTTCAGCGGATTGAAAACGTCGTTTTTGTATCTTTTGCGCGACGAAATAAAGAAAAATCCCGATTTTATTGCCGAAAATCAAGCGGATTTGTGCGCTTCACTGCAAGCGACTATCATTGATATTCTGATGAAAAAACTTTTGAAAGCGGCTACTGATTTGAAAATAAGCCAAGTAGCAGTTGCAGGCGGAGTTTCTGCCAATTCGGGACTTCGGCAGGCTTTTCACGATTACGGTAAAAAATACGATTGGCAAATTTACATTCCGCCGTTTGCTTTCACCATCGATAATGCTGCCATGGTTGCGATAAGCGGATATTTTAAATATTTGAACAACGATTTTTCAAATTTAACCGATACGCCGTATGCGCGAGTTACAAACAAATTGGGATAAAACGGACGAAAGGACGAATGGACGAAAGGGCGAAAGCACGAAGGCACGAAAAGAAGTAGAAAACAAGCCTTTCGCGCTTTCGCGCTTTCGTGCCTTCGTGCGTTCGCGCTTTCGTGCTTTCGCGCGTTCGTTAGAGCCTTTCAAAGGAATTATCTATTTTGTGGTCATTCTGTTTGCTTCCAATTATTTTTGGAAATATACGGTTTCGGGCGACGAATCGGATGTTTTGGTAACTTTTTTCGGAATGAATATTTCTGCGCCTTTCAATTTTATGGTCTGGCATTTTTCTTATGTCATATCTGAGGTGTTGCACTTTTTCGGCTCGGATGTGATGCAACGGAACAATGTTCTGATTTTTGAAAACGGAAACGCAATTCGCATTATTTGGGGTTGCACAGCCATAAAACAAGCGTATATTTTTTTCTGCATCATCGCTTTTACGCGCGGAAGCTGGAAAAACAAGTTGTGGTACATTCCGTTAGGACTTTTGGTTGTTTATTTGTTCAACCTGTTTCGAATGACTATTATGGTTGCCTCCGTAAAAAATCATATCGAATGGTTTCATTTCTTGCACGAATTTCTTTTTAAATACGCATTTTACGGCGTGATTTTCTTGATGTGGCTTTTCTGGGATGAAGTAATCGCAGTAAGAAAATCGAATACTGCAAGCAGGTTGCGAAAATTATTCGGCAAAAATGACAACGCGATAAAATGATAAAACGGATAAAGGCTTGCGCGCATTATTCACGCAAGCCTTTATTGTTTTATCGCGCGAAGCGCATTTATCATTTTATCAGTGCGACCGCGAAGGTCGTAAATTTCTCAAAAAAATCAATACGCAAATAACGGATACGCTTCCATTGTTTTGTTCACCCGCTCGCAGACGGATTTGATAACTGTCTCGTTTTCAACATTTGAAAGCACAGTTTCTATCATTTCAGCGATTTCGTCCATTAAATCCTCTTTTGCTCCGCGCGTGGTGAGCGCAGGCGTTCCGAGACGAATTCCCGAAGTTTGAAATGCCGAGCGACTGTCAAACGGCACCATATTTTTGTTGCACGTTATGTCGGCTTCCACTAATTTTTGTTCGGCAACTTTTCCTGTCAAATCGGGATATTTCGAGCGTAAATCAACCAAAACCAAGTGATTGTCCGTTCCTTTTGATACAAGGTCGAAACCGCGCTTCATCAAGGCATCTGCCAAAGCCGCCGCATTTTTTTTTACTTGCAACTGATATTCTTTGTATTCGGGCTGCAAACATTCGAAAAACGAAATCGCTTTCGCCGCAATAACGTGTTGAAGCGGACCGCCTTGCGTACCGGGAAAAACGGCAGAATCCAACAATGCCGACATCATTCTCACTTCGCCTTTCGGAGTTGTTTTTCCCCAAGGATTCGGAAAATCTTTGCCCATAAGAATAACACCACCGCGCGGACCGCGAAGCGTTTTGTGTGTCGTAGAAGTTACAATGTGCGCGTGTTTCACCGGATTTTCCAGCAATCCCGCTGCGATTAATCCCGCCGGATGCGCCATATCAACCATAAAAATCGCGCCGATTTCATCAGCCAACGCGCGCATACGTTTGTAATCCCACTCGCGACTGTAAGACGAACCACCGCCGATAATCAACTTCGGGCGTTCGCGACGCGCAATTTCCTCCATTTGTTCGTAGTCAACGCGACCTGTATCTTGACGAACATTGTATTCGAGCGCGTGATACAAAATTCCCGAACTGTTTACCGGCGAACCGTGCGAAAGATGTCCGCCGTGCGAAAGATTCAGTCCGAGAAATTTATCTCCCGCGTTCAAGCACGCCAAAAATACGGCAGAATTCGCCTGCGCACCCGAATGTGGCTGAACATTTGCCCATTCTGCGCCGAAAACTTCTTTCAAGCGGTCGATAGCTAATTGCTCGCTTTCGTCAACCACTTCGCAACCGCCGTAATAGCGTTTTGCCGGATAACCTTCGGCGTATTTGTTGGTCAAAACTGAACCCATTGCTTGCATAACTTGCTCACTCACAAAATTTTCGGAAGCAATCAATTCCAAACCTTTTAATTGGCGTTGTTTTTCACGCTCAATAATTTCAAAAATAATGTTGTCTTTTTGCATATAATTTTATTTTTAAAAACACCCCAAACCCCTAAAGGGGCTTGCATATTCTCTGGTGTTTTTTTGCAGTTTTTTTATTCTTTGCATTTCCCAAAAGCCCCTTTAGGGGTTTGGGGTGATTTTCACTTCCTCTTGTTTCATTTCTCGTTCGCAATAACAGCATTTCAAGCGAACTTCGCTGTTTTCTTTTATTACCGAAAAACGCGTTGCAACCGGTTGATTATTAGTGATGCAGTTCGGATTTCCGCATTGTACAATGTCGCGAATTTCTTTCGGCAGATGCAGTGAACGTTTTTCTATCACTTCGTAATTTCGAATAATATTGATTTTCGCGTTTGGTGCTAACAGGGCGATTTTGTTTGTTTCCGACTCCTCGAAAAAACGGTCGGACACTTTTATAATTCCTTTTAAACCAAGCTGTTTGCTTTCCAAATTATTTCCCAAAGTAACCAAACTTCCGCATTTTTCCACTTGTAAAATGGAAGCGACTTTGAACAATTTATCAGACGGAATGTGGTCAATCACCGTTCCGTTTTTGAGTGCTGCAACTTTTAATTCTTTTTCCATTGGTTGATGTATTTTCAACCGACAAAGTTATTAAAAACAAGTTTAAAAAAAGCGATTTTGGGATTTTTTCTCTGCAAATGTATCGTTATTTCAAAATTTTTTATATTTTTGTCGCTGGAAATAACAAATAAAAATAAAAAAATTTGCTTATGATATAAAACTGTGTGATTTAATACGCACATTTTAAAATTTTGGAAAAAGCATTTTAGTTTTTCTTTCTTGTCTGAAGTTTAGCGATTTGATGATAGAGAAAGTTTAAGTTGAAATGTTCGCGCGTGGCGTGAACTTTTGATTTATTCTGTTCTATCAGGTTACGCTAAACACCAAGACAAGCGGGATACTAAAAAGTATCACGCTTTTTTTATGATGCGTATTTTGAACAAAGTTCAATTTGGTACGAAAAGATAGGATAAAACTTGCGAAACTATCGAAAATAAGAGAGCAAGAAAATTTAATTTATAATTTTTGTCTGCTTAAGGAAGCGGACTTTAAACTTAACAATAAAATGAATAAAAAGATTTTTTTATTGGTAATTGCCTTAATTGGATTTGGTTTTAGTGTAAATGCAACCGAAGGCTCGTGTAGAATACCCGGAACAAATGATTATGTTCACGCCTTTTTACAAGGAAATACTTTAACAGTTGTGAATGGTTCTTCTCGAACTCTTGCTAGTGTTCGTGTTGTGGTTATGGCAGATGTTCCGGCAAGTCCGGAAGGATTTATCAGAAGTCCTTTATTCGATGGAGTCTTGACTTCTATTCCGCCTCAAGGCAGTCAGATAAGACAACTTACAACGAGAGCGATTGATGGAAGGAGCGTGAGAAATATTGAGATTTCCGTGAGCAATCCTGTTTGCAGGTAATCAAAGATACTACCTCTGCCGATGCTGAATAAACAGGCAGAGGTAGTATTTTAAAAACAAATCAATATTAATTGTCTGTTTAAGGAAGCAGACGTAAAACTGAACAAAAAATGAAGAAAATAAAAATATTATTTATCGTGCTTTTTGCGTTTTCGTTTTTGAAGCCGAATTATGCACAAAATACTTTCAGAGATGAGCAAACAATGCAAACTGTCATAGGTGTTGGCGATGCTATCGGCAATGCGCTTAATAGACGAGCCATTGAAAGAAATCGCCAAAGAAGCCGTGAACAACTCGAACAATGGCGAAGACAAGAGCGATGGTGTGATGTTGAATGCCACTATATAAACCCGAATACAGGAAGATTGCAAGCAGTACCAAACATAAATTGGTGTTTATCAGATTGCAGGAGGCGAGAAATGGATGAAAGAGCAGTACAAAATGCTAACCAACAGCAAATGCAAAGAGAGGCAGAACTCGCTAACCAAACACAAGATGTTGGAGTGGTTATTAACGGTGTCCGTTGGGCAACACGCAACGTAGGTGCGCCCGGCACTTTTGCACCCAGACCTGAAAGCGCAGGTATGTTTTATCAATGGAACAGAAATGTTGGCTGGAGCAGTACCAATCCAATGATAAATTCTAACAGCGGTACAGTTTGGAACAGTTATAATTCAACAGGCAACACTTGGGAAAGGGCGAACGACCCTTGTCCGCAAGGGTGGCGTGTACCAACTCGCAAGGAAATTCAAACACTTGGCAATGTTAATCAATGGACAACCTTAAACGGTGTAAACGGTCGCACATTTACGGATAGAAATACAGGAAACACCGTTTTCTTTCCCGCTGTTGGTTGGCGCGACAACACGAATGGCGCACTCAACACTGTGAGCGCGGGTGCTCACTATTGGAGCAATACGCTTAGTGATACAGCGGTCGGTTTTCCCTTGTTTTTCTTCAGTACGGACGTGGACGCAGGCTTCAACGCAGGCTACCGTACAACTGGCTTCTCGGTGCGGTGCGTGGCGGAATAAATTTAGTTTATTGGCGCATTTGTAGGGGCGTTTTTTTCGCCCTTTAAAACATTATTCAAAATCGCTTGCCGAACGTACAAACCATTTTGTGTCTGTTGAAAATAATAGACTTTTTCGTTCGTGTCCACATCTTGCGCAATTTCACCGCGCAGGCGTTTTTCGACTCTGCAATCACGGTTTTTCCAGCCGTTGCACTAATTTTTCTATGGTTTGTTCCAACTTATCAATTTTATTTTTCATTTTGGTAACATCGGCGTTTTCACTTTTTACTGTGCGTTTTCCTTTCATCACGCCAAAATTAAATTCAAACGACGTTTCTGCCGATGTTGGAATTCCCGAAAAGAAAATTTCGTTGAACAAACCACCTGTTTTTTCAATGATTTCAGGCTCAACAGTTTCCGATTCCATAGAATTTAAAATGGCGATATTGTTTGTTAGTTGTTTCAGTTTGGCAAATGTTTCCACAATTGCGATTGTGGCTTCTATGGCTCGGTCGCTTTTTAGGATTGTGGCGAGCATATACAAGCCTTTTTCAGTGAACGCCTTTGGCAGAAATCTTGTTTTTGGGGAAACATTTGCTATCAATTTTTTTGATAGCAAATGGCTAAACTCTTGTTTTTCAACTTCAAAAACATATCCTTCCGGAAATTTCTTAGGGTTGTTTTTAACAGCCTGATTAATGTGCATAGTTTCCACGCCGTAAAGTATAGCCACATCGCTATCAAGAATAACATTTTGATTTCTGATTGTGATGATTTTTGTGTTTACATCATCGAGTTTGATTAGATTTTCCATATTTTTGGATTAACAATTTTATTTCGTAGGGCGAAAATTTTTTCGCCCTTACATTAAAACATTAGTCAAAATCGCTTGCCGAACATACAAACCATTTTGCGCCTGTTGAAAATAATAGGCTTTTTCGTTCGCGTCCACATCTTGCGCAATTTCCGTAACGCGCGGAAGCGGATGCAATATTCGCAAATTCGGCTTGCTCTTTTCGAGCATTGCATTATTCAAAGTATAAATGTTTTTCACCTTTTCGTATTCCATTAAATCGGAAAAACGCTCACGCTGAACGCGCGTCATATATAAAATGTCGGCATCGTTAAAATTATCATGCAATTCTGTCGATTCGGTAAACGGAATATTGTGTTTTTTGCAAAAAGTTTTGTATTCATCGGGCATTTTCAGTTCGTCGGGCGAAATAAATGTGAAAGTCGGACGGAAATGCGACATCGCTTGAAGCAGTGAATGCACCGTGCGACCGTATTTCAAATCGCCCACAAGGCAGATATTCAGATTTTCGAGCGTTCCTTGCGTTTTCAAAATGGAATACAAATCGAGCAAAGTCTGCGAAGGATGCTGATTTGAGCCATCGCCTGCATTCACAATCGGCACTTGCGAAACTTCCGCCGCATAACGCGCCGCGCCGTCCAAAAAATGGCGCATCACAATTACATCAGCATACGAACTGACCATTTGAATCGTGTCGTGAAGCGTTTCGCCTTTTGCCGAACTGCTTGTCGCGGCATCGGAAAAACCGATTATTTTCGCACCCAAACGAACGGCTGCCGTTTCAAAACTCAATCGCGTACGCGTAGAAGGTTCAAAAAAAAGCGTCGCAACAACCTTTCCGTCAAGTGTTTTGCGATTGGGCGATGCTTCAAATTCGGCAGCAGAAGCCAAAATCGTTAAAATTTCGTCTTTGCTGTAATCGGTAATGGAAACTAAACTTTTGTTTGTCATATTTTTTTGTCTAATCGGCTAACTGTCTAATCGGCAAATCGATTAGCCGATTAGTCAGTTCGCCGATTTGTCAATGAAACACAAAAGTAGGTATTTTTTTTTGAAAAACAATTTTGCAAAGAAATATTTGTTATTTTTGCAAATGAAAATTTTAAAACAAAAATTATGAAAAGAATTTTTATCTCATTAGCACTCACTTTGGGATTAGTGCAAACAAATGCGCAAGAAATAAGTTTTGGTATAAAAGCCGAAGCAAATATGTCGAATTTTATTGTGCCAAACACTTCAAATGTAGCAATCAACACTTTAAGTCTAACGGCTTCAAGAAAAAGTAATATTGGTTTTGGTGCGAGTCTTGGCGGATTTATGAAGTATGATATTAGCAGAAATTTTGCCATTCAGCCCGAACTTTTGTTTCATCTCAAAAACTCCTCATTTGAGGCTTCGTATAAAATAACATCACCTTCTTCTAGTGGTGCGGCATATTATTGGCATTATTTCCATTATTGGGGTGCTGAAATTCCTATTTATGCTTTGGGACAATGGCGTGTAGGAAATGGCAGGCTTTATGCGGGCGTTGGTCCTTATGTTGCCTTAGGTTTCAGTGCTGTAACGGATTTTCCTATCAATTTTTACGAAGTGGACGCTTTGACGGAAGCCGACAGACCAATTCTTCATCGTTTCGATTTCGGTTTTGGCGCAATGATTGGATATGAGTTTCGTAACCGAATTCAAGTCAATGTTGGTTATAAAATCGGACTTTTCAATGTGCGAGATTACATTCATCACGACGGAAACCCTTGGCACATCACAAACCATCTCAGCGACAGTTGGCGTTGGCAAACACTCAGTCTTGGTTTGGGTTATCGGTTTTAAAAATTGAAAAATTGAAATTGAAATTGAAAAATTTGCGCATTAACACATTTGCACATTAGCACATTACTTCAATCGTTTTTCAGCAATTTCACAAAATTCTTTGTTCAATTCGTAACCTATAAAATTGCGTTTCAGCATTTTGCAAGCAACCGCTGTTGTTCCCGAACCCATAAAAGGGTCTAAAACCAAATCGCCCTCGTTACTGCTGATTTCGATGTAAGGCAAGCAAACTTTGAGCGGTTTTTGGGTTTTGTGCGCGGTGCGTTCTTTTCCCATACAAATCGGCGATTGGATGAAATTGTGCATTTCATTCACCGGTTTGTGATTCCACGTTTTGGGCGTTCCTTTCGAGAAATGCACCATCAATTCCATACTGTTGGCAAACATTTTTCGCGTGTAAATAGCAGGAAACGGATTTGTTTTGTGCCAATGAATGACTTTACGAAACTGAAAACCAGCACGTTCGACCATTCTATTAATATACGAAACAAAATCGTCGCCGCACCACAAATAACCCGAAGCACCGACTTTCGCCACGCGAAAACACTCGCTCAAAACCGCTTCCAAAAACTGCAAATATTCCTCCTCCGATGAAAATCCGTCGAAATCAAATTCGGTAACTACGTCTTTGTGATTTTTCAGTCCGGCGATATTCTGCGCCCGATATTGATAATATGGAGGGTCGGTAAATATCAAATCAACGCATGCATCGGGAAGTTCTTTTAATCCTTCGAGGCACGATTGATTGTAAATTTTGTTCAGCTCCATACGATAATCAACTCTATTGTAAGTGTTTTTGTAATTTTTTGTCGAATGTAAAAACTGAATAGTGCTTTTCTTTCGCATAACCAACGAGCAAACAGTCTACAAAGTCGAGTGCGGAGGAAGAAAAAACTTTAAGAGCATGATTTACAACGCTTTTTTGAGCGATTTTGATATTGTCTTCTTTTGCAAACTCTCTCAAAGTTTGATATATAATTTTTCGTTCTACATTATAAACTTTCAGCAAAACATAAACTATTTCAGCAACAACTTCAACAGGAATATAACAGACATTATTTGACAGTTGTGCCTCAACACTATCTGCCATTGCTTGGTTGTCTTGTAAAAGATAACGTAAAATAGCGTTTGTATCAAGTAACAGCATATTTTTTGGCAATATGATTTTCCCAAGCAGATGCTTCTTTTTTCAACAAAGAAGAATTTGCATATTTATTCAAACGCCCTTTCAGGCTTTTTTTTGCAACAGTCCGCTTATTTTCAACCTTTGTTAAAGGTGAAATAATTAATTCAACCTGCATATTCTTTGACCGCCACGGCAAATCAATAATCGGTGTGAGAATATTGGCATTTACTATTGTTCTAACTGCTTCCATATTCATTGGTATTTTATCTGCAAATAAAATCTTGAAAACACACTGCAAATATATAACTATTTTTTGAAAAATTGTCTGCTACTTAAAATCAAAATAAAAATCCAACAATTTCTTCGCCGCAATAAACGAACTTTCCTCATCATTCAGCACGCGTTTTTCTTCCTGTTCTAGTAGTTTTTTTATTTCAGCGTTTTGATAAAAATTTGTTCTCAACTGTTCGTTGATGGTTTCGTACATCCAGTATTTGGATTGGTGATTACGTTTATGCGCAAAAAACCGATTTTCTTTCACAAATTTCACATAACGCTCTACCATTTCCCAAATTTCGGCAATTCCTGTGTTTTCTGTCGCCGAACAAGTCAGTACTTCGGGCTTCCAACCCGATTCTGGTGCAGGAAACAATTGCAAAGCATTTTTAAATTGCGTTCGAGCAACTTGCGCTTTTTCCACATTATTTCCATCGGCTTTATTTATGGCAATTCCGTCTGCCATTTCCATAATTCCGCGTTTTATGCCTTGAAGTTCGTCACCCGTTCCGACAAGCTGAATGAGCAAAAAGAAATCGACCATCGAATGAACCGAAGTTTCGGACTGTCCAACGCCGACTGTTTCAACAAAAATGGTGTTAAATCCCGCAGCTTCGCATAAAATAATGCTTTCGCGCGTTTTTCGGGCAACTCCGCCAAGCGAGCCTGCCGATGGCGAAGGACGAATAAACGCATTTTTCGCCACCGAAAGTTCCTCCATACGCGTTTTGTCGCCGAGAATACTTCCTTTGGAGCGTTCGCTGCTTGGGTCAATCGCAAGCACGGCGAGTTTGTGTCCGCTGCGAACAAGATGCATTCCCAAGGCTTCGATAAACGTACTTTTTCCCGCGCCCGGAACGCCTGTTATTCCCAAACGAATGGATTTTCCGGCGTGAGGCAAGCATTTTACAATTACTTCCTGCGCAACTTTTTG
>Ga0131853_10021661_pt1 | contig 11657 bp, 10 predicted proteins | sample TergutLab28metaG_FD_92764 | JGI IMG/M metagenome (GOLD analysis project Ga0131853, IMG submission 92764) | Labiotermes labralis P1 segment gut microbial communities from Petit-Saut dam, French Guiana - Lab288 P1 (version 2) (version 2) | ecosystem: Host-associated > Arthropoda: Insects >...
CCATTCTCAGAACCCCCTTCATCCTTCTCTCAAAGTCCCTGGTAGACGAGCCCTCCTCCAGGTTCCCCATATGGGGCCCCTATGGAAAGAGGTGCCCATCTCCAGAGCCTTTTCTACATATCCTTCAGGGTCCCCAGCAAGGGAGTCCTCCCTCCAGGTTCTCCTTCACAGAGCTCCCACAGAGAGAGACACTACAACTTCAGAGCCCCTTTCAACCATATCTCAAAGTCCCTGGTAGATGAGCCCACTCCAGGTTGCCCAACTGAGCCCCCATAAAGAGAGATGCCCATGCCCAGAGCCTTCCTTTCATAACCTTCAGGGCCCATAGCAAAGGAGTCCTCTCTCCAGGTTCCCCTAACAGAGCTCCCATAGAGAAAGATGCCCCGTTTCCAGAGACACCTTACAGCTATCTCTCGGAGTTCCCAGTTAATGAACCGCCATGCGGTGATGTCCGCCCCCTGAGCCCTCCTCCCCATGTCCTTCCAAATTCCCAGAAAGGAGCTCCCCTAACCCAGCTGGCACAGAGGGAGATGCTCCCTTTCCAGAGCCCTCCATCTATCTCTTAAAATACTCAGTCAGCGGACTCCACAGGTTCCCCAACAGGCCCCTGTGGCAAGAGGTGCCTGTCTCCAGAATTTTCTTCTACACCTTTCCCTCCTCAAAGTCCCAGTAAATGCCCCCCCCCCCCACGTTCCCCATCAGGGTCCCTATGGAGAGAGAAGCTTCATCTCCAGAGCCAGTGGTTAATTATGGAGCCCCATGTGGACAGAAGGCCTACATACAGTGGGGTGCGGCCTGGTTCCCTAAGGGGATCGTTTAAGATACTGCAGTCTCTACTCCAGTGCCATGCAGCCTTCAGCCCAATACCTTCCACCTTGGCTTGGGTAGACCAGAGCCCCATTAGCCAGCCTGTGTTGTAGCAACCCTCATCAGGGTATGCCCTCCACAACTGTTACCGCCTCCCACATGACCCAGGGTAGAGTAGTGTACAAGTCCACGATACCCCGAAGTACAGACGAGGGGTTGGATTTATGGGAGGCTGACATGCAGTTTACTGAAGATATCACATAGTCACATCATGTAAGGGTGAAACTCGTAAGGACTGGATTCACTGGTGCTCATTCAGCCTTTGAATCCCAGACAGTTTTTAAGAAAATGACCTCAATGCGTGCCACCAACATTGACAACGTTTCCACTAGTCAGTCTTAGCAACACGTGGCCAGCCAATTCCTAACATGGCTGTCATCTTGATACTGAGCTAACATGCCATATAAGGGGAAAATACTTTAACTGCTAACAGTTAATAAAACCTAGAACACACTGATCCATAAACCAAAATATTTGTCCTCAACAATAACTTTAAGGTTTATAGAAACCTGATACACAAATAAGAGCAGTGTTGCATCCACAGACAATGTATAACAGTAGCAGTCCTTAAAGTGCTGAGTAGTTACAGATATGATTTTTTTGTGAATAATAGTTTGTACCCGTATACTTTGGTCCTTGTGAGGAGGATGGAAGTAGTGTGTGGGAATGAGAGGTTTATAGCGGCCGGCACCCCATATCGAAAAGAACTTGGGACATTGGGGGGTCGTGAAGGTCATATACAGGGAGAGAAACCAGGCCATTACGTTAGCTGTGGGAAGGAAATGAGAAAACACAGAAGTGGCAGATTCATTCAAGGTCCTGCAATCCAACCACTGGGAATGTAGTAGAGACAAGATGGTGTATTGGCACTGTTCATAAAATATATTTGGTTCTCAATTATTTGATCATTGAAGTGATATTATTTTTTTTGGAGTGTTAAATTTTTTTATCACAAATTCCTCTACAATAAAGGCTGTACATCCACCACCTAACACCTACCCCCTTATATTCCCTGAAATAAACCTTGCTCTCCACTGTTATGGACTAGCCACCTGGCACGCCACCTGTATACCATTATTAGAGTAAAAGAGCAAAATGAAAGAAACCAGGCCAAACAAAAAAAAAATGGATCAGTTATAAGTTCAAATATTTCCATTACAGTATTTTTCCTATATATCCAAACAACAGGACTGTTGATACAGTGATATACATAAAGAATGAAACCTAAATTATCTTGGTTCAAGAACTAATGAATGTGCATCTAGAAAATAAACATTTTTTTAAATATATTGATCAAGTAATGAGATGAATCTTGGCACTGACATAGCATATAAAACTATTTTGTGCAGGTACGGTCTTGTGCTGTGAGAGCAGTTGGAAATTTTATAAGACTGGTAACGGAGGACATGATGAAGGACCGTAATTTTAGAGAATGTAGTAATAAAGCTATCGCTGTAATGGTGCAGAATACAACAGGAAAGAACATGAAGGTACGGTAACGGGTATTGTGAATTACATTTTGCATGCTGTTATGTATAGCTTTGTGCATTTTTATATAAAAAATGTCCTTGAGTATTGTGTGGAATTTTTTTCACATTACTTAACAAATGCTTTCTTAAATATACAGGTTATATAGAGTCAAATTCAGTGATGTACTGTGAAGGATGCTGAATGAAATTGCCTTGGCCTGATTTAAGGTACTGCCTTGAAAAGAGTGAGGAAAAAAAAAATAGAAAACCTCTGTCTGGCCATTCATTAATGTTGTAGTGTCTGTCGGAATGGGGCTTGACTTCCACCAAACTTTGTATCGACAAATACTACGGGTAAAGATTGTATACTGGTTCTGTGTTTATAGTCTTCTTCAACAACTCTGGATACCTAATAACTGCCGCAAATCAATGTACATGTACATGTACGTTGCGTATAAAATGCATATTAAGAGGTCGTTTACAGGGCGTACTGGTTTATATAGAGGCGAAGCGTAAGGTCAGCCATTCCACAAAGTTTAGCAAACTGTCACATCACTTTCAGATGTACAAATGCCTCTAAGTCCAATGAACAGCATAGGTATTCGCTGAATTAATGAAAGTGCATGGCTGTTCACTTCCTGCACGTACGTATGTAACAAAATTTTCTAATCTAAGTTACAAGTTTTAAACCAAAATTGTTAATTAAAAATGGCCTTCACTACAGCTGTGTATGGGTCTGGGCCTAGTCAGAGCTACCATCAGCGTCTTTAAGTGAACTATAAATAAAGACAAATAATGCAAATTATTACTAACAGCTCAACCACAGGTATAAAGGTCATGCTTAAAACTGTCTGTAACACATCCATTCTCAAAAGTTGGTTTTCAGACATGCTGACATTCCTGCAGGGTGTGCTTTGTTCGTCCGTCTGCACATGCAACACATAAAGAATTCCCAAACGGATTTTGAAATTTCATACATGGGAACTTAACTAAGATTTGTCAAGTTTCTGATGCGTTTGATGTAGGACAACAGTAATGCACAGTTTACTTAACAATCTGCATGTTTCAGCACACATCTGGAACTTTGCTCACTAAATGTTCATCACATGTAAAACATTTGGAAGAAAGTTTGTATCATAATCTTCATATTCACTGCCATGAGGAACTCAGAACATCATATGGTGATTACTACTTTTGCATAGTGGTTATGTACATGTATAAAATGGACAGTACCATCTCTAATATAACTACGTGTAATATAATGAAAAAGTATTATTGAAAGTCTTTGGAATTCTCCCATTTTCTGTGCTACTTCTTTCTACAACTTGCCCTGAAGTGAAGGACTTGCCTCACGCCTGCACCTTCTTGTTGTATGTGCCTCATCAGACTAGTACTGGTGCATACTGGGAATAAATACAGTACAGATAAGAGTAGTGTTTTTTATTCCAGGTGAGATGGAATGCATGCTATGCCATCGGAAACATGATGAGAAATAATGCCTTATACTTGGACAGTTCTGCTTGGCAGGTGAGATGTGCATGTAATTTCCTGTATATTTTTGTTCCTTTAACATACAACAGTCTGTGTTAAATGTACATGCATCAGAATTTAGTTTGGTGACTCCAAACAAACAGATGAATGGAGATCACTAGGGAGTTACAAATTCAGAAACTTGGCATATTCCTTGTATTTGGCCTACATTGCATTTGACATTCCACATTTCATATCTGCAATGTCTAATGCTCAAAAAAAATGATAGACATTCTGTATTTCAAAGATGTAACTCCTCATCAGTTATTACACAAGCTGCAGTGTTTTGTTTCTTACCCCTGTCAGATAGAATAGTAAATACAGACTTTATACAGCTATCATGATTCATATTCTGCAACAACAACAAAAAAAGACTAACAAAAGTTGAACATATTCCCACCTCACAAATTCTTATTCAGGAAGGTAAGGAGTTAACATGTACATTGATGGGGCTACTCTGCAGGTGGAGCATTGTTCATTCAAGTATTATGATACCATAAAATAGGGGTGAACAAATGCACCTAATATGTGATGGCCCTCGGTATGAAACTTGCTTCATTTCACCGTTCCGGTACCTTGAAATGTGAAGTGGCTTCTAGATTTTTGGAAAATTTTTGCACCCCTGCCATAAAATAAAAAAAAAAAAAAGAGAGATTACCAAATTCGTGGTTCAATTTAAATAATAAAACTTCTTCACTTTACAAATATGTGTAGCTTATGTTTAAACAAGAAGTTCACTCATAATTATCTGGCTGCTCATGGTACTAAGTAATCATAGAAAAGAAGGCACCGAAAGCACAATTACTGCATGTGCATCATCTTGTATACCCAACTGATTAATTTATTTTGTTTTCAGAACACAGTATTTATTACCTTAACCAAGTTGGTGCAGGATGTTCCAAATTTTAAAGTACGGATCCATGCTGCTTTAGCATTGTCAGTCCCATCAAGTAGAGAGCAGTATGGTTCCTTCTACATTGTGACATGGATTGCTTTACTCAATGGACTTGATAATTCAGAGAATATGGAAGATTTTAGTGAATACAAGCATCGTGACAATCTTCTGGATCAGGTACTGTTACTAAGTATATTTTAAGTACTATTAGTGCTTAGAAACATGACACAGGGCAACCGAGCTGTTCTTTCAGTTTACTTTTAAATTTGAAAGTTACTACTGATATACAGACTGGATGTGAGATGAAGCAATGAGCACTTTACTGGCTAGACTCAAGTGCAGCTCATCCAGCCATGTACATTACATTCAGTGAAAGCATGAACCCGCTCAACCAAGGCTGCTGATTTTCATGGGGTGTTCAGAACCACACATCTGCAAAACTGCCCACTACCGTCCCTCTAATTTTACTTTACTTTAATTTTGTTTCTTACCATAAAGGTAATACAAAACTTAAAGTGGATGGAATTTAAATATTGCTGAGTGTATATCATACACTATGGAGAATACTGAAAAATGTTCTGGCAAAGGTTTAGAAATGGGATAAATATTTTTGTGTAGCATTAGCTATTTTTGATAAACTCCGTGGAACTACCTTCAGGTATAATTCTGCCAGCAGAGTGATGCCACACAAATCTTGCACACAGTGGTTGCAGCACTGGACAAAGTAACTGCTACAGGACCATTGCAATTTGACTGGTTCATTACTGTGCCTACTCCACAGTGTGGCTTGTATCTGCTGTAACAATTGCTTGTGGAATGAGACTGCATCTGAAGCAGCAAGTTGTATTTTTGTGATAAAGATATTTCATCTTTAATTTCCTACAGTCAGTAATAAAAAGATGGATACACAGATGTGTGGAAGTGACACTAATGACACTTAATTTAGGGTACTGAAATGATGAATGATGATAGCCTTCAAAACACAATCTTTGTGTACTATAACATAATTACACAGCTGCCATGTACATTTTTTTCTTTAGCATTCAGCTTGATAACATTAACTAATGCACTACTGGAGTTAGACATGTGAAATTTTGTACAACTAAAGATGGATCATGAACACACCTAAGCGTTATATACAAAATATTGTTTCTAGGTCATTAATTACAAATGCAACTACCAAAAACTTTGAGGTGATATCCATCAAACTTAGTGCAGACTGAATCTTTACTTAAGTAATCAATTCTATGAGGAAATAAGTAACATAACCGTAATAATAGTGGATTTGAAGGGCTAGAAATTTATGCAATTAGAAGTGTGAAGTTGCCTTTTAATGTAGCTATTCACAGCATCCACATTCAGAATCTCTGACTACTGCAAAAACAGGTACACTCTGCTCAAGTAGCTAAATCACATTGGCGTATCGCATGTGATACTGCCGTGTTATCCAGCTTTGTTCATGGACCCCCTTATGCTTCTAAAAATAATTACAGATCCTCGCATCGTTGTTTATGTAAATATAGTATGTCCAGATGATAGGTATCCAAACTTATATATTTACATCTCAGAACTAATTTTAAATAGCTTTGAGTACATACCAGTACCAAAGTAACAATGCATTGCCCACTTTTACCTTAACTGATTTTCACTTGCATCATGGGTACAGGGGGTTTCTTAATTAGGTATTCTAACATTCATATGAAATACCCATTGCCAATTAAAGAAGTGCCACGATTATTTTTAAAAAAATGGTATTCCTTCAATTTAAATATAAGTCAACTTCAAAGTAGCCATTACAGAAATGTATCCACAGATTTCCTGGGAACTGGTCACAGATCCCTTGGGATCTGCAGAGCACACTTTGGGAACCACTGTTACTGCATGGAGCAGTCACACAGTTTTAATTCACCAACAGAATCATACCTTCATTGACACTGTACACATGCATCTTTTGACATTCCTCTTCTCGGGTTTTCCAGATATGTCTGACTCTGGGCCATATGACAACTTTGGCTACAAAAGATGATCTGGCCCTTCTTCACGATGCACTTGTGTTTCATCTTGACACTCTGAAGCACCATTTGCTCAAGTTCCATGAGCGAGTGGTTCCAGAGAAGGCTGAAGTGCTAGCTGCTGCTACCAATCATGCTACATATCTACTTCAACTGCCTGACCTAACATTCATTCAACATAGTGCAGCTGCTCTTCTTGTCAGCATGTTTTTGCAAGATTCTGACCTGTCATTTGCAGCATAAGTGAATTACAGAAAGAAAAAATATGATTTTATGGCTTTTTTTAGGAACTTATATTTTGATCATGCTTTGCCATTAAGGGGAATCCAGTATTTGTACAGTAAACAGTAAACAGTATTTATATTTGTTTATACCTACATTTGCAAAATAAAAGGCACATCCATATTTTGAACATTAAGTTCCCTTATTGCAGCAAAACATGTTAATTTGTGTGCTTCTAAAACACTGGTTCTTAACCTTTTTTAGATCATAGCCCCTTTGAGAATTTGATGAAAGCTGTGAACCCCCTCCCTAGAAAAATGCACATGAGCATGTGCATGCATGGACGCGCTCACAAAGTCTTTAACCTGTGCATACTATGCATTTTGCAGATATTTACAGCATATAACCAACAGATGCATCACGCATTTAATACTTAATTGTATAAATTGTAAACACACGCACACAAAGCTGTGCATACGGTTTATTTTGTGGCACTGGAAGTTAATTTACTTCACATAGACAGAATATACAACAGTATTTACAAAAAATTATGACCCATTCTTGTTTCTTCATGCAAAAATGAATGGCCATTTCCTTTAAAAAATTTAAATAAACCCCAAATGTGCAAATAAGACAAAAAGCGTACCTCAGTTCTGCTTAAAAGTAAATTTCAATGAGAAAACTGTTGCTGTTTGACTTTAATGAGAAGTGGAAGCAATACAAGCCAACATAACAACCTGAATTCAGATCTAACAAACTTTATATGAAACTTTCTCATGAAATTAAAAGTGTTAAATGCATAATGAAATTCAAGTAAATGATTAACTTTTTACATTAAAAGAGTTTTTATTCTATGGAAGGATTTATGACTCCTGATCCTTAACCTATAAAATGGTGCTGTTTATAATTATTTGTACTTTATATCAGTATGATGCATTTGATTCCTTAAATCTCATGTATTATTACTTTTATTATAATCTCTTGACATGTCCATTATCATTTTGTAATGATCTATAGGATGAAAAGAAAAATAACTAAATACATAAATAAACACATTTAAGTAAACTGTGTCCATGTATGCCTCACATTAATTTCAAGTAGGTTTAGCAACAAAACAGTAACTTACCTTCATTGTAGTGTCCTTAATCAGCTCAACAGTACTAGGAAATAAATGGTATTTTAGGACTTAAAGTACATGGGAAAAGGCCTCATCATGTTTGTTTTTGGAATGTGAGACCCTCAGGTAAGTTTGGCCTGCTAGATTTGATGTCTCACAATAGTGCTGTTGAAGATACAAGTCTTCCAAGATGTACCTTGTTATTGGGTAAGCAGTTACTGACATTTCATCAGGGTCAAGTTGTCCAGGAGGGTGCCCCAGCCAATGTGAGGACTTGCATATGAATACAGCGTTCACAGCCTATAAAAAAAGTGGAACAAGAATTAGAAGACAGATACATCCCACACTCCACTCACGAACATTATCCAGTGGAACACTAATGGATTCCGCACTCACACCCTTGAATTTACATCATGTCTGTAGGAAACACCCTTATCCTCTACAAAGTGCTTTCCTGACAGATTATGTTTTGTGTAGGTATGAACACATTACTAGTGAAAGGACAAACAGTGGAACTGCAATGTTGACTCTGGACAATATCTTCTTTTGTAGGGCTATTCTCAGAAATTCTGATTGCTAATACAGTATCCAGGGCGAGCCATTTTCACAGATGGCCCTCTGAATTATGAATCAATTATGGGATGTGAAACAAATGGTGCACTTGTGGAAATCTTCCTGTTGTCCCACCCACAAAGTGGTTATGGTAACTGAAGTGCAAACTGGCTGTACCTTTCTTACAAACATGGCACCATCTACCCAGGAGCTACTGCCACCACCACAAAATATATTGAAGAATACATCTCAAAAATCTTATTTCACTACAAAAAAAGTAATTCCTTGACCCAATTTCTGTAACTATTCTGGTGTCTTAATTACGGAGTATGATGGTATCTAATTTGAAGCTCATTCAAGTGAAACCTATTTGGATCAAGCAGACGACATTGCATATAGCTCCCATGGCTGCTGAGACATTCCACCAACATATTGGCTGTTGGATCCCCACTGCAAAGAACTCCCTGGACCGCAGCACTACCATAGCCTTGATGTCTTTGTTCAACTCCACTCTACATATTCAGCACTTTCTTGAAGGGAGCAACATATGTAAGTCACATGGTGTAACGTCCAGTCTGTATGGCAAATACTCCAACACATTCCAGTGCATGAAGCACAGGATGTCCTAAAGAATATGGGCCACATGTGGACAACCAGTGTCACACATCAAGACACCCCTTGTGAGTATGTTGGGACACTCTCTTGATGGTGACACAAATATCACTTCCAAAGTAGTGCTGTTCACTGAATGCTGCTATCAGGATCCCTAAATGCCAGTATCAGTGTTACATATCATGTATTCTGCACTCAAAATGTTGGCATTTAAACAAGCTAAACTTTCTCTATTTGTTTTAATGCATCAGTTCTGTCATGCTGCTCCCTGAATATGTCCTACTGAGCTCACTGTAGACTGCAACCACATGATCACCTGTGACCAACCCTTATTTGCTAGCAGCCTTGCAAACATGTATCATCTGTACAACCCCCACAGCATCTTAAGCCCTCAGAAGTTTAAGTCTGGTTTTTACAACTGCATTTACACAGGTAAAAAGGTAAAGTGATCCTGTTACAGGCCAGGTGTGGCCCAGACAGTGGGCAGAGGTAGCTCTACTCTTCCATGACCACAGCACTAGAAAGGGGTGAGTGGTCAGCGGTGTGCCCCGGCCGCACTTTACCCTCTGGAAAGACCTGGTACTCATTTTACAGGAGGCTTGGTGGGCCCCAGGGCCGGTCTCGATGGGCGGAAAATCTCATCCCCACCAGGATTCGATCCCAGACCGTCCAGCCCATAGTCAGTCAATTTACACAGGGAAGAGAGATAAGCATTATTGTAGAGTTAATGTAATAGCAAGGATACCATAATTAATAAATGCTCACAAAATAAGAAGAAAGAAAATGGATGTCAAAATTACTTCTCAATGTTTGTATACTGGGAGGGCTCTCAGTACCAGAGAAATAAAATCAGTAGCTTATCGAATGTCCCATGTTAAGGAAACCTCCATCCCCACAGCATGGCATGTCCTCAGACTGGAGGTGACAGAGATAACCTCCAGATATAGAGGACAACTCAAACTATACTAAGTGGACACAGACAGCTGATAAGGGTTGACCACCCAACTTGGGGGTTGGGTGAGAGGTGACATGTTGCTCCCATAAAAAATCAACATGTTATGAAAAGTTACAAGGGGACTTGGATAGAATCTTTGGGTACACCTAAGCAATGCAAACGGTACATTAGATTTGAAACTTGGATTGTGAGCTGTCTTTACAGGTCAGGGTCACTGCAGAGAGCTGCATGAAAACTGGTAAAGTATGGGTTTAATTTTGTGGAGAACAGGAGGTCAGATGGGACAAGGGCAGCAATGAACAAGCAGAGGATTATACTTTTCTCTATGGGAACAGTACTGAAAAACATCAGAGGGACATTCTTCTTTCCGAATAAAAAAATCATAGCAGCAGTTAAGACAGCAGAGTCTGTCCTGATTTGGTGTCAATACAATGGTAACAGGTCACTAGTGTCATTAATGCTCTGAATGCACATGCCCCAACTGAGGATAAAAGTGATGACAAATGACAATTTTATGTTGAATTGGAGCAGATATACAATTAACAGCCTAAGTACACATAAAAATTTTTGTGTAGTAAATAAATCAAGGAGGATAGACAAAATGGGGAGGGCATATGGCACACATGGGGCAGAATTTAAATCAATACAGGGTTTTGGAGGCAAAATGTGAAGGAAAGAGACCACACTTAAGACCTAGCGAGGGATGGAAAGATATTGTTATTAAAATGGATGTTTCAGAGATCAGCTGCAAGGGAATGGACTGACGTAATGTGGCTCAGGATAAACAAGTGGCAGTCTCCTGTGAACATGACAATGATCTTCAAGTTCACAGCACGTGGGGGGTTTCTCCACTAGCTTCTGAAGAATGACTGTCCCAGGAGGGAGCCAAAACTTATATAACAATATAATTTTAATGTTTCCGCTTTCCTGCCATGGACTTAATGGAGAACACATGCTTGCCAATATCTATGGTTGCCAGTTTTTACAGCAAGATGTAAGAGATGTGGTAGAGATTTTTTATGCGCATTTCTTCAAACTATTTTTCCACATATTCACCGCCATTATTGAGGCACTTATCATAGTGGGACACAAGTTTTTGTATACCCTCCTCATACAATGCAGCCGCCGATAACCCAAATGACTACTGACAATGTCATAGAGTAGAGTCCTTGAAATCTGAGGAAAGTGCAGGGACAAATCAGAAATTTTGAAATATCCGTCATCACACACTCTTTCATTGACCTTACGCACCAAATCATCATTCAACAAAGATGGACGCCCACTTCACACCTCATCCTGCACATTCTCTCGTCCTTCATTGAACATCCGAACCCATTTCCTAACCATGCCATCACTCATCGCATTGTCACCATACACTTGACAGATCTGGTGATGAATCTCACTTGGTAGCACATTCCTAGCGTTC
>Ga0131853_10021664_pt1 | contig 11657 bp, 9 predicted proteins | sample TergutLab28metaG_FD_92764 | JGI IMG/M metagenome (GOLD analysis project Ga0131853, IMG submission 92764) | Labiotermes labralis P1 segment gut microbial communities from Petit-Saut dam, French Guiana - Lab288 P1 (version 2) (version 2) | ecosystem: Host-associated > Arthropoda: Insects >...
AAGAAGAACAACGCCGCCGCTTTAAAAAGTTAGAAAAAGACCCTAACGCCTCTTGGCGTTTGCGCCCTCACGACTGGGCTCAAAACGATAATTATGAGCATCATCTCAGGCTTTTTGAAAAAACCCTGAAAATGACTTCCACAGAAGAAAGCCCTTGGCACGTTGTAGAAGCAGAGGACAAGCGCTATGCAACTTGCAAAATAATGGCTACAATAATTAATTCACTAACATCTGCGCTAGAAAAAAAGAAGCAGCCAGAGGCCACTCCCATCATTCAACACACATTACCAAATATCCCACACATGTTGCAAAATATTTCACCAGACGAAACTATTGGCGACACAGAATATAAGGACGCACTGGAATATTACCAACAACGCATGAGAAAGCTATGCAACAAGTTATACATGACACGACGCTCCGCAGTTGTAGCCTACGAAGGCTGGGACGCTGCCGGAAAAGGCGGAAACATCAAGCGCCTTACTTCGGAAATAGACCCACGGTGCTACGCCGTGGTTCCTATTGGCCCGCCAAACCCACACGAGTTAGCAAGGCATTACCTATGGCGCTTTATGGTGAAAATGCCCAAGGACGGGCACCTTACAATTTTCGATCGCTCATGGTACGGCCGTGTGCTTATAGAACGTGTGGACAGGCTTACACCAGAGCATATTTGGCGGCGGGGGTACCAGGAAATAAATGAAATGGAACAGCATTTGGCAAGCCATGGCGTAATAATGCTAAAATTTTGGCTGCATATAGATAAAGAAGAGCAGCTCCGCCGTTTTGAGGCACGGCAAAACGACCCGTTAAAGCATCATAAAATAACAGATGCGGATTGGAACAACCGCTCTAATTGGGAAGAGTACGAAACCGCTGTAGATGAAATGCTGGCCCGAACTCACACCCCACATGCCCCGTGGATAATTGTAGAGTCTAACAGTAAAAAATATGCGCGTATAAAAGTGCTTAAAACCGTGACAGATGCATTGGAAGACGCTATGAGTTAAAAGTTATGAGGTAAAAGTAAAAAAATTATTGACATTTGTAAAAACACGTAATAAAATTCTTACCAATATAAAGCTATGACGGAGAGAAAAATATCCCCACTCGGCATGGTTAGCATATAGCTAACTACTAGAGATACTGCGGTTGGTGAAAGCAGGTGCCGTCGGATATACAAATACACTCCCGAGCCGATGTTCCGAAATATTTTTTACGTAGGAGCATACGGAAAGCCCACCGTTATAAGGGCAGGAATTGTTTGATTCCGTTGAGCGACGGCTGTTTTGCCGTAATCAGGGTGGTACCGCGGGAATATGATTCTTCTCGTCCCTGAGCAAGTCCTAACTTGCTCAGGGACTTTTTTATATACTAGGAAATTGCTCCGCAATTTCGCTGCAGCCTAGTGTTTGAGCAAATAAAAAAGAGGAGAATTATTATGGTTACATTATTATCAGGAGAAAAAATTCCACTAGAAATGCACAAAGTGCGCATGGTACAAAAAGTTAATTTGCTTCCTATTGAAGAACGTTTGCATTGCATACAGGAAGCCGGGTTCAACACTTTTCTGTTAAAAAGTGGCGGCGTATTCCTGGATATGCTTACCGACAGCGGAGTAAACGCAATGAGCGAAAACCAATATGCTGCTATGATGCAAGCAGACGATAGCTACGCAGGGTCAGAAACATTTTACCGTCTGGAGGCAGTGCTGCAAGATATTTTTGGGATGAAATATTTTTTGCCGGCTCACCAAGGGCGTGCGTGTGAAAATATTATTTCTCAGGCTCTTGTTAGGCCGGGAACAACCGCTTTAATGAACTTTCATTTCACTACAACAAAAGCGCACATAACATTAAATGGCGGCATTGTTGAAGAAATAGTTGGTGATGAAGGGCTTAAAATTAAAAGCGATGCGCCATTCAAAGGCGACATAGACATTAACAAGCTAAACGAAGCTATAGCAAGGCTAGGAAAAGACAAAATTGCATTTATGCGAATTGAAGCAGGAACGAACCTTCTAGGCGGCCAACCGGTATCTATGAACAATATGCGTGAAGTGTCATGTATTTGCCGTAACAAGGGAATACCGATTGTTTATGACGCAAGCCTTTTGGCAGATAACCTATACTTCATAAAAATACGTGACGAAAAGTACAAAAACACCGATATAAAAGAAATCACTCGTGAAATTGCATCATTCATGGATATTATTTACTTTTCTGCTCGCAAGCTAGGCTCCGCACGTGGTGGTGGCATGCTTTTGTCTGACGAAAAGCTGTATTTAAAAATGCGTGAACTTGTGCCTCTTTTTGAGGGGTTTTTAACTTACGGCGGCATGTCTGTTCGTGAAATGGAAGCAATGGCTGTAGGAATGCAAGAAACTCTTGATATGAATGTAATCAGTCAAACACCAGTTTTTGTTGAAGCTTTATGTAATGAACTAATTGTAAAGGGTGTTCCTGTTGTAACTCCCCCCGGTGGCCTTGGTTGCCATGTAGATGCTACACAGTTTTGCTCTCATATCCCTCAATCGCAATATCGTGCCGGGGCATTAGCTGCAGCTACATTTATCGCCGGTGGTGTAAGAGGAATGGAGCGTGGCACAATGAGCGAACAACGCAACGAAAACGGAAGCGAACGCTTTGCGGCAATGGAGCTGATGCGGCTTGCTGTTCCTAAGCGAGTGTTTACTTTGTCGCAAATAAAATATACAGCCGAGCGTATTGCATGGCTGTATAATAACCGCCATTTAATTGGCGGGCTAGAATTTATGGAAGAGCCGAAGGTACTCCGCTTCTTCTTTGGCCGCCTAAAACCTGTTGGGAATTGGACGGATTTGTTGGTCAAACAGTTCCGTAAAGATTTTGGTGATAGCTTGTAAGCCTTTGTTTTATATTACTTCCGCACGCATAATATCAAATTTTTCCACAGGTGTATCAACTTTTACACGAATTAATTCCTGTGCATGAGGGGCAGCGTTTATCGCTTCCCCTTTTTGGTTGTGCATGCTTGTAATTGTTTGCGTAAATTTGGCCTTCATAAACTCTACATTATCGCCTACAGAAAATTTATTCCGCTGCTCTACTATTGCACAACCGTTTTCTGCATCATAGTCTACAACCATGCCCAGGAAATCGTGGGTGCTGGTGTAGGTGTTGGTTGGGTAGGTTTGACCAGGGGTTTGCAAGCGGCCAATGGGTGAGTTTCCTTCCATGAAAAACCCGGTAAAAAAATCTCGGTGGCTGGTTTTTTGCAACTCTGTCAAATAATAATCCAACTTAGAGCGGTATAATTCTTCAGAAGTGAAATAGTCGTCCAAGGCTTGCCTGTAAACACTGGTTGCAACGGCTACATAATATGCAGATTTCATCCGCCCTTCAATTTTTAAGCTTGCCACGCCGCTTGCTACAAGCTCCGGAATATGCTGGACCAAGCACAGGTCCTTGGAGTTCATAATATATGTTCCACGCTCATTTTCATATACAGGTAGGTATTCCCCCGGGCGCTCCTCTTCCATAAGGTGATATTTCCAGCGGCAAGGCTGTGCGCAATCTCCTTTATTGGAATCCCGACCGGTCATGTAACTGCTAAGCAGGCAACGGCCTGAATAAGAAACGCACATTGCCCCGTGGGCAAATACTTCTGTTTCAAATGTCTCGTCTGCTACGTAGGCATTAAGTTCGCAAATTTCTTGGAAAGTAAGCTCTCGTGCTAAAATTACTCTTTTAGCTCCAAGGCTTTTGTAAAGCCCGGCACTTTGGTAGTTGGTTACATTAGCCTGTGTGCTTATATGAACTTCCAAGCCTTCTATTTTGCGGGCAACGTCAAAAACACCCAAGTCAGCAACAATAACTGCATCTGCGCCTATGTCCTTGAGATTTTGTAAATAATCATGAAGTCCTTCTATGTCTGAATTATGGGCAAATATGTTTACGGCAACATAAACACGCACATTGTGTGCATGAGCGTATTCAATGGCTTTTTGCAGCTCTGTGTTATCGAAGTTTTTTGTATTTGCTCGCAGGCTAAATTGCTTGCCACCAATGTATATTGCATCTGCGCCGTAAGCAACGGCTACTTGCAGTTTTTCAAAGTCCCCGGCTGGGGCTAGAATTTCTGGCTTTTTCATATATTCCTCCACTCTCCACTGACATCATTTAACCTGAAAACCACCACACATAACTTGCAAATTTTCCGCAATACTGCGTCGCTAAAAACCTTGCGCACTCCTAGTGCGCGGCGGCTTTCAGCTTCTTGTCTTGCGAAAAATTTTCTGCGTTCTGTCTGGCGATTTTCAGGCCAAATGACTATATCATAAAAACCCCAAACGGTTACTCTCAGTAACCATTTGGGGTTTTAGATAATGCTATACTCGTCTACCACCACCGTAGAAAAACGCTCCAACTACCGCCAATACAACAAACGTAGCAAAATAAATAACAGCATGCTGCCAACTTGCTCTAACAAGTGAAAATATCATAAACCCGGCCGCACCAATTGCCAACAATGGCGCAATAATGCGATTAAACCAATTTATATCCCGGTTTGCGAAATTACGAAGTAAAAAACCTAAAAAAATAGGAATCAGAAGTACGAAAAATATCATGTTATAAAAATCCGCTAGGTCAAACATAAAGGTACGGCCTGCTAAAGTGCCAAACCAGCCGTTACGGTTACCGTAAATAACCATAAGCCATAAAAAGCTTACGCCAACGCATGTAACCATACCGCAAACAGGTACACCTGTTTTAGGGTCTAGCTGAACCATTCTATCCGGGATAGGACCAATACCCCTACGCCCGAGAGAATATAAGCCACGGCTCATTCCCATGCAACACATATTAAGAATGCCCAAACCGGAAATTATAACAAACACCATAATAGCATCGCTTGCACGCCCACCAAAAATATTTGCAAAAGCGGCCCTTGTGCCAAGTTGGTTGTTTGCCATTAGTGCGTACGGGTCGCTTGCGCTCACTAGCCCTATAAAATATAGCACGTATATAACAATAACAAATAGGAACCCAGCCAATAATGCAATAGGAAATTTTCGCTTACTATCATTTACTTCGCTATTAAAAGCCACTGCCGCTTGCCAACCGTTATATGCAAACACAGTAGCAAAAATTGCACCAAAAAATGATGGCTCTGCAATGCCTTCACCAATAGTAGGGCGGATAACCTCTGTAGTTGTTATACCATCTCCTGTAAAACGTGCAATGAATATACCAACCGTCCCCATTAGTATAATGGGGATAACCCTGATAACAGTGGTTACAACATTAAACCGCATGGGTAACCTTGGGGCAAGATAGTTAACTGCAAATGTTATTGCCATGTAAAATGCTGTTAGGAAAAATACAAATTCCGTGTTATGAACATTCTCGTGCCCTGCTAAAGTTGCGGTTGCCGTTGCGGTTATATAGGCAATAAGCGCATACCCTGCAGATTGATACATTATTGCAAAAAACCAACCTGAAAGATAACCATATTTTTTACCTACAATAGCTTCCGCATAGTCTACCATGCCATGCACTTTTTCGTATCTTGCGGCTAAAACAGAAAACATGTAAACACAGGCCGCAACCATAATACCGCCAACAACCCATGCCAATACACCTGTCCATATATCGCCATTAGACTCATAAAGGACACGCCCTGGCCGCCAAAAAATTCCTGTACCTACTACAAAACCAACAACAATGCAAATGGTTACAAAAAATTTATATTGGCGCTTTAGAATATTTTTCTCAATCATAACTACCTACCTACGAATTCTAACTTGACGCAAAAGTTGTCTTGGGAACCACAACTCAAGGTCTGCGCCGCTGGTGGCGTTAATAATAACTTCTTCTCTTGCCGGAATTGTTATTACGCCTTGTTGCGGGTTAATTACTTGGTTACGTGCTATCTGCCCAAACACAAAGCCTGCTGCAGTAGTACTTGAGTTGTTTTGTATAATAAAATCATTCCTGGTATAGTTGTTAGTAATTGTCACCCTTTGTCCGGGGCGCAGGGTTATGCGATACAACGGAGCCTCTACTACATCTGTTATGCGGAAATACCTGTTATACCACTCTGCAGGGAACATAACCGTTGGCACAATACCGTTTGGCACAGGCGCAATTACAATACGGCGGTCTGCAGGAATTTCTATATGCCCAAGGCCACGTTGGCCAAATGCTGCAATGTTATTACCTGTGGCAAATTGTACATATTCCAATGCACTTTCTCCACTGCGCAAATTACGCCTTGTTTCGTTTTGTACAGAAATTCTGTGGTTGTAAAGCCTATCACGGTTTAGTATTTGTATAGGGCTTGTAACATCCATACGGAATAAGGCAGTGGCGTCAGTCTCTGTAAGTTCCAAGCCATTTTCCAAATAAATGTATGGGACGCGTAATGTTATAACCTCATCGCTTGGGTTGGTTATAAGTGCGGATTGGCCGTTTGTAAAAGTGACGGCGGAACGAAGGGCGATAGTACCGTAAGATTCAATCTCGTCTTCAAAATAGCGCACATAATCTAATACGGAGTTACTACTTGTAAGTTCACCAACCGGTATAATTCTTACAGCCTCATCTTCTTCACATTCAAATGAAATGTAAACAGATTCCCCCGGCTCAAGTTCGTGGCGTACTATTGCTATAGTCTGGCTTGGCCTGGAAGTTATTTGCGGGATATCCGGGAAGCTAATGGCCAAGTTGTCCTCTGCTTCTAGTATGGTAATGGTGGTTTGTGCGCCTGGTTGCAAAGTAAGCGTCATGTTGTTGCCGGGCAGGGTTTCTCTTGTATTAAATGTAACTTCATCGTCATGTAATGTTGTGTAGTCTATAACAAAGCCGTATTCTTCGTCCGGGCAGCTAATGAAAACAGAATGTGTACGCCCTGGGTCTGTGTTTGTTATGGTTAAAGACGTACCCTGCCTAAATGTTTGATACCTTGGGGAAAGTACCCCATATCCAATATTTAAATCCCGAAGCCACGCATAAGGGAAATACAACTCCCCATCCATTACGGGGGTTATGGAAATGGACTGCCCTGCAGACAAGTGCAGTTGATTGCCCTCTCTGTCCCCATGGCTGGTAACGTGGCCATCACGCCCACGGGCTACATATTCGAAGAAAAACGATGCGTCTGACAAAAGTGGGTCTATACGCATGTTATGGGCTCTTGTACCGGTATTTGCCAAAGTATACACCTGGCCGGCAAACAGCTCTGAAATATAAATTGCTGGAGCTGCAAGGCTTTCTGCACTAATATGCTGGTTTAGGCGGCTTGGAAAATACACTGTAGTTTCCCTAAGTGCCGCAGTTATGGTAGCAGAACCGCCAGCAGGAATACTAAGCTGCGGCAATCTAACTTCCCGTGCAAAACCTGTGCTGTTGCCTACGCGGTTAAAGAAAACATAGTCGAAATTAGAAACTTGGCTGGTACGAACATGAACGTTTGCATCATGGCTGTTGGCAAAACTCACAGTTGCCCCAACCGGGATAGTGATATGGTGCAAAGCAGACCCAGCCTCTGCATGTAATCTTAGGCGAGAAGAGTCGAAAGATACAGTTAACGGTGCGTGTGGTGTAATTGCAACTCCACCTGTTCCGCTTACAGAAAAACGGCCGGTACCTGTGCCAAAACGTGTGATTTCTCCTTGAGAATCCCACGCTACAATGTCGTACCTACCTGTACCGGTAACGTTTATGTGGGAAATAACACGGGTATCCCTGCCTGTAAACTCGTATACATTACCCGGCCGCAATGTGCGGGTACTTTGAGCCCCGTACACTATGGTTGGTGCTAAAAGAACTAATGCTAACGCAAATATCGCAAGATAAATTTTCTTCATCATGTGGGTTCCTCCTTGATTTAACGAAGGCAAGATTACACCTTCGTGTTTACGTTAACACTATACCACGAATGACGACATATTTTCAAGGTTCTTTCGTTTTCGCTCTACGCTTCTTTATAGTAACCTATGTTCCCGTCTTTTTTTGCATAGACTCTATCTGTGAATTTATGTAAAACGGTAATTTCATCACCAATGTCAATAGGAAGGTAATGGTCTGTTCCCAGGGAGCAACGCAGGGTACCATTTTCCATAATATCAACGGAATTATTTGCTAATTCAATTATTTTACCGGACTGAATATGCTTGTAGATACTAAACTCAGCACCGACTTTAAGAAGCTCAACTTCCCCGCCACCAGTCCAAACAATAGAAAAACCACCGCTTGATTGTTGAGCTGTTCTTGCTTGAACAACGGGTAAATTGTCCGCATGTTGATGCGAAAATGTGCCATTGTGAATAATAAATGCGTTTAACTGCCCAACACCCCAAGTGTCGAGTGCGCCGTCTATTAAAATATAACGGCGTTCTGTGTTTATAATAGGGTTACAGCTGAGTATTTTGTGGCTATGATTAAGAGTTGGGCAATGGCCAGCTACAACATATTTTTCAAATACAATATCATTTGCCATGTTTAACATGCATTGCCCGGCGTCTTGTTCGTTTAAATTGTTAGAGGAAAGCCCCGCATGAACAAAAATATATTCCTGCGCTTCTATAATGTGCGGCAGGCTCTCGAACCATTCTGTAACTCGTGTTTTAATTATTTCGTCAACATTTGTAGGCAAACGCTTTGCGTTATCCCAATTTCCTCTAACAGCATGAACATTAGTGCGATTACATAGCTGCATCATATACTCAAGAGTTTTGTTAATTTGACAGTTGTCATGCCGTCCCACGCAAGTATCGCCAATAAGAATTAAAATATCATCGTCGCAAAACTTTACTTTTTCTAATAACTGTATGAATATATCCAGCTGCCCGTGTATGTCGCTTATGCAAATTACCCGCTTGCCCGGCGGGATTGTTAGCTGCATTACTTTTGCCAACGCTGCCATAGCCCGCAACTCCTTATAGCGGTTCTGTTTGGAAACCAGCTGGTAATCCATAGCGTGAACCGCTGAATTTCGGAAATTGTTTTTCTCCTTGCTTAATTCTGTCATTTACATAGGCTAGGATTTTATTACAATGCATTGCCGTTTCTTCTATATCCGTACACATTTCTTCAAGAATCAGGTCGCATTCTTTTAAAGCAGAATCGTACTGCTCTTTCGATAATTCGCCAGAGTAAAATGCTTCATCAAGCTCATCCCGGTCATCAATTTTTATGTCGCCTTGCGGGGTAATAATAACGTCGAGATATTTGTCTATAAAAGCGGCCACACCATCTTCGTCATACTCAATTGCGTCAATAACATCTACATACCACAGAGATATTGTATTATCCGGCAGGTATTTAACGGTTACTACACGACTTTTTCCTTCTGGTATTGGTTGCATCCATGTCATACCATTGCCGCAAACCATACACTCTCCGGCAATGGGCATATCGTCCCAGTATATATACTGCCCTCCAAACCCATCGCCTAATTGTATGAGGCATACCAGGCCTTTAAATTCCGGTATATTAATGTACATTTGATAATACGGGTAGGCCTCAAACCCCCAGCCCATTCCTTTTTCACGGTTAAGACGTTTTCGCTTCATTGTTTACACCTCACAAAAGCCTTCTAAAATAGCGGCGTCTACTAATGGGCGAATATATTCTATATACGGCACCAGCATGTCTATAAACCGCCAGTCTAACTCACCTTCTAAAACCCGCTCGAAGATGTTGAACTTGGATTCTTCATTTAATACAGGTATTAGCCGCTTTATTAGTTCCGGGTCTGTCTTGGCAAAATCCGTACTTTCTGCCAAGGCGTCCACGCTTTTTGCATTCATATATTCAGCAAGTTCGATAATATGCGAAATGTCAATACCTTGGCTTTGCAAAGGTTCCACCAATTTATCCAGCACACTGGGTTTTAGGAACGGGGCTATGTTTAAAACTTCGCTTATAACAGCAATGTCTGTTGATGAATTGTGCAGCAGCATTTGAGATTCGGTTTTTGTTGGCCCGCCGGCTTGAATAAGACTATCTACAGGTATAGCAAAAACATCGGCAATTGACATTAGAATTGACATGTCGGGGAAACTCTCACCCCGCTCGTACTTTGAAATGGTTTGCCTCGTGAGGTTTAGCTTATCTGCCAGTTCCGACTGGGTCATGTCTGCGGATTTTCTTAAGTGCGAAATATGCAGACCAAACTTAATTATGTCAAACAAAAAAATCACCGCCTATTATTTATGGTTACTAGTATCGCACTAATAATTGTAAATAATCAAGCAATGATTCATTGCGGAATTTATTAATGTTTATGCTATACGCAAATAAACCAATTCACATTAAATGGGTCTGTTATGGAAGCGGCGCATGGATTGAATCCGTGGTCATGCGGAGTTATTGCTCCCTCACTTAGAACAGAAACTGCCTTTTTTACTGCTTCTTCGCTACCCATTTGCATTTGCAATCTAATAAATTCACCGTTTTGCGGAACAATACTGTCGCCTTCGGCACTAACGGATAGTACGTTTTCACCGTTGTGTACTAAATCAGCGTGAAAATACCCTCTGCGCGGTATGAAATCATCCCCTATTTTCAATCCCCATTTTTTCATTCCCTCGGGGTCTTCATAAGATAGATTGTAACCCAGTGTAAGCCCGAATGCTTCTTTGTATAATTCAACAGCTTTGTAACTTTTTTCGGTACTGTCCAAAGAAATTCCTGCGGTTAATTTCATGTTATCCAACCTCCACGATGTAAAACAACCTACAATTCATCTGTATCAACATTCTTCTGGCTAAGCAACACATTCAAATTACCATTCCTACACCTAAGCTCATCAATAAACGCCTTAACTTCCTCTTGCTTTACCAACTGCAAGGTATACGTTAACTCATAAAGGCTACCCATATTAGTTGTGCGTATCCTTGTCAAATTCACATCCTTAGCATATTTGGCAAACAAATCATCAAACAACCCGTTAAAATCCAAATTTTCCGGCAAAGTTACCCGCAAAATGCGAGTTTCATTTTTGTCCATTACAATTGACGCAGTTATAAACAAAGTTGCACCCAAAACAACCACAAAAATAGCGGAAAAAAGCAAAAATCCCATTCCGGCAATAAAACCAATTACCATTGCAAAAAAGATATACCCAATATCTTTAGCATTGCCCGGCGCAGAGCGGAAGCGTACTAAGTTAAACGCCCCTGCAACAGCTACACCTGCGCCAATGTTGCCGCTAACTAACATAATAATAGCTTGTACAATTGCAGGCATAATAACAAGCGCAATTGCCATAGTTTTACTGCGTTTGTTCTGTATCGTATATATCCATGCTATAATTACGCCAAACACCAAAGTACACATGGTGGAAAGCAAAAATATCTCAATTGTAGGATCGTCGCCTATGATGTTTTGTGAAAGGAATTCCATGAATCCGTACCACCTTTTAAAATATATTTTTTATAACTAACCCCATATTTGGAAAATGACGTTGGGAAAATGCGAAATTCGCTTAATGTCTGTGCCAGCCAAAGTGGCATCCCGCCAAGAGTTTTAATTTCCATTACTGTTGCACCTTCTGGCAAAACATCCAACCCACCATCCGGGTGCTCATAATCCAGCATATTTGTGCGGAAGCGGATACTAGTGTCAAAAGTAATGCGTAACCCACTACTGTCGGAAAAAGCTTCTCTGTTA
>Ga0131853_10021666_pt1 | contig 11657 bp, 4 predicted proteins | sample TergutLab28metaG_FD_92764 | JGI IMG/M metagenome (GOLD analysis project Ga0131853, IMG submission 92764) | Labiotermes labralis P1 segment gut microbial communities from Petit-Saut dam, French Guiana - Lab288 P1 (version 2) (version 2) | ecosystem: Host-associated > Arthropoda: Insects >...
ACATACATACATACATACATACATACATACATAGTCATAAACCCCTCTAATTGCATTGTACATTTGTTTATCGATTGAGCTTAGTATGCGGGACAAAATTATGCAAACGGAAAACAATAAACATTGAACCAGAAGATTACTTGTTACATCCACATGCTTTGGATAACTCAGGTTCTGTAGGTTTAATTAAAATAATTAACATTACTTTTCATTCCGTATGCACGATACTGGAGAAATTATTCTGTAAAGGTAGATTTTCTTTCAATTCATTTCCAGGTTTAAGTAGGTTTCAAGGTATTTAATTTCGGATTACCGTACAACGGGGCTTACTGAGTTGACCTGAAGATTGCGAGGCGACTGTAGAGCAGACAATGACCACGCACATTCCTGCACGGTGTTCGGGAGAGGAGACCCACATGGGCAGGCATCTCATCAAAAGTGACGCAAACACCAAATTATTTCATTCTTTTACGTATATAAGAATGTGCTGGGGTTTGGCTAGATACCAAACCACCAACAAATAATGCAAGTACACACAGGTGATGGATTACCGTAAAATATTTTTAAACGCTTTATTTAACGACGCTGTGTATTGCTGAGTTTATACAGTGTCAGTGCTAGATGAAAGAAAGAGAGTGCGGAATGTTGACAGAATGATAGTGAGAGGCAAAACTGAAATAATCGAATAGAAGCATATCCCAATGTCACTTCTCTTTTACCACAGATTCCTCATGGAACGTCCGGTTAGATTTTTAGCGGGTAAAGGCGGCACACGAAGAGGTTCTTCCCTAAATACTAAGGTTTTCGGATGTACTATAGCCCTACATACGTAATACAGACAAGGGAGATTGGCGTAACAGTACCTCTCTAACGGTTGGGAATTCCGCTGACCATTTCGAACCTTGTGCCGGAAACCGAATAACATATATTAGGTTAAGCATGGTTCTACTCAGTTCCCCCTATTGTGACTGTGTTTCTGTTCCTTGTACACAGTATTGACGGATTTTCATCTAATTTTTTACGCTGCCAAATTGCTACCCCTCCCCCCTTCTGCATACCGAAGACGAACTTCTCCTTCACCTAATCGTCCTCCTTATTTATGCACTGAAGAACTCTGCCTTTTTTGTACGCTGTTCTTGGACATTTTGTGAAGACTCTTCATATTAGGAAATGTTAGAACTTGAGAATTTCTCACAGTATACACACATTTTACTGTCTGCTTTGTTGTGTCACGTACATCTTGGCACGGAAATTGGGTATTGACCGTCCCATCACCTGCAATGTCACAAGTGGGCGGACAGGTGATGGTGACCGCATGATGGATGGTTAGTTTACAGCGGCGCTCTCCCAGAGACGTTTCCAACACCAGCAGATAATTCAAGGAGGTGAAAGTTTGACAGTCACATAACCTTTTCAAAACAAGAATTACTTAATGAGACTACCATTACGAGGAACGTTCAAAGGATGATGGAATTGAAGAGACTTGTAAGAAAACATCGGAAAAAGTGAGAAACGTATAAAACATTTATTTGTAAAATCTGAAGGAAAGAAACCATACGGTACTTGCACGTGGCGATGAGTGAAGGGTAGATTATTAGAAAAGGTAGAAAATTTTAATGATATTTTGGAGTAGATACGAGTGCACTAGGATAGGGACAAGTGATGGGTCCGTGTGTGCACGGAGTTTCATAAACAGCAAAGAATCCGCTTAACATCTTTGATAATCTTTGATATTATCAGATCAGCACGAAAGTAGTTCTGACAACCAAATTAGGTCTAGTATATAAAATATGGTTCACCTTAGAACACGCCATGAAATCCTAGACGGGGAGTAGAGGTATAGCTCTACTCTTTCTTTAACCTTGGCAATAGATGCGGGTCGGTTTTCAACGCCATGTTCCGGGCGCTTTAGGCCCGGGAATGAAAGCCAGTGCCCAATTTAGAGGAGGCTGGGTGGGTTCCAGCGCCCGTCTGGACGGTTTTGAGAAATCTCTTCACCACCGAGATTTGATACCCGCACCGTCCAGCCCGTGGCAAGTCGCTATACAGACTATGCTACTCGGGTCCACATATAAAATATAGTAATTGTTAAAATTTCTCTTAACATGTAGTAAAAACAGACAGCTAATTTTAGATTAATCACGGTTTCCTTCGGTCAGTCAAGGCCAATGTTCGAACTTTACTTACAGGCAGGCGACGACCTTCTTCTTTGCACGTAACAAGCAATGCATCTTTCTCTATCCTGCCATTATTCAAACTGTACGGTCTAAACCACTAACAGCGTCGTTAAATATTCTACAAATGAATAAATTATTAATGCATCACACAAGGCGTTAGCGTGGTTATTTCTTTTTCAGTGATTAGGGATTCTTGGACGGCAGTATTTTAAGCAGACGCCCAAGTGAACCTGACCTGGCCGCACAGACGAAGTACAAGAGGAAGGAATCCACTGCCGACACTATGAATTGTGATTACGTCATTATGCCCCTAACTGGAAGAGATGGAAATAGAAAAGGCTGTGACTATTTCAAGGTAAGGTACAGTTAAAGTTGTCACTGTGAACACCACGAAGGCACATAGGAGACAGAATGTGTAGCTGCACTAATTATTAACATCATGATGGATATTGATGCACTGGTCTCTCTAACCCCGGAAAAGAAAGCCCCTTCTACCCACTGAATATGGGACTAGAGGGGCCCTAGTTTCATTCTGGACGCTTCTGAGAGGAGAAAAATACTCTTTTAGTTCCGTTGGACATCGAACCAAGATTCCTCGCCATCCAGCCCGTAGTTTAGTCACTGTATCGGATGCGCTGCCCCAGCTATAAGTCACTGTTGCATACAATCGCCTTCATTATAGTGTGTCTTTGTGTGTCCCGGTCCGTATTCGGAAAGACCGACTTTAATTTACAATTTAGAAGCCTGGGAGATAATAGAATTGTTCAGTGTATCTGACAGAAGAGTGTATAATTGCTCTGGACTTCGTACGACATATATTTTGTATATTACGCCACTGTAATCATGTGGTATAATCTGTTTGAAGATAGTGACATGTGGCGAGCTCTTGTGAGCAGAGTAATTAACTATCTTGTTCCATAAAATGCACAGAGTTTTTTGACCACATGGGAAATATTAAATTCTTAAGAAGGCTTCTCTTCCGTGGAACTAGAAAGCATGTGACAATGTCGTGTTGGTTTTAAATCCAGCCCTGATCATTCGGAACCGTGCTAACATATAATTTATCGTCAAATTCAGCTCATCATATTTATGGATTATTCTTTTCTACATCAAATTCGTCTACGTCAAAATAGGGATACGTACTTACTCACTTACTACATGGAGCTGAATCTTTCTTGAGAAGCTAATCGGTTTTAAAGCTAGTCAAGAAATTCCCCCCATTTTATTGTTTCCATCCTGGTTTATCTGAACCCTCTTGATGGCGTACTCTAAAGCAAAGCTGAAAAGCAATAGCGAAAAAGCATCTCCTTGTCTCCAACCATTCTAATCAGGAAACATGTCAGACAGATGCTTGCCTGCCCGTACTCTGCTATAGGTTTCATTCAGACGCATTTTTATTGGTCTTGTTACGAAATGTTCATACAGAATAGGGCTAAATAGACCAAATATTATTAGCTGAGAATGAACTGAATTTGTACTTCGATGATGACAAATAACATTCACTTTTATCAACATATTTTTGTTTTAAAAGTCTAATTTCATTAAAATAAACCAAATTCAGCATCGTGAGCTAGGTTATTGTAGCCGGTATAGTGACTGTGTCACGGGCTGGAAGGTCAGGGGTTCGAATATCGGTAGGAGCAAGAGATACTTCTCGAAAAACGTCCAGAACGGGTCTGGGTACCGGGCTTCTATCCCGAAAGTAAAGCGGCCGAAGCTGGAAGTTAAACACTCACCTAAATATAGTGCAGAATTTAAGAATGAGTGGAGTTACACCGCTACTCTTTCTACATGTCTTTATGGTACGGACAGGGAAATTATACCTTGTGCTTTCTACCAACTTTGTTTAAAATAACACTTCTTGGTAGATCTATTACATTCGTTACTTTACTTCTACTTTCAGTGTACTGTTGTAGAATATTAGTTGAAATTTCATCCTTAATAGCCTATCGATAAGGCATCACGTAACTTTTAGACAATTACTTTCACTACAGACGTAAAATTGTTGTTCTGCATTCGCCCACTAACTTCCTTATGCACTCTCATTATATACCAACACATCTAGGCTTCTCTCTCTACACAGTCGCATGGCAACTTGCTGAGGACTGAGGGAGGGAGCATACTTTTATATTTCAACCTCGCATGGATTTTGAGGAAGTAAATTATAAGAACAAAATCACTTATTTTTTTTGTATGACGTAAGTTAACTTCATCACTACAAAGTCTGTAACAGAAAATACCTTATAATAATTCGATTCTTACTTATGAGGGGAAATTCAGACTTCGGAATTTCTTGAATCCAAAAACGTGAACATTTGGAGATACGAAATGTCTGAAGTAGCTATCTCAGCAGACTTAGAATACAGCTATTTTAAGAAAAGCCTTCCTTTCACAAATGGGTCAATTTTAGGCGCATCTACATCCTCGCTAAGAGCGCCTATTATCTTTGTCAGTCTCCCCGTCTGCCCGTCTGTGGGCATGTACTTAGCGCGACCCCCATCGGACGGACATCCGCGAAATTCGGCATTGGAGATTTTGATGAAGAACTGTCGCAAAATCCAAAATTTGGCTAAAATCCGACAAAAACTTCGGACAATTTACATAAAAACGTGGGTAGGTTGTATTGTTGCCAGCGTCATAAAATAGCCATAAAACATTCTTGACAGCACTGTGTTGCGCAACAATGCATTAGAAATTCATTCTTCTATTTGCGTGGCAACAAATGTCACGCAAACACGCCACAATGTTACGCTATACGCACGCTGCATATCCTGTTCATTAGTTCTTTTCAATAGATCAGACCATACAGAGTTGAACGTTTGTGTGATTAATGAGTAATAATTTTGAAAGAATGAGGAAGGGCGCCTATGTGGCCTAATTCAAGGTTCCGCCGCAATGTTTGGGTAGAGGGGTCAATAGAAACTCAAACGTTCAGTCCCTGAGTCGAGATTTGAATCAGAGACCTCCTCAATACTATAAACTAAAAACACATTCCGATTTCAAATTTGTCATTGCAATTATACGTCACGTTTCCCGAGAAAGTAAGCGAAATAGCTAAGAGCGATGCTTGTAAGCATCGGCGTCCAAATTAAGTCATATTACACCAATTGGTATATCGCGGCGTATCTTTCTGGCACATTTCTTTATTTTTCGACACTTCCAAGATTTACTGCTCGTTGCGTTAACTTTCACTAAGCAATGAACCCCCCCTCATTTCCCGTCTCTCTATCTGTACATGCATTCTTGGGTAGTACTGACATAAGACTGGCCTTTCCCGAAGCAGATAGTTGCACTTTCCTGTTGTGAAAGCACGTTTAACACATTTTCTCCAGAAGTTGCAGCATATTGGCGCACTTATCCTAATCACAAACGATGATTAATCTCATGCAGCCGTACTCTCGATTAAGACGTTCGGTGGAATATAGCCAACTTGCAAAGATGTTAAAATTAGGCCTAAACTACACCCGAAAATGCTGCTACATATAAGACTATTAAAACGCAAATGTATAGCCAAGAATGGGGGGACCGCGGTAGCACAGTGGTTAAGGTGCTGTGCTACAAATCGAAAGGTCGCTGGCTCGATCACAGCTGGTGTCAGTGGATTTTTCATTGACATAAAATCCTTCCGATCGCCCTATGGCCCTGGGGTCGATTCAGCCTCTAACAGAAATGAGTACCAGGAGTATTTCCTGGGGGTAAAGGCGGCCGTTGCGTAAGGCTGACAACCTTACCACCATCCTGTGCCTTTGTCACGAAATCTGGGAATCTTAACTTTCTGGAACCCTCTGGGCCTGTCCAGGACTGTAATGGGACTGCTTTATAGCCAAGAATGGAGGCTGTATAAGCTGTCGGGTTTTCACCGCTGTCTTTACTCAGATGAGAGCTGTCGGGGAATTCGGAGACGTGCTGTCTAAATATTCGGATTAAATAAACTTGGTGCAGGTTTATGTTAAAGAAGTGCGTTGGTGTAAATTTATCGATATGCAGTAAGGTAGCAAGGATTTTGAATAAAGTCAAATTCACTCATGCTCAGGATGAAGGCAGGATATTCCTCCCGTACTCTTCTTTGTAGAGACGAGGCATGGCCCACACTCTTCCCAATTAGTTTGAGCTCTCTAGGTTCGAATCCCAGAAAGCCTCCAACCAAACTTGTTAATTGTGTTGTACTATATATTGTTTGTGTGTACATGTGTATTGTACTACTGCCACCGAGTGTCAACCCAATTGCAGTTAACAAATATATCAATGTCAATATGAAACTTGCCATTCTGCAATGGTGTAAGACCCCAGAACACCATTACGTGAAAAACACAACCTGTCACGAATTTCTTACATCTGCATCTTCCACCTGTGCAATGATTTTGCTTCTTCAGTGCTTATCCTGTGCCGTTTGAAGCAAAATTCTGTGGCGCTTCTTTAATGGCAAATCCTCATTTGCTGTTCTCGGTACAATACGCGGCACATGTTGTGGCTGCAGGTCCGGGCGTAATGTAAGCCACTACACTGCACCATCTAGATTTTATACAAACACTCCAGAGTCTGTCATCATTGAGAATCCAGGGGCCACAGCGAACGAAATGAAGTTATGAATTTTTAAGTTGTTCCACTCCCTCCAGTTCAACAATGAGCAGTTGTTGGAAAGCTGGAGAACAGAATTTCCTTTTTGCGAGAGAGCGAAGCGAAGGTGAAGAGTAGGAGCAGGAAATGGAAAACAAACTTTACACATTCTCCATCTTCTTCGTTCTCTCGTCGTCTGTCGTTTGAAGCAAGTTTGTCTTCAGAATGGGGTGCATGTCTGAGGTTGTGTTTGTTCTCTGGTATGCGTATGGGGACCTGTGTGACCCCTGGAGTGTTTAAAATTAATAGAACAACGAGAGAAAAAAGAAGGGCATCGAAGAGAGGAAAATTTATATTTCGTTCTAGTGCTGAAGAATTGGAGAACTTTTATTTAAAAAAGAAACTTTTAGTTGTGTCTATCAGGTATATAAGTGTTAATTAAATTAATTCATATTAAACTTGTTATTTCGATGTAATTGTGTCTTTCCTCTGTTATTTGAAACTATTTTTCATGCTTACATTTACTCAAAATTTTTGTCATAGACAGTTGGATTCTATTTTGTTGCCATGCTTTTTTACTTGATGATCGTGTGGCTGTCGATTTGTTTCCATCCAATCTGAATTTTTGTATTTTCCCCCGTATTTGTTTTTTCTGATTTTTTTTACACCTAATGAAATTATTCACTCAGCCCACCGTCAACTTCCACATTAGTCAAACTCCCCATATTTACGGAACTCCTATCTTTATTACAGTGGTCAAAACAACCCGCCACTTATTCCTCCTAGAATGATATAAATCCTGTCCAAACTCCATCATCCTATTTTTCTAAGATCCGTTGTAATGTTATCCTCTCATCCAGGACTAGCTGTCCTAAGTGGTATTTTTCCTTCAGGTTTTCCCACCAAATGTGAAATATATTTCTTCTCTCCTATGCTACGACATGATCATTCCACCTTATTATCCTCGATGTGTTTACCGATCTAATAACTGATGACAATTACAAACAATTATGCTCCTCGTTATGCAGTTGTTGGCGACTTTCAACGGCCTACAAGTAATGCAATACAAATTTGCTGAATTAGGCCACACGCGACAATCTCTCAAACGAATACCATGTTACAGGAGTAACAATGCAATTCAAAGGGGGCATGTAGCTTGTCGGTACTAGACAGAGGTACCGAGGGACAGTAGGAGAAGTGTCTGAGTATTACAGGAGGGGAAGAAGAGGAACCTACGTGAAATAGCATGAAACAGAAGAAAGGGAGAAAGAAGAAAAAGGATAAGGAAATGGTAAATAATGAAGAACGGAAAAACAAAACGACAGTAGAAATTGCAGTGAAAGAGAATGAATGAAAGTGAAATGAAAAAGATAAGAAAAGCCCGATGCAAGGAAAAGGGTGAGGAACGCAGTCCGTGCCATGAGGGCAGAATATCCCACAGGGTGTCCTAATGTAGAACGGAGTTGCGGAATAGGAACCACCGTTACAGTGTAGGGAAAGAGGACAGAGGTAGGGGCCCTGTAACGGGCCGTAAGGTATTGGCTTGTCGGGCCTAAACTTCTAAGCTACAACACAGCGCTGGCGTCGCGTTCATATCACTTCCGTGTTTGTGTCAACTCGTTGAAGTGCTTAATTTCTGTGTTTTCCGTGTCCCGTCACGTAATAGCTGTATTTTTTGTCCAGTTGCTCGCACCAACACTTGAGACTGTGTCGTGTATTTGCTTAGTGCAGCAGCTTGTTACAGCCGGTGACGAGGCAGTATATCTTGTGGCCTCACTGCAGGCCCCTCCTAACATGTCACTCATCACTCACGTCGTGACCTGTTGTTAGCAGGCAATCGCATGTAATTATATGAAAATAGTATTCTACTTTCGGTACTACCGTAGCGCCGAATTGACGGCAGCGATATTTAATGTCAGGAAATGTGCGTAGTAGCTACAAAGATTAACACTGCAAATTATGGCGTAATAATTCTCATACAGCTTTTAAAACGAGTAATTAATCGTGTACGCCTGTGACTTCCTGTCTGATCTCTTTGGGTAACCTCGCTTGGGTTGATTTCGGAGAACCTCTGTTGGCCTAGCCTGGCCTGACCTTAGCCTTGTGTCCTTACCTGGACCGATAGACGTGGCCTGACCTCTGTTGACTCTCTGTGGCTGACCAAACCTGGAGTGGGATGCCTAACCTCATTTCGTATGTGGTTCCTCATCAGCCAGTGCTTCAGCCGGCCAGGCAATCAGGAACACTCAAGGGCAATCCCAGTCAAGCAAGGAGAGGTGAGGCAGCACACAGCTCAGCCTAGCCAAGGGTAGGTAGACCCCCAGCCAAGGTCAGTCACTGGACGTAGGTATATCGGTCAAAATGATGCTATTAGTTATATTATTTATTAATTTAACATACGTGTTAGTGTGGGCCGGGTACCTCAGTCGGTATAGCGACTGACTACGGGCTGGACGGTCCGGGATCGAATCCCGGTGGGGACGAGATTTTCCGCCCATCCAGACCGGCCCTGGGGCCCACCCGGCCTCCTGTAAAATGGGTACTGGGTCTTTTCCGGGGGTAAAGTGTGGCCGGGGCGTGCTGACCACTCACCCCCTTCTAGTGTCGCGGTCATGGAAGAGTAGAGCTATACCTCTACCCACCCTCTGGGCCATACCGGGCCTGTAACGGGATCACTTTACCTGTACCATATGTGTTAGTAGTTGAGACAGTGTGTAGGCAGAAGGTAGGATGTTTAACGAATGAGTTATTCAATTGGACAGGATGACAAATGGATGTATCGAGACGTATTTGAAATTGTATTCCAACATCTATGCGCAGGGACTCCGACAATCAGGACAAGAGTATTTTGGTCGAGATTTGAACCACGGTCCTCCGATTACAAATTAACCCATGTTTGCAAACTACTGACTGCGACGCCCAGCGTTGTCTATGATGTGGTCTGAACGTCGTCAGATGTCAGTCTTCTACACGCAAACTTTTCAGCTTTGCCGCCTCATTTTAACAGACTCTAAAACCCTTGCGGCCAACTGTGAAACCTTTCGAAAATCAAACAGTCGAAATAAGACACAGACCCAGTAGGAGATCCACGTTCGTTAGGCAGATGTATACAGAGCCGCAATTTTTTCCCATAGTTTCATCTGAACCCCAGCTGGGCCGGCAGAGTGGCTCGGTAAAGCAGGTTAATTATGGCGTGTATGATTGGCGGGCAACGGGATGGGGAGGTGTTGGCGAGCTGTTGACAGCCACAGAGCGCTGGGTGATGGACGATCGAGTGATGACGTTGCCAGGTGACGACGGGACGGGACCGACCCAGGCACCGCGACGAATCGGGAAATTGAGGCGAAGCAACAAGACCAAGACGAATACACGCAGTGCTGCGTTGATTTCACGGTGCTAGGAGCTACAGGCCGGCGCCTCGAGAAGCTTCTACTTGCTTCACAGGGGCAGCGGTAGGCAAAACCTAAATGCGGTTCGAAGATTCTGATTTCTGAAAAGTAATATGGCGTTGGGCAACCAAAACAAAATAATATTCTAGTAATAAAATTATATTACTATTCAGCCCATTTCCTTCCCAGAGAGAAGATAGTAGTCATATAAACACAAAGCGCATTCATTCATAGTGTAGAGGGTACAAACAGAACACCGGATCCGAAAACGTACTACGTAAGAAGAAAGAACTGAAATCAAAAATGTTTGGACATAAAATATAATTTTACTCGTTTACTGTATTTAATTTTACACTGTAAGCAGTTGTATTTTAATTATATTCCAACTGTATTTTAACTACAGTCCGATTTTAACAATTGTAATAATTGTAAACACAACTGTTGTAACCACATGAGATAATTCTAAGTTGAAAAATCCCTGCATATAACTCCCTGAAGATGAACATTCAATCTGATCGAAACTTGTTGGAGATCCAACTGTAAATAAAAAGGAGTATTGTGCAACAAGTTGGTTTTGATTCTTCGTGAATATAATAGAGTTGCACGGAAAATATATAATATGAAACAAAATGATTATTACAGTCTTCGCGCACTCTGTGTGTCGCGCCTCCCAACTCTTAAAACCCGGGTGACCGATTTTAAAGAGAATGGATATGAATTTTACGCTATTGCAGGCCACCAACGAGTCGTACTTTTTAACGTCCTACGCTAAATAATAATAATAATAATAATAATAATAATAACAATAATAATAAAGCGGCGGACGTGCGAACTTGTGAGGCAGGACAAAATTACGGTTCTAAAATGGTGTACGTTGTGGAAGCTTGGAGAATTATGTAGCCTTGTTAAGATGAGTTTAGTAGTGCGTAAAAGAACATAAGAAATTTACTGCAGCTGGTAGCGGGGCAATTATAAACGTGGCGGCGGTGCGAAACGGTAGGTGCAGTACGACACATTTTACGTAGGTTGGATCTGTATTATAGGTAATACATAACTCATAGAAATGAAATTCAATGGAGTAATAATAATGATAGATCCCTAGAGTAAAGTCAGATAAATTTTAAAATTTTACTTTCCCTCGATTAAAATTCACCGCAAGAACCCACGTGGGGGAGCGGAATTAGGTCTATTGTTGCACGCTTTCCTATTATCTATTCTAGATGTCAGCTCACTCCCCTGCCCATTGAACTGCAGTCACAGAGCTCCCGACAAACATTGCAGAGAAAGCTACGTTGTCAACAGAGCAGAGAAGATGTTCTAGTTAGGAATAAAATATCTAACCCCCGTCAGGAATAAAACCTGGATTCCCGCTCTCCAATCATTAGCCTAGTAACTATACCGACTGAGCCATACGGGCTTCCTCATTACAGACTTAATGCAATAAGAAACTAGGCTTTTATGATTCCTGATAGGAATACTTAGCCTGAAAAATCTCTTATCCCCGTCGGGAATAAAACCCGGATTCCCGCTCTCC
>Ga0131853_10021667_pt1 | contig 11657 bp, 9 predicted proteins | sample TergutLab28metaG_FD_92764 | JGI IMG/M metagenome (GOLD analysis project Ga0131853, IMG submission 92764) | Labiotermes labralis P1 segment gut microbial communities from Petit-Saut dam, French Guiana - Lab288 P1 (version 2) (version 2) | ecosystem: Host-associated > Arthropoda: Insects >...
CCCGTTCATCGCCGTCCCCGACAGCGTCCCAGAACTGAGCACCCGACGGGTCCTGGTGAGCGAGTTCTTCGACGGCACCGGGTTCGCCGGGATCCGGACTCTCCCCCAGGCGGAACGAAACCGCGTCGGCGAGATCGTGTTCCGCTTCTACATCGGGTCGCTGTACCGCCATCACGAGTTCTGCGGCGACCCGCACCCGGGCAACCTGCTGCTGGGCGCCGACGGCCGGGTCGGGTTCGTCGACTTCGGACTGTTCAACCGGATGGACGCCGAGCACGTCGAGTTCGAGAAGCTGTGTCTGCGCGCGGCCACCGAGGGCCGCCGGGACGACCTGTACGCGCTCATGGTGCGCCGCGGCGTCATCGCGCCCGACGCCGACGTCACCCCCGACGAGTGCCTCGAGTACGTCTACGCGGCCGCCGAGTGGAATCTCGTGGACGAGGAGATCGCGATCACGCCCGACATGGCGAGCACCGGGTTCCTGCTCGCAATCGATCCGCGGGCGTCGGAGTTCTCGGGCATGAAGAGTCAGAATCTGCCGCCCGAGCACCTGTTCTCGCGCCGGGCCGACTTCCTCACCTTCGGTGTCCTGGGCCAGCTCGACGCGAGCGCCAACTGGCACCGCATCGGACGAGAATGGGTCTACGGCGACGCGCCCACGACGGAACTCGGTGTCGCCGAGCAACACTGGCGCCGCACCCGCTGAATCCTTCCCGGGCCGCGACCGCTGTGGCACAGTTCTGTCCATGGCTGCGGACGCGAAGGACCTGTGGACCACTCCGGCCGTCGAAGCACTGCGGGCCGGACCGCACACCAAGGTCGCGAAGATCGATCCCAAGGCGACGCCCGGCTTCGTCGGTCACAAGGCCGACGGCGAACGCATGCTCGAGGAGCGCGGGGCGGTGCTGTCGGCGCTGCAGGAGAAGCTGTACGCGAACGGCCGCTCGGGCGACAAGCGTTCGGTGCTGCTGATCCTGCAGGGCATGGACACCGCCGGTAAGGGCGGCATGGTGCGGCACGTCATCGGGCACGTCGATCCGCAGGGCGTCGACCACGCGGCGTTCGGTGTGCCGACGCCCGAGGAGAAGCGCCACCACTACCTGTGGCGGATCAACAAGGCACTCCCCCGCGGCGGCCAACTCGGCGTCTTCGACCGGTCGCACTACGAGGACGTCCTGGTCGTGCGGGTGCACGACCTGGTGCCGCCGGAGGTGTGGAGTGGCCGCTACGAGGAGATCAACCAGTTCGAACGCGAACTGGTCTACAACGGGACAACCCTGGTGAAGGTCGCGATGTTCGTCTCGCTCGACGAGCAGAAGCGTCGGCTGGCGGAGCGGCTCGAGCGCCGCGACAAGTACTGGAAGTACAACCCCGGCGACGTCTCCGAGCGCGCGCTGTGGCCGCAGTACCAGGAGGCGTATCAGACGATGCTGGACAAGACGTCCACCGAGCACGCGCCATGGTACGTCGTGCCGTGTGATCGCAAGTGGTACAGCCGAATCGCGGTGACGGAACTGTTGATCGACGCGCTCCAGCGCCTCGACCTGGACTGGCCGCCGGCCGAGTTCGACATCGAGGTCGAGAAGCAGCGCCTGGCCCGCTCCTGACCCCGATGCCCTTCGGCGTCAGAGCATGTGCGGCGTGCTGTGATGGACCACGTGGTCATGGTGTGTGACGCCACCGAAGATCGAGGCGGACGTCGCGATACACACCAGTGACACGAGTCCGGCGATCACGGCCCAGCCGGCGAATCCACCACCTGCCGCGACAATGAACAGTCCCATCGTGGCGATGCCGGTCAGCGCCAATCCGTACCCGGCCCATCCGGCGAAGTCATTGAGGGTCATCTGCAACTCCCTCCTCGAGTCGGTCATCGAGTGCAACACAGGGGTCCGTGTCTTGACGCTACGCCGGACAAGTCGGGTTCGCGAGAAACCGACCGGTCGACGCTCCCGAATTGACCTCCCGCCCGCGCAATCGCGTCCGCTGGAGGTCAGGACGGGCGCAGCACCGTTCCGAGCGGCCGCGGCCGGCCGTCCCGGCGTCGGAGCGCACGACGGATGCGCGCGTCGATCACCGCGGGGTCGGCAAGGTCGCGCCACGTCCACCGGACAACCTCCCAGCCGGTGTCGCGGATCGAATCCTCGCGCTGCTTCTCCGCGAACACCGCCTCGCCGGGGTCCTGGCCCTCGCGAAGGTACTTGCCGTACTTGACCTTTCCGTCGAACTCGCCCACGACGCCCGCGTCGGCGAAGAGGAAGTCGACGCGGCCGAGGAACTCGCAGTCCGGGCCGAGCAGCGACGTCTGCAGTTCCGGCGCATCGAAGCCGAGTGCGGCCAGCGCGACGCGACTGCGCGATTCGCCGACGCTCTCACTCCGGCCGTCGAGGAATTCCAGCGCCCGGCGGGCGGCGGGGTGGCCGGGCCGCCGTTCGGCGTAGGCCAGCGCGTCGGCGACCGCGGCCACCGGCAGCCTCGCGGCGCCCAGGCCCGCGTCGCCGACAACGACGGCGGCCTCGAACGGCACTCCGACGCAGGTCGGCCACCGTGCGCGCCACCGACGTGACTGGGATGCCGTCGCACCGCACCACATCGTCGGCGGGCAGTGGGGCGCGGTGCGAGTGCAGGTGCCGGGTGCGCTTGCCGCCGCCGGATCGGTCGCGGGTGACGTGGACGCGGTCCAGCGGCAGCGCCCACACCGGCAGACCGTGCAGGACGGCCGCGGACTGGTGGCTGACGACGGCGTCGGCACTCACCCCGAGCAGTGTCGCGGCGATCAGTGCGCGGTGGAGCCCAGCGGCGTCGAGCGCGGCGAACACGTCGTCGCGCAGATAGGTTCCGGGCCGCAGGCGCCGCAGGCCACCGCTGCGGCACGTGGCGCGGAGTTCACCGTCGGTGTAGCCGCGGGCGAGGGCGTCCCGTCGGCACAGCACGGTGGGTGTCGGATCACTCATGCCCCGATACTGACCTGCCACTCACGGGTACCTGCGCGGAAACCGCCGTCCACAGCCGCGCCTGTGGACAACCGTCGGGCTGTGGACAACTGATCCCGCTCCCGAATTGACCTCCCGCCCGCGCAATCGCGTCCGCGGGAGGTCAGTTCGGGAGCGGCGACGCGTCAGAACGTGGCGGCGTCGATCACGAACCGGTAGCGCACGTCGCTGGCGACGACGCGGTTGTAGGCCTCGTTGATCCGGTCCGCGGAGATCAGTTCGATCTCGGCGCCGATGCCGTGCTCGGCGCAGAAGTCCAGCATTTCCTGGGTCTGCGGGATGCCGCCGACGAGCGAGCCGGCGAGGCTGCGACGGTTCTTGAGCAGCGAGAAGCCGCGCACGCTGATCGGGTTCTCGGGCAGGCCCAGTTCGACGAGGGTGCCGTCGAGCGCGAGCATCGACAGGTACCGGTCCATGTCGAGGTTGACCGACACGGTGTTGAGGATCAGGTCGAACTTCCCGCGCAGCGCCTTGAAGGTCTCCTTCTCGGCGGTCGCGTAGTAGTGGTCGGCGCCGAAGCGCAGGCCGTCGTCCTTCTTGCTCAGCGACTGGCTCAGCACGGTCACCTCGGCGCCCATCGCGTGCGCGATCTTGACGCCGACGTGGCCCAGGCCGCCCATCCCGACGATCGCGACTTTCTTGCCGGGTCCGGCGCCCCAGTGCGCGAGCGGCGAGTACAGCGTGATGCCGGCGCACAGCAGCGGGGCCGCGACGTCGAGTGCGAGGCCGTCCGGGATGGACAGCACGAAGCCCTCGTCGACGACGATGTGCGTGGAATACCCACCGGCCGTGCGCTTTCCGTCACGTCCGACGGTGTTGTAGGTGTCGACGACGCCGTTCTCGCAGTACTGCTCCTCGCCGGCCTCACAGCTGGCGCAGCTGCGGCACGAGTCGACGAAGCAGCCGACGCCGACGCGGTCCCCCACCGCATGCCGGGTGACCTCGGAGCCCACCTGCGCGACGATTCCGGTGATCTCGTGGCCGGGCACCACCGGGTACGTGGTGCCGCCCCACTCGTTGCGGGCGGTGTGGATGTCGGAGTGGCAGATGCCGGCGTACTTGATCTCGATGAGGACGTCGCGGGGGCCGACGTCGCGGCGTTCGATGGTGGTCTTCTCGAGGGGTCCGTCGGGGGAGTTCGCTGCGTAGGCGGAGACGTCGATCATGCCTACATGCCTACTCGGTATCCGGAAGCAGGCGCAACGAACCTTTCATGACCTGCGACGACGTCGACCGCCAATTTCGGCCGAAACGCTCCCCCGACCGCCCGGCTCCGTCTAACATCGCCGAAACTGGACAGGTGTCCACATCTCGCGCGAAGTGCTCGCCTCGACACGAAACGGAGATCGGATGTGTAGACCAGGTGCTGCCCTCGCTGCGGTGGCCGCAGCATGCGCGCTCGTGTTCGTACCGTCGACGGCGACCGCGGTGCCGCCGTCCTCGGGTGCGATCACCGCGTTGCACACCGAAGGAACGAGTCTCGTCGACGACTACGGTCGCACCGTGCTGCTGCACGGTGTGAACAACGTCGACAAGGTGCCCCCGTACCTGTCGCCGGACGAGACGCTCACCGCGGCCGACGCCGACCTGTTAGCGGGCCACGGCTTCAACACCGTCCGCCTCGGGGTCTCGTTCGACGCCCTGATGCCGACCCGAGGGGTGGTCGACACCGCGTACCTCGACCGGGTGTCCGGCGTCGTCGACATCCTGGCCGCGCGGGGCATCCACGTCCTGCTCGACAATCACCAGGACGGTCTCTCGAGCCCGTGGGGCGGCAACGGTTTTCCGGAGTGGGCCATCGAGTCGCGGCCCCAGTCGTGGGAGCCGAATCCCGGCTTCCCGCTGTACTACTTGATGCCGAGTTTGAACGCCGGCTGGGACGAGGTGTGGAACAACACTCACGGCGCGCTGGACTACCTGGGCACCTCGCTGGCGGCACTGGCCGAGCGGGTGCACGGCAAGCCGGGCGTGTTGGGCATCGAGCTACTGAACGAGCCATGGCCCGGTTCGCGGTTCCTGACCTGCTTCCCGAACGGATGCCCGGACTTCGACCGCACGTACCAGGCCGCGATGCAGAAGCTGACGGACGCCGTCCGCGCGCAGAACCCGACGATCCCGGTGTTCTGGGAGCCGAACGTGACGTGGAACCAGATGATGCCGTCGAACCTGTTCAACCCGCCGAAGACACCGGCACTGAGCGATCCGGACGTCGTCTTCGCCCCGCACGACTACTGCATTCCCAGCCAGCTCGCGATCTATCTCGGGCTGCCGCAGGCACTGCGCACCCTGTGCGTTCCGCAGCAGGACCTCACGTGGTCGAACGTCGACGCGATCACCGAGCGCGCGCACATCCCCACTGTGGTCACCGAATTCGGAGACGGCGATCCGACGGTTCTGAAGAACACGCTCGCGCGCGCCGACGAACGGTTCATCGGCTGGCAGTACTGGCACTATTCTGCTGCACCGCAGTCGGATCCGTTCCTCGGCGACGTCGGACGCCAACTCGTTCGCACGTACCCGCAGGCCACGGCGGGCGAGCCCGGACGCATGGGCTTCGACGCCGACAACGGCGACTTCGCGTATCGCTACACCCCGCGCGCCGCGACGAAGCCGACCGAGATCTTCGTGTCCGACCTGCACTACCCGGACGGGTACCAGGTGTCGGTCGACGGCGGACACGTCACGTCGGCCGCGGGCGCACGGATCGTCACCGTCGTCGCCGACGGCAGCACCCCGGTCACCGTGAAGATCAACCGTCCCGATTCGCCGGGGATCGACGTGCCCGACGGCCCGATCACCACGGGATCGTCGGGCAGTTCCGGCAGCGGCAGTTCCGGAAGCTCCGGATCGCTCGGCAGCACCGGGTCCTAGAACACAGCACACCGGGATCGGATCCGCAGACGATCCGATCCCGGTGTGCTGCAAGGGTCGGCGTGCCTACCCCTGCGCGGCACGCCGCCGCAACCGCCGAGCCGCCGCGACCAGGTTGCGCAGCGACGGCTCGAGCTGCCAGTAGTGGCGGGTCTTGAGCCCGCCGTCGGGGTTGGCCCACAGCCGGTCCAGGTCCACCGATTCGGCGGCCTCGGTCAGCAGGTCGTCGAGTTCGTCGATGTCGGGGATTCGCGCCGAACGGCTCTCGTAGACACCGGGTCCGACGCCGTGCGTGAGCGCCTTCTCCTTGATCGCGTCCAGCACCCAGCTGATCGATCGGGTCGCGACGATCGCGGTGACGTCGGCGTCGAGTCGCTCGATCGCGTCCACCACGGACCGCTTGCCCGAGTACGTCAGGTGCGTGTGGATCTGGGTCTGCGGCTTGGCGCCGCCGGTGGCCAGACGGAACGCGTCCACCGCCCAGTCCAGGTACTCCGTGCGCCCGGTCTCCCGGAGCGGCAACAGTTCCCGGATGGCCGGCTCGTCGACCTGGATGATCGCGATGCCCGCGGCCTCGAGGTCGGCGATCTCGTCGCGGATCGCGAGCGCCAGCTGGTCGGCGGTCTCGTGCAGCGGCTGGTCCTGCCGGACGAACGACCGCGCCAGCATCGTCACCGGTCCCGTGAGCATGCCCTTGACCGGCTTGTCGGTGAGCGACTGCGCGTACGTGATCCACTCGACCGTCATCGGCTTGGGACGGCGGATGTCGCCGTACAGCACCGGCGGACGCGTGCACCGCGAGCCGTACGCCTGCACCCAACCGTTGTGGGTGAACGCGTAGCCCTCGAGCAGTTCCGCGAAGTACTGGATCATGTCGTTGCGTTCGTGCTCGCCGTGGACGAACACATCGAGGCCGATGTCCTCCTGCAACGCAATGGTTTTCGCGATCTCGTCCTGGATGCGCTTGTAGTACTCGTCCCAGCCGAGCCGACCCTGACCCAGCTCGTAACGGGCCTGACGGATCTCGTTGGTCTGCGGGAACGACCCGAGGGTAGTCGCCGGCACCAGCGGCAGGCTCAACCGCTCCTGCTGCGCGACGCGCCGCTCCTCGTACGGTGCGCGGACGCGGTCCGCGGGGGTGATCGCGTTGACGCGGGCGCGGACGTCGTGCTTCTGCTTGAAGTGCACCGACGTCGGCTTCTTGCGCCAGCGTTCGGACGGACCCTCGGTGAGCGCCTTCGCGAGCGAGACCACCTCGCCCACCTTCTGTTTCGCGAAGGCGAGGCGGTCGGCGACGTCGCCGGGCATGTCGTACTCGACGAGCACGTCGTAGGGGACGTGCAGCAGTGAGCACGACGTCGACACGACGAGGTCGGGGGTGACGTCCTTGATCTGGTTGAGGTAGGTGAGCGTGTTGAACCGGTCGACGCGCCACACGTTGCGGCCGTCGACGATGCCGGCGTAGATCCGCTTGCGCCTGATGCCGGGAATCTTGGCGAGTTCCTCGGCGGTGATGCGGCCGTTGACCAGGTCCAGGCCCAGCGCCTCGACCGGGGTCGCGGCGAGGATCGGCAGCGCCTCCCCCATCGAGCCGTAGGGTCCGGTGACAAGGATGCGGGGGCGCAGCGGGGCGTGCGCGAGTTCCTCGTACGCGCGGCCGAGTGCGGCGAGCTCCTCGGGGGTGCGGTCCTCGGTGAAGCACGGCTCGTCCAGCTGGATGCACGTCGCGCCGGCCTTGGCGAGCTGCGCGAACAGCTTCTCGTATTCGGGCAGCAGCTTGTCGAGAAGGTCGAGGGTCGCGAAGCCTTCCTGTGTGGAGCCGGGGGCGATCTTCGACAGCAGCAGCAGCGACACCGGCCCGAGGACCACCGGACGCAGTTCGATGCCCATCGCCTTGGCACGCTCGAACTCGTCGAGCAGTGTGTCCGAATGCAATTCGAACGTCGTGTTCTCGGACAGCTCGGGCTGCCGGTAGTAGTAGTTGGTGCCGAAGAAGCGCACCAGCTCGAGCGGCGGGAAGTCGGGCCGGCCGCGCGCCATCGTGAAGTAGAAGCCGAGCGGGTCGAGTTCGCTCTCGAGCGGGGTGAACCGCTCCGGAACGGCCCCGAACAGCAGCGCGTTGTCGAGGACGTGGTCGTAGTAGGAGAACGTGTTGCCGGGGACCTGCGTCAGCCCGGTGGCGGCCAGCTCGCTCCAGGTCTGCTCCTGCAATTCCTGTGCGACGGAGACGAGTTCGGCCTTGGTTCCCGTCCCGTGCCAGTAGGCCTCGAGGGCCCGCTTGAGTTCGCGACGGGGCCCGATGCGCGGGTATCCGAGGACGCTGGATCCGTACCCGGCGGTGTTTGCGGCGGACATTCGGATCGACCTTTCCCTTCGAAGCCACTCGAGCCCGTGCGCCTTGTCCGCTGAGCGCGGAGAAGGCGCACGGGCGCCGAGGAGCGGGCGTGGTGTTGCCGTGAAGTGCGGGCTAGCTCGCCTTCCTGGCGGCACGGCCGGTGTCGGCGTATTCGTAGAAGCCGGCGCCCGACTTCTTGCCGACGAGCCCCGCCTCGACCATCCGCAGCAGCAGTGGCGGTGCCGAGTACAGCGGCTCCTTGAACTCCTCGTACATCGAGTCGGCGATCGACTTGACGGTGTCAAGTCCCACCAGATCGGTCAGCGCGAGCGGACCCATCGGGTGCGCACATCCGAGCACCATCGCCTTGTCGATGTCTTCCTTGGTGGCGAACCCGGACTCCACCATGCGAATTGCCGAGAGCAGGTAGGGCACCAGCAGGGCGTTGACGACGAAACCGGAACGGTCGGCCGAACGCACCACCTGCTTGCCGAGCAACTCGCTCGCGAAGTATTCCGCCCGCTCGGACACCGCGGGGCTGGTCTTGAGCGTGGTGACCAGCTCGACGAGCGGGAGGACGGGCACCGGGTTGAAGAAGTGCATGCCGATAACGCGCTCGGGCGCCTTGGTGGCGATGCCCAGCTTCATGATCGGGATCGAGGACGTGTTCGATGCGAGCACCGCATCGGGGTCCGTCACGATCTGGTCGAGTTCGGTGAAGATCTCGCTCTTGATCTTCTCGTCCTCGACGACGGCCTCCACGACGAGCTGCCGGTCGGCGAAATCGCCGAGATCGGAGGTGAAGCGCAGCCGCCAGGCGGCCTGCTCGCGTTCCCGTTCGGTGATCTTGCCGCTGCTCACTCCGCGATCGAGCGAGCGCAGGATGCGTGCACGTCCTGCCGCCGCGAGTTCGCGGCTCGGCTCGTACACCAGCACGTCGACATGTGCACGAGCGCACACCTCGGCGATTCCGGAACCCATGATGCCGGCGCCGATCACGCCGACGCGCTGAATCTTTTCGCTGGTCACGTCAGCTCCTTTTCGGAAGTGGAGGTCGGGTCCCTGGGGAGGGATCGGCCACGGTGGACACCCTGCCGATCCCTCCTTCGGGGTGGAGAGGCCTAGTGGAACTGGCCCTCTTCGGTGGAGCCCTTGAGGGCAGCCGTCGAGGTGTTGGGGTCGACGGTGGTGGCGATGCTGTCGAAGTAGCCGGCGCCAACCTCACGCTGGTGCTTGATGGCGGTGAAGCCGCGCTCCTCGGCAGCCTTGAACTCGCGCTCCTGCAGGTCGACGAAGGCGGTCATGCCCTCGCGGGCGTAGCCGTGCGCCAGGTCGAACATGCCGTAGTTGAGCGAGTGGAAGCCGGCCAGGGTGATGAACTGGAACTTGAAGCCCATCGCGCCGAGCTCCTTCTGGAACTTCGCGATGGTCGAGTCGTCCAGGTGCGCCTTCCAGTTGAAGGACGGCGAGCAGTTGTACGCCAGGAGCTGGTCCGGGAACTCGCCGCGGACGGCCTCGGCGAACTTCTTCGCGACCTCGAGGTCCGGGACACCGGTCTCCATCCAGATGAGATCGGAGTACGGGGCGTAGGCCTTGGCGCGGGCGATGCAGGGCTCGATGCCGTTCTTGACGCCGTAGAAGCCCTCGGCGGTGCGGGTGCCGTCGAGGAACTCGCGGTCACGCTCGTCGACGTCGGAGGTCAGCAGCGTGGCAGCCTCGGCGTCGGTGCGGGCGATGACGACGGTCGGGACGTCGGCGACGTCGGCGGCCAGACGCGCGGAGGTCAGGGTGCGGATGTGCTGCTGGGTGGGGATGAGCACCTTGCCACCGAGGTGGCCGCACTTCTTCTCCGACGCGAGCTGGTCCTCCCAGTGCGAACCGGCGACACCGGCCGCGATCATGGCCTTCTGCAGCTCGTAGACGTTGAGCGCGCCACCGAAGCCGGCCTCACCGTCGGCGACGATCGGAGCGAGCCAGTTGTCGACGGAGGTGTCACCCTCGACCTTGGCGATCTCGTCGGCGCGGAGCAGCGCGTTGTTGATGCGGCGGACGACCTGCGGAACCGAGTTCGCCGGGTACAGCGACTGGTCCGGGTAGGTGTGGCCGGAGAGGTTCGCGTCACCGGCGACCTGCCAGCCGGAGAGGTAGATGGCCTTGAGGCCCGCGCGGACCTGCTGGACGGCCTGGTTGCCGGTGAGCGCACCGAGCGAGTTGATGTAGTCCTCGTTGTTGACGAGATCCCAGAGGATCTCCGAACCGCGGCGAGCGAGCGTGGCCTCCTCGACCACGGTGCCCTGGAGCTTGACGACCTGCTCCGCGGTGTAGTTGCGGGTGACGCCCTTCCAGCGGGGGTTGGTGTCCCAATCCTTCTGGATCTCTTCTGCGGTCCGCGGGGTGCCAGTGGTCGACATCGAAAGCTCCACTTCTTCTCTGCTGCTTTGACCGGTACGGATGTACTGCTTCACATCGTTGCCAGGCCGTTCGGATGTACATGCCGACAATGACACAGCAGAAAACCGCCGTCTACCTGTTGCTAATGCCAACCTTCGCTATGTTTTCATTTCAATCTGCGAAGCTTGCTAATTTCTGTGCGGCCAAGCAATTGCTTGGGTTACTGTTCAGTAGCAAGAAAAGTTACCCGCAAGTAGCCTCCGACCTCGACGTTAGCCCGGAAACCCGACACGCCCACCGAACGTGAATTCGAACACGTGACCGACGCCTCGAACGACCGATCGATCGGGCGGCGGCATCGGGCCTGTGAGAGCAATCACATGAATCGGATACCGTTCCACACAGCGGAACACCCGCGAACGCGGGTTACAGATACTTTCGAGACGCCGATCGGGCGCAGAGGGGAAGTCAGGCCCCGGGTTGGCGGCCGACGATTGCCACACGGGCGAAGCCGTAGCGGGCGTGCAGCGAGGTGACCGATGACAGGTCGTACGCACGCGGACCGAACTCTGCGCATTCGACGACGGCAGACCCGGTGACGATCGGCGACAGGCGGGTGACCTCCCACTGGGTGTGGACGACGTCGCCGGATCCCCCGCTGCTCGCGACCCCGACAGGCTCGACGAGGTCGGTGCGCCACGACTGGCAGCCCAGCCAGTCCGGCGTCAGCTGCACCGACTCGGGACTGCTTTCCGACAGCTCGACCCGGCCGACCAGTCCCCGGCCTACCCCGTCGGCCGGGGCAATCTCGAACCCCATCCCGCCGACGCCGTTCACCAGGCTCAGCGATGCCTGTGGCAGTTCCGGGAGCGCGAAGGGGTCTCGGTCCCCGTCCACGATCGGGGCGCCCACCAGAAGATCGGATGTGAAGGCGCTCTCGTCCTGTTCGCCGGGCAGCAGGCACGAACACGACAGCCCGGCGAACATCCGGCCCTCGGGCACACCCACCTCGTCGGAGTCCGCCGACAGCGGTTCGACGATCCACACCGCGATGCTCGGTTGTTCCG
>Ga0131853_10021668_pt1 | contig 11656 bp, 10 predicted proteins | sample TergutLab28metaG_FD_92764 | JGI IMG/M metagenome (GOLD analysis project Ga0131853, IMG submission 92764) | Labiotermes labralis P1 segment gut microbial communities from Petit-Saut dam, French Guiana - Lab288 P1 (version 2) (version 2) | ecosystem: Host-associated > Arthropoda: Insects >...
GTTGTAGGATTTTTGTTTACTCCTTCAATACCAAAAACCCATTCCAAAAAAAAAACAAAATCTTTTCAAAAAAAAATTCCCCCCCCCCCCCAAAAAAATATAATTTACAATAATAAAAACAAAAATGTAATTTTGACGTAATTATACCATATGCATGCTTTATATTACGCGGAATTAATAATCTCATTTTGCCTAGAACCGCGCTGAGAGATTATGTGAGGGAGCCTTATTCTTTTGTCTCATACAGAAATTAAAACTCGACGAATGGGTTATGTTACGTGTTTTGAATGTGCTGCAAATAAAAGTATTTTTATGCACCACTTTATAAATTCCCATTTACTCGCAGGTTATGTACGTGAACACGTCTGCTTAAGTCGAGACTTGATATCGTGTCAAAAGTTTCTGTCACAAACAAATCCAGTTACCCGTGTTGCAGCAGTTTATTGACATTGCATGTCAGTACGGGATTTTAACTTTTGATTGCAGTAAAATAATTTAAGATTACGGTATACTGTGATTATACAACGCTCATAGCCTGGCGTGGGCCGAGATAGTGCAGTCGGTATGGCGACTAGCTACGAGCTAGAGGGTCCGGGGATCGAATCCTGATGTGGCGAGATTTTCCGCAGACGTCCAGAACCCCCGTGGTACCCACCCGGCCTCCTATACAGAGGCTACCGGGTTTTTCCCGGGGTTAAAGTGGCTAGGGCGTGGCGTTGAACACCCAACCCCATCTACCGCCGAGGTTAAAGAAAGAGTAGAGCTATACCTCTACTCCTCTTTTGGGTTTTCGTGGCCTGTTTTAGGGTGAACATAGCTTAGTAGATACGTGCAAAGTTTTCTGAGAAAATCTTTGTTCCCACTTTCGGGGTAGAAAGCCTTTCTATCCTGAATAGAAAAGTGTCAGGTTTCTCAGAAATGCTAATACCTGTTACAAAATTATGTAGCGTCAAAGCCAAGAAAACAGTAACCTCTAATTGTTTTCTGCTTATTACTCATTCGCCAAAAATTAAAACTGTCTTCAGCTTTCTTCGTTATGATACCAAAATTCAACCGATTTACTGAAGAGACTGTTATATTTTTAAATTTCCAGAAATGCAGAGCATTTGAACAAGATTTGGGTGTATGGCCACTGCTGAATATTTCAAATTCCATCTTGTAGATTAAGTTTTTTCAATACTGGATGCCCCAGTGGCTTTGTAATGGGAAAACATCTAAAGTGATGCCTTCTGTTATGACATAAAGCACGTGCCTAACTAAAACTAGAGGAGAAGATATGACATTTGTTTACCCAAATAGCATAGAGTGCAAATGCATTCACACTCCTGAGCCAGTTTAATTTAACTCCCAAGGAATAATCATAAGTTCGTGATTAATACAAGAGTCGTTGAAATAAAAACAGGAATAACTGTATACAATTCGTAACATGAAGCAGCATATTATACCTTTATGTTTCAGGTTAAGTCCGCTGGCAACAACGTGCGGGTACACAAGCCACCTGGCCGTAGAAGCCAAATTAAGTTTGTTGAAGATGGCGGCTCCTGTGCAGTCTTGCACCAAACAAGAGATGCGATCTGTCATCCGATAGCTCAGTGCAGGTGCTAAACTGATGGAAATCTATACGAAAATGTTTGCCAGATATGTCACGCCATGTATCAGTAAAACGCAAGTCTATGAGTGGATACAGAAATATAAGAATGAGGTACAAATAGTTGAAGAAATCCACGCCCTCAACTGTCACAAATATATTCTAACATGAAGACTCTTGCAAGGTCTCTTGCTTTCAATATTTGTCTTCCTTCGTACACTTTTGCAGAGATTTTGCCTGATGATAATCGTAACTGCTGAAATATTTAGCAATGTTATGTATAAAATGGACTTTTTACACTAAGTCACTTGCTGTATTTGAATGCAGTTATCGTACCTGTAGATTTCGGACAGCCCAAAGGGATGTATCTGCCTTAGGTCAATATAACGTTTCGTATTTTACTTTCTACAGTCTCTATGCAATTAGAGGCCGCAGTAAATGAGATATATGGAAAGAAATTAAAGACCTTAAAGCCCCTTACGTAATATGTTAAAGCTTAAAAATTAAATCGAAATATGAAGGGACCCGTTACAAAAAATCTCAAGTGATTTGCACAATTTCAAATTTTCTATTTATGTATTTATCACCAGTTATTTTGGACCCGACAAAAAACATGAAACGAACTATGGTTCTAAGATCGAATTACGTAAAAGTAATGGGTGGACACGTAAGGAACTATAAATTACATGTAATTTTCTTGTGTAGTTAAAGTGTGCTTATCCTGAAGGAATGTCATCACAAGGAAACTAGGGCTACGGGTAAAGTTTATCTTAGAAGAACTGTTTTTCTGAGCCTTACAATACCACCTTCACAGCACATGCAGGTGAGGCGATACCATATCTAACCCTCTAACACTTTGTGATGTGTGTCCTCAGGCTACATGATCGATGGAGGGCATTATCTGAAGAATGCCAAAGTATTACGTGTCTAATCTTCGGTGTCGCATTTTATAGGAGGGGAAGGGAAAGAAAATTGAGGTTATTAATGCAGAAGCACACATTTCTCCTCGGAATCTATATAGAGAACGACTTTAAATGTTTCATTATTTCCTAGAGTGGCGATGCTACTTAAGTATTCCACAGCATGATAATGGTATACTTACCAGAGTGCTACACTGTCAATACCCTCTCAGACAACGCCACTTGCCGTGCAATGAAGAAAGCGTCAGTTAAGTGAAATAAGCAAATTTTAGCAGAAGATTGGAAGTGGAAATATTAATGCTACATCACGACATTTCAGTGCTGTATTAGACACAGATTTTGCTACGTAACCACAGTTTAAGCCTACAAGCAGAAAGGTACCGTCAAGCGTAAGAAAAAGGGATGAAAACCTTCATGTTAGACAACTACAACAAAAATATTTCGAAAGTATGCTGTTGAGAACAATCGTACACATGATTTATATCTGCCACATGTTTTACATCAGTGGTGTGGTTTCTTAGATAATTGTAAAATTAGCCAACTGGCACTAAATAAGTATTTCGCTATGTTTCAATAATAACCAACAATGAACCGTTAAACACGACTACATGTAAACACTACGATGTTAGTATTAAGACAATAATTTCTCCTGTATTTAGATAGTGGACCAGCAAAATGAATTTGTATATCGGTGTGCCACACGTATCTTTTCTGCCAATAAAAAAAAATTATTTTTTATCTTTTCTTTTTATGTGGATCAAGAATGAAAATTGACCGCCAAAGCTGGTCCCTTGACTCTGTGACTAAGGCAGTTGAGGCTGTTGTCAGTGGTTGTATGTGGTATTTAAAGGCGACTAAGTAATTTGGGTCCCTCAAAAAACACTGGAGCACCATATAAAGGGGAAAAATTTCCAACCGTGCTAACATAATAACAAACAGGTAGGTCGATGTCAATGTGTATTCACTTCTGAGCAAGAAGCATGATTAGTTATATTAAAATCATTTATAAAGCGCTTTTTGCTTTCACTACAAAAGAATATGACGTTTGGTTTATGAGCTTTTCAGAAAAATGACTGTTGTAACCTTTCCGAAAGCAAAGATTAGAAGGCAGGATTTTATGGGTTTCGCGGATATTTAAGGAGATTTCCACATATACCTTTGATAAAGATAAAGGAAACGTCCACAGACTTTGCGTTCAGCTTCAATGAAGATGTTCTTCCAAAAAATGTTTATATGTTGGCAAAAGTGACTGATGAGCATCCCGTGACGTCAGATAAAATATTCAGTGTAGAAGAAACCAAGATAACAGTTAACACTGAGGTTCAGTCCTGAATTCTTGCACAGAAATTTCGAAATTAATGTGGTGTTCTTTAGTTCTGCAGAAAAGTGAAAGCCGTAAAAGCCGGAATTTTCTTTACCTCAGGATCTTCCTAGGCCCACATGCTTATTTTTCCCAGAAAAAGAATGCAGTAAATATTTAAATTGAATCTACCACTTGGTGCACAAGCTTAACATTGTGAGACGCAATGGATTACGAAGCTCTTATTCCATACCTCGTTCCAAAACTTTGTAGAATTTTCAGGAGCTCGGAAAGAAGCACCATTGCTTCTACTGTTGGAAGGACATGGGTCCCACATGAAGGGCTTAAAGCTCATTGCGAGAGAAAAGGGCGTGAAGTTGTATTGTTTCCAACCACAGTGCACACACAGGCTTCAGCATCTAGATCCTTTCTTCATGAAGACTTTAAGTTGTATGATAATGAAGAAATACGAAGCATGCTCAGGGTAACTCAGGATTTCTAGTTTGTGTTGAGAGGCATATCTTAAATACAGCTAACATGCTCAAGTCAGCAATCAGTGTTTTTCGACTAAGTGGAATATGCCTGCTAAAGTAGAATATTTTCGCATAGGTAGACTTCCTGCCTGAAGCTAGGACGGATATTGCACTCACTCAGAAATCTCTTAACGCACTTTGTGAGGAGACTAACACCAGCGCATTTTCAGGGCGTACCTAGGTTTGTTGTTTTAGAGGCTTTGAATCTTCCACATCAAATATTCCTCGTCAAAGTCCCACAGACACCCTTCCAACACTAAAACTCGGCCGCGTGAAGAAAAGAGTGTCACATTGAAGAGTATTGCAACAGTCCACACTCCCTTGCCTAACAATATGAATTGTCGCTGCAGAAGAATGAGTGAAAGCCAAGAAGAGAAAAAAAATCTTCCTTTTTCGAAGAAAACAGCAACTGAGGGTGGAAGAATAAAAAAAAAAACATAGATCTTCCAAATATTTCAACGATACTAGCAAGGTTTCTTATTATTATCATCATCATTATCATCTCCTTTACGCAGGGTATTTATACTCATATTCCTGACACAAACTATGTTCCTGAGGAATACAGTGTTGCAGCTATTCTGTTGTTACTATTCATGGTGCTTATACTCTTTGTGTAATATTTATTGCTTATATCATCAGTTTCAGTGTTGAATCTATTGTACTTTTACATTAGCACTTTCTTAGTATGCGTGCAGTGCCCAATATGGCTGTTTTCTGTAGTTTCTTGACTTCATGATTTCCTATTATGTTGCTCACGTATTTTCTGAATGGCTTTGAAATAGTCCCAGTCGCCCCTATTATTACTGGTATCATCTTTGTTTTTACATTCCACATGCGCTGTATTTCTATTGTAAGGTCTTTATATTTTAGAATCTTCTCAGCTTATTTTTTAAACACATTTCTTTCCCCTGAGATTGCAACGTCTCTTAACATACATGTTACCTTTTCATTATCACTTATTAAATGTCTGGTTTGTTGTTGGGGATAGTTCTGTCAGTTTGTATTTGTTGGTTCCACAATACGGCTACCTTGCTTCCTTGACTTGTTTCTAATGATTTTGGTGCATGTTCATACTAGTGTTTTTGTCCAATTGTACCCCTGTTTCCTTGTATATGCTGAAGTGTAGTTGTGCACACACTCTCTCATGTCTTTTTATGTACTGTTCTTTTGCCAGTATTGGGAATGCTGATATTATGTGGTCTATTGTCTCGTCATATTGTTGGCAAAGTCTGCACTTACTATCTGTCTCTGTGTTCAATATTTTTTTCTCATAATATTTTGTTTGTGGCGCCTGGTCTTGTGCTGCCACTATTTAGCTTTCAGTTTCTGCTTTTAGGTCTCCCTTCAATAGCCAGAGGAATGTGTCTTCTTCACTAACAAGCTGTCTATCTATATTTCTAATGTACTGCCCATGCATTAAATTGTTTTCCATTTTTTTTAGGGAATATTCCAATCTAGCCTTTGTGTGTTGTTTTCCATCCTGTTTTGCGTCACTCTTCTCATTTGGTTGACTTAATTCTTCTGTGATCTTTGCTGCTGTCTTAATTACTGAGTTCATATTTGGTTGAGTGCTTTCTTGGCTTTTAATAATATTTACAAACTGGTCTTCTTATAATTTGTATTAAGGTATTCTGCAATATTAATTATTTCTATTTCATATGCCGCTTAGATTTGTACCAGTCCTCTCCCTCCTTCTTTCCTGTTTACATATAGCCCCTTCTATGTCAGCTTTTGGGTGATGCATTTTACATTGTTAGCATCTTTCTAGTTTTCCTGTCAATCTATTTTATTTCCTCATTTCTCCAGTTAATAACACCAAAACTGTACCTCAGCACTTACACAGCCATTGTTCCAATTGCTGTAATTTTATTCCTGGCTCTCAGTTCGGATTTCAGTATCATTCTTAATCTCCTGCTGTATTCCTGATTCAATCTTTCTTTCATTTGTTGATGGCGTATATCTTCACTTTCCTCAATCCCGAGGTACTCGTACTTTTTTCCCTGTTCTAGCTCTTGTGTTTCTCTGTTGATGTCGATAACTAAATTTTGCGAGTGAACTAGTTTGCCTCTTTTAAATGCAATCTTGTCACATTTTTCAAGTCCATAATTCATATGGATATCATCACTCAAGTTTTAACAGGTTGTATCTGTTTTTGGAGCTCTTCCTCTGATTTAGCGATGAACTTCAAACCATCCATGTAAAGCAGGTGTGATATTTTTGTCTTTATTGTGTGTTCTTCGTATCTTGTGTTCAACCTATTCAGTTGTTCATTGAGAACCTCCTCGAAATATTCCACATTTTATTTTTATATATTCTGTTTCTATTAGCTTATTTTCTGTGTGTAGGCTCATACGTGTTCTCCAGTAGCTCCAGTAGCTCATGACTTTCTTGGTAAACGATATAACTTTATTATTGGTCCTAATGAACTCTAGGGATTTGATTATCCACTTGTGTGGCACCCTGTCGAAAGCGTTCTGATAATCAATCCATGCCGTACACAATTTTTTTCCTGCGTTTACTTCCATGTTGTATTGCTCTTGAAATTAGCAGCTGATCTTTGCGTCCTTTTGATCAGCTGCAGCAGCTTTCTGCTCTTTTGGCATCAAATTGTTATCATCCATATATTTTCCATACGCCTACTTACAATACATGTCATGAGTTTGTATATTGTAGACAAACAGGTCACAGATCTGTAAATCTTTGGATTTTCAGTATTCGCGTTTTTTGGAATAAGGAATGTTACTCCTGCCGTTAACCACTCCGGTATTTGATCTTCTTAAATCAGCCTGTTTAAAAGTGCAGCTATATGCTTGTGTGTTGCTGTAAGTTGCTTAAGACAAAAATTTGCTCTTTGGTCTCTTCCAGGGGCTTCCCAGTTTAGCGTAGTTCTTAGTGTCTCTGCAACGTCTTTTTCATATACTGGGATCCATTCCATGCTTGGATTTTGTTGGTACTGGTTTTTAATCCAGTGCGCCTCTCCATTATGTTGAACTCCTTTCCCATATATTTCCCTCCAGAAGTTCTCCACTTCCTCTTTGTCTGGTGCATTTTTCACATTGGAATATGTCTGTCTGAGACAGTTATAAAATTTCTTGCATTCTGTCCTAAACAGCTTATTTTGGTAAGACGGGTTTTGTCTTTTCCTGTATCCAGATAATCTTTGCGTCTTTGCTGAAACCTTTTGTTTAAGCTCTTTAATCAGTTGATCCAAATTTTTTTTCTTCTCTATGTTATATTTCTTAAGTAATCTGGTTCTTTTATGTTCTGTGCCTTTCTGTTATCTCTTTTTATTTCCACCAAAACTGACAGTTCCTTTCTGATATTATTTATTCTCTATTATTATTATTATTATTATATACAGTCCCTTTACTGGGGTATCGCGGTAGCACAGTGGTTAAGGTGCTGTGCTACAAATCGGAATGTCCCTGGTTCGATCCCAGCTGGTGTCAATGGATTTTTCATTGACATAATCCTTCCGATCGCACTATGGCCCTGGGGTTGACTCAGCCTCTAACAGAAATGAGTACCAGGAGCATTTCCTGGGGGTAAAGGCGGCCGGTGCGTAAGGCTCACAACCTTACCACCATCTTGAGCCGTTGTTATGAAATATGGGAACCCTAACTTCCTGGAAACCTCTGGGCCACTCCAGGCCTGTAAGGGGACTGTTTTACCTTTTTACAGTCCCTTTACTGTACAAACTAGTATTCAAAATTCACCGAAAGTTTCACATAATTTTCAGGCGGGGCTGTCGGCAGCGGTGACTATGAAGCTTTCCACATATGTCCTTTTTATTACATTACAAAATAAAACTGCAAAACGCTTTATATTTAATTTTTAACAATATTCTTCCCCATACTCCATTTTACATTCTGTATGTTTCGAAATGACCATATGCTTAACTGCACTAAATTTATGATATATTCAAACTTTTTCCCTGCGATTAAAATAATTTTAACTTGAATTTTCATAATAAATATACAAAGTGATGTGTAAATGATTTGTGTTTACTACAACATCCTGAGACTTGGTCAAATATTAATATTCCCTTTTTTTCACATGTTCCTCTATAGTCGTATTCCACATGGACATAAAAATTAAATTTACTCCTTATGTTACATGTCGAAATGTATGAAGCATAAAATTAAAAAAAAATCCTTACTTAATATCTATAGAAAATTGTTTATTCCAAATATTTCTTTAAGCATCAAATGTTTTAATTTATTCTTTTGTGGTGCGTGCTTGCGCACAAGAGGTTCCATGTTATCAAATTAATTGAGACTAATAAAAGATATCTCTTTCACCTTAAATTTATCCCGTTTTCTTGTTACTCCGTTTTCATTCGCCAATTGCCTTGATCCGCTTGTTACTCGGGACGACAGTTGTACCGAAAATTCTTCTTATCTCCAGAACTTGCAATACTGCTTTATGGGATGCCATCTCATTCAATTTTCTCCTACACAAAAACGGATCCTATCTGGATGATGCTGATGTGTGCGTGCACCAGTAGTCTACTGTGTTTTCCTAGCAGACATGAATACAAATCAAATATGAGGCACGATTCAATATTCCTGTGGCATGTGTTACCAAAATATTATGAAATAAAGAAAACGGCTTAAACCCAAAAGCTTAAAACTATTCATACAACAAGAAAAGTGAGAGCTACAGTAAAACTTCTACAATAAGCTACGTACTGAATTATTTGTGTCGTATTAGTGTGCAGGTCCTCAGGTTTGTTTGAGATTAGGAATTTCTTGCATATGCTGCCACGTATTTGGTAATCTACCCTAAAGACTCAAACAAGAAGTCCCTCCGAAACGGTAGTACTAATTACCAAATTACATTACTTCACATTTCGAAAGACCATAATCACTTAAGACGATGTGTCCGCTGGAAAGTTTGTGCATCTTCAAATAATACGTAAATTTGCAATTAACCATTTCTGCTCTGCAGCAACCAGGTAAAAAACCACGAGAGGGACCATGGGAACTTAACGGTAAATCACCTGCTTAAAAAGGCCAAAACATTGATTGAATTCAAAGCATTTATTACCACACTTTACCTTATTCACACCGTGCATATTCTTATTATTAACACATAAAACAAGCAATGCCCTTAATAAAATAAAATTTGTGATAGATATTAATCTCCTTCATGTATCGGGGGAGGATGTCACCCTGTGCCGAAACACGTAGGAGATTAATATCTGTCATAAAGCGTATTTTATTAAGTGCATTGCTTGGTACATGTATTACAAATAATAATTTATTACCGTTTTCGCTAGAATTCTTCGGTAGAAACTATCTTGAGCCAGTTAAATCCACTGAACATTCTTTCATTCCTTAATGATCTGATACAATACCATCGTCCCATCTAATTCTAGGTCCCGCAAGACATCTGTTATCTTAAGAGTTTCCTAAGAAAATATAAAAATTTCTAATTTTTCATATGCGTGCTACATGTACATCACGGCTTAGTCCACTGAAGGTTATCACCATACCAATGATAGGCGATGAGTAATCCTGTAAATTTCTGAGTTCACGAAGCAGTTTTCTTTAGTCCTGTTAGGTAAGAGACATAGGTCACTCCATGAAGCCTACGCAGGCACAGAGTGGGTGAGAAGATTTAGCTCCAAGACATTCGCAATCTTGGCGTTGGAAGGGGGTTGTTGGTCAGTACCGTGACTCGGCCGCTATCCCTGGGTAAGACCCAAGACCCACTGTACAGGAGGCTGGGTAGGCTTCGGGAAACCTCTGCAAGGGCAAAGAGGAGCTCGTCTCAACAGGAATTCGATCTCCAGACCGTCCATCACCTAACGAATCGCTATACCCACTGAATTAGCATAGCTGTCCCTTCCCCTTAGGTTCAGTAAAAAATAAATATGGAGAATAGTTCTGAAAATTGCGATTACGCAATACAGTTCCCTTCAGCCCCCTCTAGCGTCTTCCCTCTTAGGTCCAGATTTTATAAGTATTTTTCGCACAATCAACGGCGTCAATACCGAGGAAAATCGTGGATTCCGAAGATTGTCTCTGACTCCATCGTCAGTACCTGATGCGACAAATATCGCAAGTTTGTCGATACACACACACAGGAACGTCTTCGAAAGAAAAACAAGTGTATATGTCTTACACCCCTTCATAATGCCAGGACCGTAACTCTCATAAACGTCGATACCCACTCCACATCAAAGAGGTTGATCAATCGGGAAGACTAAATTCAGTTTCGATCCGAAGTTTAGTGAGCGAAGGCCACATAGAATAATACGAACTCTCGGGAAGGCATTCTTTGCTTTTTGAAGTATGTATGTCTATGTACCATGAGTATTGTATTAGTGCGTCTCCGACACGTCTACCAGACGGTGGCGACAATATTGACGTGCCACGTGGCAGAAGCTGACCGGTTACGCAAGTGTACTCATTCACACTTTGGGCTTCTTCTCATTGCGAACTGCTGCTGAAATGTAAATTGTCAAACTTTCTAGCGTGGAATTAGTTGAAAGTGACAAAGGAAGACTGGGAAGTCCGTCTGTAGACTTAAGAAAACTTGTCAAACGCAAAGGTACAAGAAAAAACTGTGCATATTTTCTACATACTTCTATTACAGAGCGATGTTCACATTTTCTGAAAATTGCCCTCTTGTGGTAAGTGACTTCTTGTAGTTTTAGAAAAAAGCGCAAAAATTTCCGAAGGACCTGCTTACGTCATCATATTCGGCGTCACATTCAAGGCAATAGTAACCATCATAATCATCAATGCGAGAAACTGCAATTTGCAACTTCGGGTACTTTCTCGTTTGCTACTTTAAAACGACATAGATCTCGTAAATATTGAGATATTCTGTATTCAGAATTTCTCAATATGAATCTCTCGGGGTGGAAGAATGTAATGAGATAGATTATGTTTTATTATACCGAAGTTTTGGACATCTAAAATCTTTACGAATTAATTGGTGCAGTTCCTGTAGCAAATATAACCAAGTAAGGAAAAATGGCAAACTATGAAAAAGATCTTATGCATATTGGACGGTGCATCATCTTGATACTTGAATAAAGGTAGACCAACTTGATGACACTTGCATTATTATGTCAATTTACTGCTCAAAATGTTTCGGATGTTAATACATCCATCTTCAGGAGCTTGCGACTACTTGGTGCAGTGCAGGCTGAACCACTACTGTGGTTCAGCCTGCACTAGGATACCACATCACCAACAGCCAATCCCGCTACATAACACCAACACGCCTCAAGTCAGCACAATACAGCCTACACAATAACGCACCAAGTAGTCGCAAGCTCCTGAAGATGGATGTATTAACA
>Ga0131853_10021669_pt1 | contig 11656 bp, 10 predicted proteins | sample TergutLab28metaG_FD_92764 | JGI IMG/M metagenome (GOLD analysis project Ga0131853, IMG submission 92764) | Labiotermes labralis P1 segment gut microbial communities from Petit-Saut dam, French Guiana - Lab288 P1 (version 2) (version 2) | ecosystem: Host-associated > Arthropoda: Insects >...
AATTCCCCGCATTTCACGGAACCCGAAGGTTCATTACCGCACTCACAAGCGTCCGCCACCTGTCTCTACCCTGGGCCAGCCCAATCCAGTCCATATACCCACACCCCACCTCCTGGAGATCCATCCTAATATTATCCACCCATCTACGCCTAGGTCTCCCCATTGGTCTCTTTCCCTCCTGTTTCACCACCAAGACCCTATACACCCCCTCTCCTCACCCATATGCGCCACATGCCCAGCCCATCTCATTCTTCTCGATTTTATAACCCGCACAATATTGGGTGAGAAGTACAAAGAAAGATTACTTTTAAAAATTTAAAAAAATAGACGCCACTCATGGATATGGCATACAATTAGGCATAACGAGTTTGTAGTAAACATCCTTGAAGGAGCAATATCCGGAAAAAAGGCCGTGGGAAGACCTCGACTGCAATACTTAAAGCAAGTCGCCAGAAACACAGCAGCTGACAGTTATACAGCAATGAACAGAATGGCTTGCAAAAATTCCAGATGCAAAACTACCAACCAACCAAAAATACTGACGGGTAAGAAGAGACTAAAATATCGCATTTAATGAAAGTCCGTTTAATGGGCGCCGAATTGTTCCATGCGGACGGACGAACAGGCGGACAAAGATGACGAATCTAATAGTCGCTTTTCTGAATTTTGCTACTCGCCTAAAACGGGCATAAAATTTCCAACTTCATTGTGACAGCGACTGGTGCAGAATGTCATGAACACGAGAACTGAGCAACGCTTGATAGCCCGCAGTGACAGACATTCAGACACAGTTTCTGTCAACAAATACCAGCTGTACTTCGGACCTGTTAGCAGGACTATTATTCACAATATATTAAAGGAATTCAATCCGGTGTTTTACAAATGTTTGCAAATCCCTTCTCTCGGTGACTGTGACAGGACATTAAAATTACATTGCAAGTTCGAGCGGACATTTTTCGCAAAGACAAAGTAAAATGGCGGCCTTCTGTTTCTCAAGTTATCTGTAAAATTTACAGCGATGTAACCTGATCCAGCAGGTTTTGCTACATCATCGACGTTGGATCCACGCTTTATACAAAATACCAGCTACATTCAACCAAACTCAGAATCAACATTATATATGTGAGATTTCAAGTTCTCAAGACGAGGAGCGTTATGATTACTGTCCTGCTGGGTATGAAGTTGTTTAGTTTGGTAGATAATGCCGGAGTGTTACGGCTCGACTGTACAGTATTAGGCGACCTTAATTATTATTATTATTATCATCATCATCATCAACTTCGTCATCATCATCATCATCATCTCCACAATTCTGACTTTAATATTTGTATCACCAAAGCTCTTTTGTATTCGATTTATTACCATCTTTTTTCTAACTGTTTTCTTATGTTGTTATTTGTGTGTTGTTATGTTCCAGGGGTGTCCGTGTAATTATGTAGCTGTATGGCTGTTGTGCAAACACGTTAACAATAAAGAATCGAATTATGTGTTATTATTACTATAGTCATCATCATTTTCATGGGCGGGGACAGCGTAGTCGGTATAGCGATTGGCTACGGGATGGACGGTCCGCGGATCGAATCACGGTGGAGTGACGGCGTGCGAGATATTCCGCACCCGTCCAGACCGGTCGTGGGGCTCACGCATCCTCCTGTAAAATAGGCACTGGGTCTCTTGCCAGGGGTAAAGCGACTGGGGCGTGACGTTGACCACCCGCCCCATCTAGCACTGAAGTTAAAGAAAGAGTGGATGTATAGTTCTACTCCTCCTCTGGGCCTTCATGGCCTGTTCTAAGGTGAACTTCTGTCACCATAATCTTCATCATTATCAGCACAATCAAGTAAAACCTTGTATTCTGCTTGGCTAGAACTGGCTTAATCTAGCAGGAAGCCCAAATTCATATTTTCGATGACCCTGGATAAGTGCCAGGCGAACTAACATGCATAATTCAGCGTTAATCTCCTGTACACTAGCGCAGAGCTATACATAAAATTGCCTGTGTTATGTGGGGGCTTTCTTTGGTACTGTACATGGTCCTGTCAAGAATCTGTGGGCAAAAGGAATTTGCTGTGATACGATTTGAAACTTATTCAACAGACATTCGTTTTTCTCCCACACTTGTTACAACTCCAGGTAAGTGTCTTGACCTTCTTACAGCAGTAAGTGTTACGGCCGTAGTGTTCTGGTCTGTGACGCCGTGTACATCCAGTAAAACATCTCTTCTAACCTGAAGATGGAGGTAGAAGGTTTATATGAACACATTTTAGGTACCAAATTACACGGCATCACATCTCAGACAACCCGGTACATCCGACATCTGTTTTACTGCAGGTAAGAATTTTTAAAGCGTGGTATATCAGATTCACTTTTGAATTTACAAAATTGAATTTCTCTGTATGTTGTAAGCCATCTTATGTTTTTATGTGATCTTTGCATTCTTGTGAAGAAAGACATCAGATCCTTTATCACAAAATATGAACGTAGTGGTTCAGTTGAGCTCAGGTACCAATAGTTTTAGAACAGTGAGCTTAATTTATTTAGCGTTAAGCACTCAGACAAGCAAATCCCGGTAAATCAGTGACTGCATACGTTTATATAAGTTTCATATTTGACAATAGCATGGCCTTAGATGCATCATCCCCGTTGTGTTTTATGCAAATTAGGAGGGGGTGGGTACGTCACAACACAACTGTCTTTGTATCCTATTTATTAGGCTGACGACATGTTTCGGCCACTGTGGGCCATCCTCAGGTCACAAAAATATATAATGAGGAAAAATATACATTATAAGAACATTAGTTGTTGTGCCAATTCTGAGCTTTCAACGAGATCTCGTTGTCTTGCGGTTATCTATATTGAAACTAATAATACATTCGTCATGTGAACATTTAAAAAAAAATGCTTCCTGAGTTTGTTTCTGAAAAATTTGGTTCTTGGTTTACTGGTCTTCCATTTTTAAAAACACAGTACAGCTGCAGTAAAAAGGAAGTCTGAAGGGTTCCAGGTGTGTCACTTCTCTCGGTTGGTGCGCTACTTGCCAACTGTTCATATAACTCTGTGGCGTAATGCTGATGCTGTGTAGTACTGGTAAATTGAGAAAGTATGTAAGGAATGCGGGACCGCGGTAGCACAGTGGTTAAGGTGCTGTTCTACAAATCGGAAGGACGCTGGTTTGATTCTAGATGGTGTCAGTGGAATTTTTCATTGACATAATCCTTCCAGCCGCACTATGGCCCTGGGGTCGACTCAACCTCTAACAGAAATGAGCACAAGGAGTATTTCCTGGGGGTAAAAGCGGCCGGTGCGTAAGGCTGACAATCTTACCACCATCCTGGGCCATTTTCACGTAATCTGGGAACCATAACTTCCTGGAACCCTCTGGGGACCTTGGGCTTGTAATGGGACTGATGTAAGGAATGCAGGTAACATGGGGTGGGTATTCGCCTGGCGAAGGTGTATGACTTAGGGACTGCTACCTTTTGAGAAATATTTTCCACTTACATTAGAGGGACTGTGCCAGCTCCAAATGATCTAGTAGACGACGTATTTGGGACCTGTATTTTTCACTGACATCTAGTGGCACAAAACAGGTTCTGACCTCACACTCTGGGCCACATTTTTGCTTCTTCCTTTCCCCACTTCCTCACCCCACTAAATAAAATTTACCAGAACCGAACAGCAACTGAACTGCGACCACTGACACAGGGACGAGAGTTCCACGCTTGTTGCTTCTGGCTGTATGACAAAACCGAAAATGAAATGTGACTGTGGCCTAGATTCGGGCACTATCTCAGAATTTATCTTGAGTGGCTGAGGTAAACTACGAAAAACTCAGTATCGTGGCCGAGACTTAAACCAGACATCTTCTGAGAAACTACCGCCTTAGCAAATTTTCTCAGTTCTGACGCCTCTTTTCTTGAATACCAGAATAGAAATGCTTGTAACATTTCACAGTTTTTATGTAGATGATAACAGAATTGTTAATTTTAGTAAGACGTGTGCACTGATTTGCCTTACTCTTTTCAAATGTGTAATTTCACGTGTTTCTGTTTGCAGATTTCGGACGTGCTTAAAGATGGCGGATACAGGTCCAGCCAATCTGATTGGTAAACTCTTCTTCAACATTGTGCAGACTAAATGTTTTGTGCTAAAAGCAGAGAAATTGTGTGTGAAGAGATCGTGGTGGGGGAAATGCCTCAAAAAAGCGTACAAGAAGCAAGCCTATCTCAGGGACAACGTTCCGTACTGAAGTGCGTATAGCTGTGGTCCAGCAAGTGTTCGCTGCCTCACGGATGAAGACGAAGCTCGGTGTATGGAGCGACGCAGGACGTTCTGGACCGAGAATGCTTCCAAAGGACGTCTTCATCATAAGTCGTCACTCGTCACTGTCATCAGAATACAAAACTATCGTAATTTAAATGTACCGTATTGAAGTTCCACGCGTATTGATGCTCGTTTTGGTACTGCCAATGTAAGATATATTTCCACCAAGGCGACACATTAAGCGGACTGTGTCCGTAGCCAGCGTGCTTCGGTAAAGAAGCGATATTATTAAAAGATTATGAAAGTAACTGTAAGAGTAACATAGTTTTATTTTAAATTTAGTAAAATAAGTAATAACTTAATGAAATTCGGTTTAGAACCCACTTAGGTTTCTTACCCAAATCTGAGACTGCCATGGCAATAACCTCCCGCCCCCCCCCATTTGGCACCGTGTTCTGCGTTTTATAAGCGCGAATATACCATGTACATATACTACATTAATGTTCCTTTTCCGAAGTAGTTGATACAAACGAATATTCTCTTCTGTTCTGTGTACCTTTGGGTTTGCGATAGTTTTTAATTTTGTGGCAGGCACAAACAAGAATTTGGGGTAGTCACTGTGTTGTCGAAACAACAGCTTCAAGGTAGGGCGAAGAAATTCAACGAGATGCAAGTGTATGCAGATATTTATTTACTGCTAAATTACTCAAAATGTTTCGGACGTCCATCGCGTCCATCATCAGTAGTACATAAAACTGTAGTTGCAGCCTCTGGTACAGAACATACTGTCTGGGGAGCAAGCTTCTTCAAACGTGACCAAGCTTGCTCCCCAGATAGTATGATCTGTACCAAAGGCTGCAACTAAAGTTTTATGTGCACCTGATGATGGGCGCGATGGACGCCCGAACCATGTAGAGTAATTTAGCAGTAAATAAATATCTGCATACATTTGCATCTTTTTGGATTTCTTCAACTAAGAATTACGATGCACGGAACTTCAAGGTAATTTTCCTTGACTTATTAAATCACGGGAACAGGAGGTCAATTTTACTGCCTGGTGTGTATGTAAAGTGAAAAATGTGTCTCCTGAATTTCATGGCGGCAAAGTAGTTAAGGCTGATGTGTCATAGAAATCTTGTTGCAAACAGCGTCGTCGTTCATCGGATACAAAATGCCCTACTCAAAAAGACTGGATATTTTCTAATTACACAAACACTTATTCATAAAAAGGGCTGTCCGCAGTTCGTCACCCAACTGTAAATTCGGTAATACGTCAACGAAATATTTGTAAAAGAAATATAGTTTTTTTCTTCTCTCCTATGTTAAGTATCCTTATGAAATACCCAATATTCTTAAAGTGTGTACGGATTTAATTTTATGTTTTGTCGACCTTGCATCTCGAAATAATCGTGTAAAGAAAACCCAACTTGATGCACAAATTATTCTTAGTATACTTCGTCAACCTCTACATGCTTCGGGCCTCATCAGGAGGTACGACTGTATGTATACAATAATTACTACTTATTATTATTATTATTTTTAGATGACTGTCTTTACACGTGTGTACGGACATTTAAATGTCAAATTAAAAAAAGACGACAATGAGATTATTAAGCCGGGGAATTTATCGTTAAAACTTATAAGATATGTTGTTATAGCTAGAGAATTATGGTCTGTGGAACAGATTCTCTCCCTCTCTCTGTCTTTCGAATTACTACTAAATAGACACAATTTAGTAAAAGCATTGAAAATTTTCCAAAATACCCCTTTTTTATAAATATCTTTTTTTCAAATGGAATGATGCACTCAATACTCTCAGAAAAGCCTTCATTGACGCTGGTCCACCAAATCAATCGCCCATCTGCCATTTATGACAGGTTTGTTGAGCCGGGAGAGCTCAGTCATTTTAATATCTAGACTACGGATTGGACATCCGAGGAAGCGGAGTTCGTTCGCCGACGTTGTAAAATGACATTTTCTTTTCCTAAGCATCCATAGGGACTCTGGGGCTCATCCAGCCTCTAATATGAAGGGTACCTTGGTGTTATACGGGGATAAAGCGGCCGGGACGTGAAGATGACCATTTAGGTCAATCCGTTACCAAAGTTATGAATAAATTCAGGCACAGCTTTACTGTTCCATATGTTTTCACGGCTTCGTGTTTAATTAAACGCAGGTAAACTTTTACATAGAATATCCAAGATAAATTTACATATATTCATTTATCTGCAATTTCAACTCATCACGTCTGAGACTCAGCATGTCCAAATCTGTTTCTTATTTCATTTCCATGCAATGGAAGTGATTTAATCTATGTCACTCTCTTGACCTGCATTACACATTTCTCAAAATACATTGCTAGACAATATTTACTTTAAATATTCTACAGCAAAATTTCAACTGTGCAAACTTCACCACTTTCAAAACTGCACGAATTATTTGTACATATTCTGAAGTGCGTTTGAAATTTATATTCTGTTACCGCTAATTCTGTTAATTCTGACATGATTTTAAAATTAATAATTGTCCAACGAGATGCAACACAAAGCAGTCCATTTATTATTCTGCAAGTTCACTCTACATGTTTCGGGTGTCAACCACACCCATTATCAGGAGTACACAAAACTGTAACTACAGCCTCCGTTACTGGTCATATTTTTTGTGCAGCTACCTCCTTCCAACGTGGCCAAGCTTGGCCACGTTGGAGGGAGGTAGCTGCACAGTACCGGAGGCTGTAGTTACAGTTTTATATACTCCCGATGATGGGTGTGGTTGACACCCGAAACATGTAGAGTGAACGTGCAAAATAATAAATAGACTGCTTTGTGTTCCATCTCGTTGGACAGTTACTAATATGGATTAGCTTTGCACAGAACCATAAATATAAAATGATTTTTAAAGTAATTAGTGTCGCATTGAAATGATGATAAAAGCGATAGCATAAATACTGGCAGAATTCACGTACCGACAGCCTATTAAAAGTTACAATTAAAAAAAAAAGTGTCACACAATGTGAGATTTGTTTATTGTACAAAATATTCACGCATCATATTTCGATTTGAGTAATTATTCATGTTCTTTGTAGCTATAGTTACCTTCATGAAGGAGGTACGGCTGCTGAAGAAACAAGACATGTTGTTGAATCCTAACTTTGCCACGTCCTGTTTCATAATTTTGAGCATGCTTTCGCTTTTCGTTCCTGAAGATTTAATACCAGCTTTACCTTTTTGGACGAATAAGATTGTCCAGCTGACGGTGAACATGCTGCATTGTTACGTTGTCATCCAGTAATCCTCAAAATTAAAAATGGATGTCAGTAAACTATTGCTTCTTATTTGTGCAGCGTAGGGACAAATTCTTAATTGTAAACTTTGCATTCGTATTTGTTCAAGAGAAACTGTAAACGCAGATCGATGACAAAATATCGATAATAATTCACGAAATTTTCGCACAGGCCTCTTTCTAAGATCAGTTTTTCTACATACGGTATGTTACATTCAGTCCAGTTCATTTCAAGGTCGTGCGGTTTCCTACGTCTAAGGCGAAATCGTAGTTTTTCTACATCAGATTTTCCCAGTTTCATTTGGCCACGGAAGCGTTTCGCACTGCGGAATGTTTTTGCGCAACACCCAATGAAATCCGTGTGGGCCGGGTAGCTCAGTCGGTATAACGACTGGCTACGGGCTGGACGGTCCGGGATCGAATCCCGGTGGGGGCGAGATTATCCGCATCTGTTCAGACCGGCCCTGGGGCCCACCCAGCCTCCTGTACAATGGGTACCGGGTCTTTCCCGGGGTTAAAGAGCGGCCGGAGCGTGACACCGACCACTCACCCCTTCTAGTGCAGTGGTAAAGAAAGAGTAGAGCTATAATTTTGTATCCCTATGAGCTGTACGGCCTGTACAGAACCTCAATGCCTGTACAAGGGTGCAATTTACCTTTTACTTTTTAATGAAATCCGTACATTTGAAACCAAAAAAGCACAAATACGTAGCATTATGGTAATAAATGTTCAAAACTATACAAGCTCAAGTTTTTAACCAACTCCATTGAGTACAGCTCTTCGTGAGGCAATGGTTCCTCAGATAATCAAGAGATTTTATAACAGCCCATCTCTCGTCCCTAACCTAAGGCAAATTTTAACCCAGCCCATCCCCTCAAATGTTGTCTCTTTGAGACTCAGCGATTACCTCCCATCTATGCCCAGTCATTCCAGTTTGTCTCTTTCGTTCAGTTTCCCCATCAAAACTCTTTATGCGTTTTTCCCCTCCATATGTGCCATATTCTCCGCTCATCTCAAACATCTGATTTTATCTCCTGAATAATGTTTGGATATGAAATCAATATATTGGTTAAAAGTATACATTTGGAAATAGAAGTGATGTCCCCGTAAAAAAATGAACGTTTAAAACTAATATGCCTATTTCACAATAATGCAGAAATATATGAAAGGAGGAATTATAGTCAAAAATGAAAATTGTTTTAGGTGAAGCTTATAATGAGAATGTTAAAATTATGTTCATATTGCAACGGAATTTTCTTGTAGAATCCAAATTTTCTCTTGACAGAACGCCAGGGTTCCGAGGAGCATAATTTTGGAACATTGCTCTGGATAAGTGTTTTGGTTAGAGGCTCAAGACTAATTTCACAGACACTATTTATCTTTCAAAGTGCTACTGGAAAGACACTTTTCCATTTTCAATGTTCTGGAGTTAAGTTTACATGCACAGAGGTACAGAATTCCTAGTCGTGAATAATATTTATTTGATGCTGTGGAAAATGCTTAGATCATAGTACCTATTGAGGAATACATAAATTGTCGCTTCCTATGTGACGAAGCAACGTGTCATTAACTCGTTCAGCAATTAAACAGTTTCTGGTATTATAAACTATGAAGAAATTTGTAGAAATGTACCTGCCAGTTACTTAATAGATTTCAGAAACTTTGTCCCGTAATTTCTCATAATATTTCATTAAGTGCGGTTTGTTTCTTAGAATTACTAGTACTCATATTTTATTTTATGTCCTTAAATATGAATTAAATTTTAAAATGTATCAGATGAAGAAATGATTGTGATAAGTGTAAACATTCAGGTGCTGCTCATTGCAATATAAGATCACCACAACCAGGAAATAAACAAAGTGAGCCAACGGAACATGGTCATTTAGAGCACAAGGAGATCATTATGGAGTATTTAATTTTTTGTCCTTGTACTGTGCATTTTTGATATCTATGAAGTTCATACACCAACAAATGCACTGTTTATTACACTTCGTTATACGCATGCTGTCACACCACCGCATAACATATAACGACATAGTTTTACAGAATTTTAACATAAGTGTAACTTTATCTAGGCTCTAATGAAGGCTCCGTGATGATGCTCGTGGACCGAAACATGTAGGAGCAAATCAAAGTGATTTTTAATGTAAATTTTAAAACTTTGTCAAGTGCAATAAACAGTGCATTTGTTGGTGAATGAAATTTATAGATCATTATGGAGTAGTTATACACACTGGATATTTGAATATAAGTCCAAGCTGTCATTCTGTCAGTTGGGAAGTAATCAGTTAATTAAGTTGTTGTATACCCTATTCTTAAGCAATGTTTAAAACATGCAAACACATCGAGTGGAAGTTTTACAGAATACTTTACCAAAATCTGTGTTCATTTTCTCAGCTTAAGAGTTTTGATATACTTTAATTTGTATTATCTGTAACGATATTTTATCATGGAGCCCAACTGAAAATTAAACTCATTACGTTACTGGAACAGAACATTCAGAAACTTTTTCAAATATTTACATAATTTGTCACTTACCATAGAAAGTTTTTATTTTTGCTCATACATAATTTGTCCCAGTTGAATGAGTTTATTTTCATTCTTAAGAATTCTGACAGTGGTATATAACACACACCATTACTGGTTCCTACACTTTGTCCAGCATCTAGTGTTATTAACAGAACAAGAACCCTCTCAAAAGACTTCTTCACTGTTAATGGGACCGGAACAGGTCAAGTGAACCCAAACCGTACAATCCATGTGATGATGATGATGATGACATTTCAGAAAATAAATTTGGATTTCAGTCACCGACTGAATGACTTAGATCTTACAAAATCAGTCAGTCTGTTCCTTCCCAGAGTTAATGCAACTAGTGTTTGGTACAGTGTGATGTGTGTACAATAACAGATGGCTAACAAATTTCGGTAACATAGTAATTCTGATTTTCATTCACTGCAGTATAAGTGCATGCATATTTGATGCCAACATTGCATGTTCAACTATGTTATGTACACAGCTGATGGGTCCGATGTACATAATAAATGTGTTCATATAATTTTTCTTCATAAAATATTCACATGTATAGAGACTGGTGTACATACGCAGTTTACATATGTGTGTGTGTGTGTGTGTGTGTATGTGTGTGGGTGTGGGTGTGTCCAGAACGTAGAGTGCGTGGTTTCGCAGATCATCATTTTAATTTTTATCATGACATGAATGTGTGTACATATGAGAACATACATAATGTTTCATTATCAATCATATTGTCGTTGCATACGTGTACATACAAATCACATTTTTAACGAAAATCTTTCAATGATATTTATAAATGCACAACTTTTAAAGCAATAATAAATTGTTGTTACGTTAAGTACACAAATTTCCTTTGCGACTGGTTTCCTTTGTCCACAGTTCACTTCTGCACTTCTTTCAACGTTCATCTGAGACCGCTTACTACACAGTTAACGGTCACTGTAGCTGCAGTCCTGCAAACATTTTGTTTATCGAAGGTTGGTGCTTCTCCATTTTGCTCGAACATGACTCTTTGTAGTTCGGTTAGAATCAACAGATCTTTCAGAGAAGTTTACTGCTTTCCTTTGTTACCCATCGAATGCCAAGGAACAGCCGGTGTAGTTATACTGACTAGCTGCGTGGCGTCTGCACATTCAAAATGCACGCAGCAGTCTTAAGTAGGTATCCTCAGCTGAACGTTTAACATAGTACAGTTATGTCTGCCAACATGCAAATATTGCTGAGTTACGTGGATACAGCTGTTCCAAATGCATACAGCTTGCCACGGTCACAAAGATAAGCAGCTGTTTAAAACTGACAGGTGTCAACCATGTTATGCACATAGGGCTGTGCTTGGTGCTAGTGGCCAGTATTCTTACCTACAACTTACTTACTTACTCCATGGTGCAGAGTCCTTCTTGAGCAGCTAACTGGTTTGCAGCTAGTCAAGAAATTCCCCGCATTTCACAGAACACGAAGGTTCATTACAGCACTCACAAGCGTCCGCCACCTGTCTCTATCCTGGGCCAGCCCAATCCAGTCCATATACCCACATCCCACCTCCTGGAGATCCATCCTAATATTATCCACCCATCTA
>Ga0131853_10021670_pt1 | contig 11655 bp, 6 predicted proteins | sample TergutLab28metaG_FD_92764 | JGI IMG/M metagenome (GOLD analysis project Ga0131853, IMG submission 92764) | Labiotermes labralis P1 segment gut microbial communities from Petit-Saut dam, French Guiana - Lab288 P1 (version 2) (version 2) | ecosystem: Host-associated > Arthropoda: Insects >...
CCAAGTTATTACTTTTAATCCCCTCATCTTTTTAAATTCAAATTTAAAAAGATCTTGTTTTATCCCCCTACCCCCCCCCCCCCCCCAATATATCTTTATGGAGTGAACAGGCAAAACTTTACCTTTATAGCCATTTATGTGATTGGGTTAATCCTTAAAGATGCCCCTTTTACTGTCACTTCTCTTTACTTTAATTTTTCTCTAATTAAAAAACAAAAGTATGTGTGTGTGTGTGTGTAATATTCCTCTGCATGTTTTTTTACAGATGGCATGATGATGACTTGCTCTTAGGCCAGCACATGAAATTGCAATGTTATAAAACAAAACAAAAACAGTTTGCTTTAGTAATTAATTTGCATTAGACAGACATGCCTTTGCTTTTGATCATAAAAAGTACTACTTTTTTTAGATGATTTTGTATGTTACAGTACAAGAACAAACAGGGACAGTTGAGCATTGTTTGGTTAATGTATGTAAGATTAGAGTCAAAATTAAATTTACCATTTTCATGAATGTTACATGATGTATCTAGTTGGGTATAACATCTTGGATCCTAACCTTAACATTCACCACTTGAGAATTTCAAATTTTATGTAGGTTACATGATTTTGTGGTTGCTGTGGTGAAGTTTGTATGCCAGGAGAGTTCAGTTAGTACTGGTGGTTCAGCAAAGGTTGAGACTGGCTGTTCCCTTCGCCACTGTCTGCAGACAAGCTGTGGCACCCACCCAGTTTTCCCCCTGCATGCAGCACTAGGTTGAGAAAGAGTGAATATACCTCAACTTCCTGATTTGTGTACATGATATGGCATTTTGTTAACCAGCTGTACATATGATATATGGTAGTGACTGGATGAGAGTCCATTAAAAATGGTTTTCCTCCAAAAATGGTAAAATAATTTGATCCCAAAAAAAGAGGCACTGTAATTTTATACCATCTAAAACATTCCTGCATGTCCTGCTCAGAAGACACATTTTACAAGTTGTGTGTTTAAATTCTCGTGATGTGAATGTATTCATTTTGCTGAACATATGTGAACTGTAGTATGGGTTGTGTATTGTATATGTGGTGCGTCAGGAAAGTAATGAGACTGGTGCTATATTTTCTTTTATTTAACATTTACCTATAAATCAACATTATCCCCTTCAAGTAGTTCCCTTGGGAAGCCACACACTGCCAGAGACGTTGCTCCCACTCCCGGCAGCAGTGCTGGAATTCTTCATGTAGAAGTGTCCTCAGCTGCTCTGTCACAACCTTTTGGATGTTGTCCACAGTTCCAAAATGACGACCTTTGAGGTGGAATTTGAGTTTTGGGAAAAGGAAGAAATCACACAGACTCAGATCATGTGAGTATGGTGGCTGCGGAACCACTGAAATACCTTTTTTGGCCAAAAATTCGATTTTCCTTCTGTTCATTGGTGAGAATTTTTGGGACCAGCTTGGCACAAATTTTCTGCATGCCCAGTTCGAAGGTCAAAATTTCGTGGACGGTTTGGCGATTCAAATTCAACACACTACTGATCATTCTGACTGTCGAACGTCGATCAGACCTCACGAGATCCCTCACTTTGTTCACATTTTCGTCCGTTTTTGACGTGCAAGGTCTTCCAGAACGAGGTTCGTCTTCCACACTCTCACGGCCATCCAAAAATGCTTTATGCCACCTAAAACCTGTGTCCTTGATAGAGCATGCTCTCCATAAGCCCTTTTTAATTTTTCGTAAGTTTCTGTTGCGTTTTCATTAAGTTTGACACAAAATTTTATCGCGCAACGCTGCTCGAGATTTCGTTACTCCATTTTCATAACGCGGCACTACTACACACACTTACACAACTCGCTGTCAAATCAGACGTGTTAATGCACTGTTCATCAAGTAAAAATGTATGTCTCGGCTGGTGTCTGAGAAGTAGCTAAAACTTTGCCAGTTGTCGAGCCACGCATTCAGTGTCATTACTTTCCTGACACACCACGTACAGCTCACTTAATGATAAATCATTTTCTGTACAAGTAATTTAGCATTGTGTAGTTGGTGAAGTTATGATGGTAAACCTAAAGCCAAATTATTTTTTAAAACTTTATGGTGTCTTTATAAGTTAGTTACATTTCTATCAATAAATAAGTGAGGTCTGCAAAAGAATGCATTTATAAGTCAATGTAATTATTAACACATGTGGCAAGAAAATGGATCAGTGTATTTCAGACTCACAGAAGGGTACTGACAATTAGTGTGTGGAGATGGAATGGAGTGAGTGTTCTTTAATTAATGCTTTTCAAGACATATTCTCCTTAAGATCTTAATACTGTTTGGTCACTTGGAGGATTTCTTAAGACAGAACCCTTGTGTTTTCTAAATTCAGCTTTGTACCTTTAAAATTCTGTAATTTTGTATGTTATTACACATACTCATGTAGTTCTAGATTTCAGTTTCAGCATAATGTGATGGCATAAAATCATTTGTTCAATTATAAAAATCATTTTATGGATTTTAAGTATACATTTATTGGCCATGTCTCATGAGCATATTATGCAGTGTGTGTATTCTAATATAATAAAATAACAGCTTCATATTTTATTTTCTTTGTGTTATAAATTGTGACATAAACTGGCCATTGCTTCCCACCCAGTTTTATGATATTAAGGACTAACAAGATTAGAAGTTTCCACAGCAGTTTCTGGGACTTGATGCTTTGTCATTAGTTTAGAATTTCTGACCTTTCAAAGGACTGTAATGCCTTCTTGAGGGATTCTTGTGGATGATGCCTTACAACTGTCACAAACTTTTATTTTAAACTTTTAGACACCAAAATGAAATTACACTTACAGTTTACCCTGTACACAGTGGATCAGTGGCACTGCCTTTACACAACTAATACACTTTTCAGACACTTGTTTCCTGGCACCAAGTACTGAATATTTCAATAACCTCAACAGTAGTGATATTTCACTGATGGAAATGCTAGCTTATTTTTTCAGTTTTATATGAGAAAATTTTCTTTGTCCTTGATCTGTGTGTATCAGTGGACAAATGGAGGAACATAATTATTTGACAGTAATGTGCTTGCCCTTTTCAAACAGAATTTTCATTATCAGTGCTGCATGACAAAATCATTGTCTCATTAATTACACCTCTTCTTGCATTGTTAACGTCTGTCACCCAGACATCACTTCCTTATGTGGAAGGTTGCAATGTGATATTTTCGTTCCCAACAGTTGCATCATAAAAGATGTCAATGTTAGTAAAAGAGCCTCAAGTCTAAAAATAAAGGTGGTGTAGGTTAAAGGATAAAATAAACTCACATTTTGAAGGATAACAGTGTCAATATTCTAGACATGAAATGGTAGTAAGATATAAACATAAAAAACAATGTAACATAATATGGCTGCATTGTCCAAGAGCAATGAACCTGTTTGCAGTAAATGTATTGTGCTCATATGGCAGTTCAGACTAACTTCTTCTACTCTTCAGTGCTACAGTTTCATTATTTGAAGGTTTGGCCTTCTCAGCTTCTTCCTTCCATTCAACCAGATCCTGGATGCATTTTGTCCAATTATTTATTTTCATGATTTTTAGAAGTTCAGTCTATCACCAATAGAAATTGACTTCAACAGCAGAACATAAATCTTATGCATACAAGTGCAGGGTACTTACCAATGACAATAAACATTCTGATTCTTCACCATGTAAAACAGCTGAGTCCAGCTAATGCATTTCTATATGTAATTTATATATAAAATAGTGTCTTCAGTACATGGATGTGAACAATATAATATGAAGTAACTTGACAATACAACCAAACTAAACCAAAATCTACTTCTGGAGATAGAAAACATAACTGATTTTTCATTTATTTGCACAGTGAATTTTCATTATTAACCCTTTAAACACCGAGTTAAATCCCATCTGCCATTTGTTGGCATTATTAGGAGCTCACCATATTCTCCATGTTAGCAGGGTAAGGGTTAAATTTTATATATGGGTACACTATGACTGAGGAACTTAGGTTACATCATAAACCCACTAGTTAAAGTGGTTAAAGAACCATTAAGAAAATGGGTGTTGAAGTGTGTACTGTGGGGCATACAAGCTGGATATATGAGTGTCACAATCCACAGCAGGAGTGTGAGAACTGGATATACCCACACCATAAAACCAACTAACCCATTGGGTTGGAGTCCTCATAGGAAGCTGATGGTCATGCAACTACTGAAGAAATTCGTCTCTGTTAATGGAAAGTGAATATTTACTTACATCTTCACAAAATACCCCGCCATACTATCCTGAGCCAGATGAATCAATTAATTTTCATACCCTCCTACCTGCATTGGAGAATGATCTGTCACAATGTAATCTGTCTACTACATGTCCCACAGGGACTGCGGATTGAACCTGAAATTTCATGTTGTGAATAACCAATACCAGTATTTTGTAACATAATACATTCTTAGAAGTGGATATTCTGTAAACTCAGTATGTGAGGTTATGGATTTATATTGTACTGGAAATTTGGACAGGCCCTTTATTGACCATTTATTTATTCTGCATGTGAAGCTCATATTGGCACATTGTGAGGAGGTGGTGGGGCAGTTATGCAACTGCATCTTGGTTCAGCAATGGCATGCCGCTCTGTGACAGCATTTGTTTGAATCCAGGATTGCAGCGGCACCTTGTCTATTGGAGCACCAACAAAATCCCCCCACCACACCTGTTACACCATCAATAATAAATGATTACTTGTCCTTATTGTTGCACCATGCATTTCATAGAATCACTTTAATTATTAACCAACAATTCACACTAAAACACTTAAAATCGCTCCGACGTGCTTCGATCCTAAGATCATCCTCAGGGAGCTACGTTGTTCCTTGCTAAAGTCATTTTAAAAACATTCACAAAATAATTCCATTATATTAACAGGGTGTTGTGGCAGCATATTGTGTTGTGTAAGAGTACATTGTTAGGAATGCATCTGGCTATGGTGTGCGTTGTGTGTTACATAGTGAAAGACTCTTGCAATTTTTGCCCGTTAATTTTGATGTTGATGTAATTAGGTTTCAGCTGTTTAACTAAGCACATTTTGTTAAACCATATTGCTGCATTTATTTCTTTCACTACATAACACATGATGCACACCATAGCCAGACGCATTCCTAACAACGTACTCTTACACAAGACGATATGCTGCCACAACACCCTGTTAATATAATGGAATTATTTTGTGAATGTTTTTAAACATAGCCTTGAGCCCAGCTATGAAGAAAGGGAAAAATATGCCAGATTGCGGATAGGCCTAAGCGTCTTGTAAAATGCATTGCTGAAAGATCTTGAAATATTAGGGTGTGTGATTTTTTGTTATTTTACTACATAACGTTGAAGGAAAAGGGTGAATGATACGCTGCAGGAGATTTGCAAGGAAGCTGTTGCCACTTTAGTGAGATATTATAATCTTGGCAGTTGGCTTGCGCTGATGAGGAGAACCACAAGGAATTTCAGTCGGTATAGAGAGTGACTGGACAGAAATTCGAACCTTGTACCTCCCAAAGACAAATATGCCTGCTTTTCGCCAGGGGCTTTCACTTTCACTTTCATGCCTAATTTTGTACTCACAATTTTGTATTCTTTCTCTTAAAGAGGGCCCCAAAAATTGTGCAAGCTTGAGGCCCCACCCACCTGGATCCGCCCCTGCATGTCACGTTGTCACATTCACGTCTTCAAACATCACTTCTCACACAATCCTCCGAGACCCCAATGTAAAGGCAAAGGTAAATTCACCCTAGAACAGGCCATGCAAGCCCAGAGGGGGAACAGATTATAGCTCTACTCTTCCTTCAACCTCGGCGCTAGATGGGAGTGAGTGGTCAAAGCCACGCCTCGGCCGCTCACCCCAGGAAAGACCCGGTACCCATTGAATAGGGGGCTGGGTGAGCCCCAGGGCCGGTCTGGACGGTGGCGGAAAATCTCGCCCCCGCCGAGTTTCGATCGCCGGACCGTCTAACCCATATCGAGTCGCTATACCGAATGCGCTATTCCGGCCCTAAATATAATGAGGGCAGTATCGATAAGAATGACACCTCACGGGGGCAGTTGAAATTAACCATCGGACTTGTGTGACTGAGTATGCCGTGACAACATACAGGTTGTTGACATTCTTCGGAGCGGAAGTCGGCGTGTTTACCGAGCATTTTACTGGGCCAGAGGTACTGTACATGTGTCTGAACATATTTTGTTACAGGCCGATGTATTAAATAGAGTGCAAGGATACATATGAATGCATGGTACTTCAGGTGCGTTTATAGTTACAGTAATCATTAATTAGCACGAAAAAATGGGTTTAAAATTCGTAGACATTTTGGCGCACTTTATAATTACGCAAGACAGTAGTGTAATTGGCTTGTTTGTGCTAATTGAAATTCTTATTCAGAACTTAATACGCATTTGTTTGGCATCGTTAACTTTCATACCCAATATGTTGCAGAATGGAAATACATGTTGTATATTTACGAATTTTATATATATACACACACACACACACACCCTAACATGAACTTGCAAATTCTTGTAGCCATCATGGATTCCCGTGTTGCTTGGCACCCGTATGAATATTTGGACATCTGGATTATAATGTTGTACCTTAAGAGTTACAGGGCTTATTATGATCATAATACATTCCCAAACATTATAATTCCAGAGGTACGTTTGTTGAGTACTAGAAACAAAATGAATGGGTTTTAGTTAACACCAATTTTGGGAGCCCTTATGATTCGAAAGGCACAGGCATATTTGAGTTGTCCTAAACAAAAAACTTATTCTACGATTATAAACGACGTGTGTCACAAACTTTACCGTATCTCTTGCAGAACGTGCGCTACTCATTTTTACAGGCTTAATAAATTAGCCTGAAACAATCATTACAAATACATTCCTGTGGCCCATTCTGGATTTGCAGAATTCATGTGTTGGTGTACTGGCATCCAAAAATTTTTAATTCATACTTACGATTTACATAACATAACCCAACACATTCATTGTAAAGTTGTAGCCACTTCTGCATGGAATACTGTCATGCAAAGTACTGTGTTGTATGTTGGAGTGTTAGTGAAGTTTCAGGTCCTCTGGAAAGTGACACCACATTGACCGTTAATAATGACTGATGTTTCATACAAGAGTAGTGCTGTCATGTGCAGGCTCAAATAGCCCATGTGTTGGCTTGGTGGAGGCACAACACTTCTCCAGTAAGCCATTACTACCAGCTGACATGCAGACATCCCATAAAAGTGATGTGGAACAATGGCAGTTACATTTTTTTTTAACTTGTATTTCACATGCTTTGCAGTAAAGTTCCTTTTATTGCTAGATAGGAGAGAGGTGTTTCACGGACTGTCAGCTGTGCAGACACCCACACACTTACCATACAGTATAATATTCTAGGATAACTTGTGCTGCTAATATTAGGCCCCTATCTTCCTTGTACAAAAGAAAGTCGTTGGCATTACCTCTTATCATATCAAGTAGGAAGAGGTGGATAGGACGTAGCGTATACAGAAGAGAACATAAATCCACACAAGGTTCTAGTGGATAAACCTGAAGATAAGAGATGACTTAGAAGACTAGATGCAGAGGGGATGATATTAAAATGGATCTTAAAGAAATGTGTTGGGAGGGCATGAAGTGAATGCATCTGGCTCAGTCAGGGACAAGTGACACGCTTCTTTAACACAGTAATGAACCTTCAGCTTTGATAAACCACAAGGAATTTCTTGTACTAGCTGAGAAACTAGTAGCTTTTCAAGAAGTACCCTACACCATGCAGTAAGTTTGTCACTAGAACCACATCAGATGCACAAGGAGTTATTGATTAAATTAAATATAAAGTACAACCGCATTTTGACACTGTCGTAGGTACTGAATAATATGTGTTGCTATGAGCAAGTATTGTTCCATGCAAAGAGTATGATATTATCATAACACTGAAGAAAAAATATCGCATGACAAACTACAGGCATGTAGGTATATTACTTAAATTTTTAGGTGGTGATTTGATTGAAAGTAACCTCAAAATAAATAAGGCACCCAGAGAGGATGACATTATAGCGGAGCTTATTAAAAATGCGAGTCACGAATTAAAAAAGAGACTTCATATATTGATATGTAAGATATGGAGAGATGAAAAGATGCCAGATGGTTGGAAAGTAGGATTGATTGTCCCCTTATTTAGGAAATGAGACAAAATGAAGTGTGAAAATTATCAAGGAATAACACTACTAAATGTCACATTTAAGATACTATCAAGTATCGTACTGGAACGGTTGAAAGAATACTCGGAAGAAATTCTGGGAGAGTACCAATGTGGCTTCAGACCACAAAGAAGAACATCAGACCAAATATTTGTAGTAAGGCCAATACTTGAAAAATTTTATGTGCGTGGTATTGACCTCCACCTCCTCTTCATTGATTTTAAAAAAGCTTTCGACAGCATAAACCAAAAAAAGCTTCTGGAATCACTAGCGAGTTTTGGGATACCCAAAAGGTAGAACAATTCGTAAAAATGACACTTGAGGGAGCCCAAACTTAAGTAATATGGACGGGAAAATAAGTAACCCTTTTGTCATAGGTAGGGGGGTTAGGAAGGTAGATGGTTTGTCTGCAACACTGTTCAATCTCGTCTTCACAAAGCACTGAAAAACCTGGAACAAAGCAACACAATTTTGAATAGACTGACACAATTCTGTGGATATGCCGATGATATCTTGGTAAATGCAAGGAGCCTTCCAGCGCTTGAAGCTCTGTGTGTTGAGATAAGCAGAGAAGCATGTAGAGTAGGCCTGGTAATAAACCCTGAAAAGATCAATTATATGAGATTTTCAGTGTCCCCATCCCGAAGATCAGTGAAAGGGGCAACCATAAATGGTGTAACTTATGAAGGAGTAGCCAAGTTCATATACTTGGGTACACTAATCAATAATGAAAATAGCTTAGAAAAAGAAATACAAAGACATATTTTGGCAAGCAATAGAACTTATTTTGCTTCTATAAGTCTCTTCAGGAGTCGACTTTTATCCACAGCTTCTAAAATTGTATTATATAAGACACTAATAAGACCAGTAGTATTGTATGGAGTGGAAGCATGGACATTGACAAAGGAAGAACAAGCTCTGCTAATTTTTGAAAGGAAAATATTTAGAAGAATATACGGTCCTAAATATGAAAACGGGGAATGGAAAAGTGGGACGAATTGAGAACTAGAAGAGATGAGCAGAGGAGAAAATATAGTAAAATGGATAAAACGGCAAAGGATAAGTTGGTTAGGTCACCTGGAGAGAATGGAAGAGGATAGGATGGTCAAAAAGATCTTCACTCAAGAACGTGAAAGGACCAGGCAAAGGGGAAGACCCAGGAAAGGATGGAAAGAGGAAGTAGAACGAGATCTTCAAGTGCTGGGTGTGAGAAGATGGAGAAAGTTGGTGACCAACAGAAAAAAATGGAAAGATATTGTTCAACAGGCCAAAGCCCACGGTGGGCTGTAGTGCCAATGGAAGAAATTTAAAATATAATTCTGTTTGTTGTCTGTTTTTTACTGGTAACTGCTAGGGTACGAAAGGTGATGGAACTTCATTCCACAAAGTGAAGAACTGTTAAAATTGCCATTCTGCAGATCTCGAGTGTGTGTACCTACCTGAATGAGCAGAGGGATTTACCTTCTCAAAGACACGGGTGGCTGAAGTCTCAAAATGATGTTGGTCTTGGGAACTTATGTATGAACCATGATTGGCATGGCATTGATAGGCAGTTGGTGCTCACATGTCTGTCACATTGAGCAAGACAGTACAACATGTGCCTTCTGAGGAACTAATTGGCATGTCAGGATGCTTGGCATTGTAGACGAGGTGCTGCATAAACCGGTGTTGTTGTAACAGAGTTCAGCTGTACACACTGCCTTTAGTGAGTGACTGTGTATCAGCACTAACAGCATTTATCACAGAGAATGTATAGATATGTGTCTGAGACAAACTCAGAGTTTCACACAGTTGAAATGAGGACACACATAATGTTGACAGACCAGTAGCAAATCTTACTCTCTGTCAAAAGGGGTTTAACTTTGCTGGGATAAAACTACATAGCAGTCTCACCTTTAAGATTAAATGGTTGTTCACTAATAGTAAACAATTCGAAATAACAAAGAAAGAGTTCCATGTGAATGAATTTTTCTATGCTTGTGTACAATCTGTATGTAATAGGAAATGAGTGACTGATCACAATCAAGGTCAGACTCTTAATTCTGTACACAAATTTATGTTGTACATATGTGTGTCTACAGTTACATGTGCAAGTGTATATTCGTGTATAGATAAGTTGCTGTACAGACATGGGTATACTATTATATACTTTGTTTGTTGTAGAATGTTCCTTGTTACACATTCTTTGACTTTTATAAGGAATGTCTCCTTCAAAGTGTGTTTCACACTCTCTTTTTTCCTCACACAAATTACTAGGGTCTGTGTAATGCACATTTTTGTATCTCTGCATATTTCTGACCATTGATCAGTGATAAAAAGAGGTGGCCAAACGGTCAATCGTGGCCACTTTTTGGTCTCTATCAAAATTTATTTATGTCTCAGTATGATCAATAGCTCTTCATTTGACAGCATTTTGTGGATCAACGTACCTCTGTGAAGAAGCCTTCTCCCAGGTGAAGATACTAAAATCAAGATACTGAAGCTATCTGACCGATGAACATTTAAAATACCGACTTCAATATGATTGGAAAACCTGGGAAAAAGAGACCACTTACACGGCCTAGGTGTAGGTGAGACCATAGAATTAAGGTGGAACATAAAGGGAGAGAATGGGACAGTGTAGACTGGATTTGTCTGGTTTAGGATAGCGAGAAGTGGCGGGCTGTTGTGAGCACAGCCATGAATCTTCAGTTTCCATAAAATGCAGGGAATTTTTTGATTAGCTGATGACATACTAGCTTCTCAAGGACTCTCCTTTACAGAAATATGGTACGCGTATAGTACAGGCAGATTCAGATTTCGATTCCGAGAGTCGGCTCCAGTCGGCGCAATGGAATGTCCTTTGTTTAACAGTGCAGGTGCGTATAGTTGTGGCAGGCTCAGGCGGGTCAAGGCAGGTAGTCGGAGTCAGATGGCTTGACGGAATGATATCCTCATTCCGGTTTCAGATTCAGATGGACATTGGCACACAGTGACCATATCGTCTTTTATGTATTTGCTTTTTAAACGTATGTATTTCCTTTAATAACAATGGATACTGACACTCTAATTAGTAAAGTGTTTCTCAGACCTGCAATTTGGGATAAAAGACGGGCTGTTGTGGATAATTTCTGGTGAGAAATTTCAGGAGAAATGGAAGTTCCAGGTAAGTAAAGATTTTTTTTCCTTTATAAAGTCTTTATTTAAAAATTATTGTTATTCAAAGTTATTCAATCACTATATTGTGTTTAGTTCAATTAATCACAACAGAAATACTTTTCCTTATTTTTTTAATTATATCGTAAGGGATATTCTTCCTTAAAGAGAGCAAATAGATCTCTAATGTTTTTGGCCTCAGTGGGAAGCCTCCCTCGTCGTTCCCAAGCTACAGATTTACTTTGAACCGTAACATCAGTGAGATGTCTTTCAACCCCCTCTTTTTCTA
>Ga0131853_10021671_pt1 | contig 11655 bp, 7 predicted proteins | sample TergutLab28metaG_FD_92764 | JGI IMG/M metagenome (GOLD analysis project Ga0131853, IMG submission 92764) | Labiotermes labralis P1 segment gut microbial communities from Petit-Saut dam, French Guiana - Lab288 P1 (version 2) (version 2) | ecosystem: Host-associated > Arthropoda: Insects >...
CATTTATATCTCACAACGCTTTGTTAATTAATTTTGTCATGAATCATTTCTGCTGTAATTTCTGTTCGTATTTGTTTCTATTTGGGGAAGATGTTGGTAACTCTATGGGATCGAACATAAGGCAGCTCTCAACATAGATAACTCCCCCTTTTTCCACTGGGGTAGTTAGAGACAGAAAGAAACTACGATGTCTCAAACAGCCAGATGTAAAAGAAAAAACATCCTAATACATCTGAATTTGACGTTCAGGTGACCGTGCACCGTGATAAATTCTTATAATAAAACTAACTAGATGCACTAATTTCTCAAATTTATTTTTGGAATAAAACAGTTCCTCTGTCCATTATCAGACGTTTTTCACTGTACACACAGCAATGGTATATGTCATAGAGGTTTGCTGACAGCTTGCGAGCAGGATCAGGACGGTTCCACCCTGATCCTGCTCGCAAGCTGTCAGCAGACCTGTATGACATATACCATTGCTGTTTGTACAGTGATAAACTCATGATGGACAAGAGGAACTGTCTGAAAAGTGTAGAGTGTTATTCCAAAAAATTAATTTGAGAAATATGTGCATCTAGTTGGTTTTATTATAAGAATAATGCATCTGAATTACCTATGAACATAACTGAATACACTGTTTTAATACAACCATTTTACTTTACACATGACATCTGCATTCAAAATCATCAGCTGCTATAAGATCTTGCATAAGGTGACCCCTACATTTCCGTGTAGTTTCTGAACACAACCTCACCTTAATTCAGGATTATGCGGTGTTTCGCTACAACAGTGTTTTCACTGCATAACTACAGAATGGGTATGTTCTTAGGCTTGATCAGCTACTGAATAATTGGTATTAGCCTGGACTGAAGTGTGTTCGAAGATGCAAATATTCACATTACATGCAGGAGACTTCAGTAAGGCCATCAAGCACCAGTGTCCTATCAGAATCATTTCAGTAGTTACAGGGGTCAGAGTTTTATTGTGATAACTAGGAAGTAGACGGGTATACATGTAACTCACCACTTTCCATCGCTCTTTGACCACATGGCCAGGCTGTAGCAGATCTTCGCTTGTCATGGTGATGTTATTATTTTGATCTGTTGATTCATCCCCTACATGATGCAGTGGGGCCTCTTGCTTCCTGAAACAAAGAAGTGTCGGGACACTATAAAATGGGGTTCTTGGGCCGCTATAGGCCTACAAGAATTCTAATTCATTACGCATATGAGTAAGGACTGTTGAAGTCCCATTCTGCTGTAATATTTAGTTGTATGTTTGTAAGACACATCAAAGTTCAGGCACTTTGTATACATTGATATCTGAAAGAGCAACAACTTCCAGACGGGGTAAGAATCATAAAAGAACGGATCCTACAGGTGAAAGAATTATCGAGCTAAGCAGAGAGCTGCTTCCATTTCCTCATTCATTTCACTGCGGTATCAGGAAACTGGAATTCCTAGTTTAAACTGAACAGTCATCAGTCCTGATAAAAACTTACCCAACAATTAATTACAAATAAGTTACATGCCTCTGCACTTACAAAAAGAAGAAAAATAGCAATATGTATAGAATGCGGAACGTGTTTCCTCGTCTTGTGTGCATTGCTGAGTAATCATTCTGACATAGTTCACTCACCAACAAATGCACTATTTATTAACTTGGTTAAAAGTTTTAAATTTACATTAAAATACACAATAATATCGCTTCTACATGTTTCGGTCTTTAATGACCATCATCAGGGAGCTTTATCTGTACCTAACTAAAGTCATATTTTTGTTAAAACACTCAGTAAAATTACGTCGTTATATAAATTAGGTGATGAGGCAGCATGTCTGCAATGCAGACATGCTGCCTCATCACCTAATTTATGTAACGACGCAACATTTTACATGTTACATTTAACATTTTAATGTATTATATAGTTTTAACCAATAGTAAATATTTTTAAAAAGATATAAGACCAATGTAAACCATTGGATCCCATTGGTATAGCGAACGAATGTACCTTAATTAACACCATCTCTTTGTAAGCCTGATGATGGCCGAACAAGGTCGAAACATGTACATTTGTAACTGTTATTTGTATGATGTGTAAAGACGGTTCATTTCAGTAAGTCTGTTAACCGAGGAAACTGAGAGTACCTATTCGTCGCTATTTAGATATTGATATCTTCCATCGTCGAGCAGATTTCTGTGTGGGTTCTTCATCGTCCTTCAATTTGAAAAGGAATGTTCACAAATATAAGTATTTCCACAAAACCTTGCCGTTTGTCACGTATGTTCATTGGACAGTGGAAGCTTATCGAGGAGTGAACAGAGTGAACAGAGTGAACAGAAGTCGGGCAATGCAACAGCACGAAATTTACTTTTTCGGTTCTCATCACGCTGTAAATGTTTACCTCTCAATTGAAATTAATCTCGCAATAGTTTCGACATTTTGGTCAAACAGTGACAAGAAGAAACTGAAAATAGACATGTTTTCTACAACCTTGGAAACCAGAGATAATTTCTTATCGAAGAACTTGCATTAAATAACGAGCAACGAGAGGCAGACACTGCTATGACAGACACTGCTACGACAGATACTGCTATGACAGACAATGCTGTGACAGACACTACTATGACAGACACTGCTATGATAGACACTGCTATGACAGACACTGCTATGACAATGCTGTGACAGACAATGCTGTGACAGACAATACTATGACAGACACTGCTATGACAGACAATGCTGTGACAGACAATGCTGTGACAGACACTGCTATGACAGACACTGCTGTGACAGACACTGCTATGACAATGCTGTGACAGACAATGCTGTGACAGACACTACTATGACAGACACTGCTATGACAGACAATGCTGTGACAGACACTGCTATGACAGACAATGCTGTGACAGACACTGCTATGACAGACAATGCTGTGACAGACACTGCTGTGACAGACACTGCTATGACAGACACTGCTATGACAGACACTGCTATGACAGACACTGCTATGACAGACACTGCTATGACAGACACTGCTATGACAGACAATGCTGTGACAGACACTGCTATGACAGACAATGCTGTGACAGACACTGCTATGACAGACGCAATCCCAGACACATGTTGCATTGTCAAGTACTTACATTTAGCCACCACTCTAATTGGCGGTTCCTAAACATGTGGCCAATGAAGCCAAGCGGCGCAATAGTTACTTTTTATCGTGAGACGGGACTTTTAATTGTATTTCGGTAGGAAAATTATGTTGCATTGTCAATAGCACAACATATTTCTGAACATTTTTTTACGAACATGGATAAAAATAACTATTCGCTGAATTTCACTCTTTCTGTTCCGTGTTTCTGAAATTAGAGCACTGGCAACGGTAGATGGGCCGCATTTTTCTCATCGCTCTATTAAGAGGCGTCTGCTTTTATTAATAAACGTTTCAAAAATGTCCTCAAAATGAATTTCTACCTCCTTCTTTTTCACCACTTACAACTTCTACTGACGTATTTCAGTCACATCTTTGGGGGGGGGGGGGGGGGGGGTGGCGGGGGCTGGGGGATAAAAATGTTTAAAAAATCTCCCAAAAAAGATTTTTTCCCCCTTTTTTTTTCCCCCCTTAAATGCTTTTCCGGTTTTTTTTAAAAAACTTTTTGGGGGGGGGGGGGGAGTGTTGAGGTGAGATGGAGACTAAGCATGCATTTAACAGTTAATGTCCGTCTACGTGCATTTAGATCTCAAACTGCATAAGTGACTTTCTACAAAAGTCGATAGAACTAATTAAACCAAGTCAATGGATCAGAGTCCTCGAGAAACCTATGAGGCCATTAAAGAAAATCCCCTGATTTTATTGACCCTCAAGATTCATTACCGCTGGTCTTTATTCTGGGCCACACGAAGCAAACAGTCCACAGTCTCATGGAGGAGATTAATTTAAATATCTTCCTTCCACTCACGCCCAGTTCAGCCTTGCATGTCTATTCACTATACTCGCAAAGGAAAAATATGGATTTAGTAATAAATTATCCATTGATAATGCTTCTGATACACTAATACACGAAATATTAACCGCCTTGAATAATAAACATATTGTAAGGGGTATATTATGTGTGAGAAAGGCATTTGACTGCGTAAATCATGGAATATTATTGTCAAAATTAGAGCAATACGGAATAGTAGGCAAATTTAAAGCCGCAATTAAATCTAACTCACAGAGAGATACCAGAGAGTTATAATACATACAAACTACTATTACTACTACTACTACCAACAATTGTAATAATAATCACAATAATAATACGTATTGAAGTTGGGAACTAGTTAAGCATGACATACCAAAAGAATCAACTTTTAGCCCTAATTCTTTTGATTGTTTATAAACGATTTGCCCATAACTGCATCTAAAAATGCTAAATTAGTGTTCTACGCTGATGATAACTAGTATAATAATTACCTGTCCTAGTTCAGTTGAATTTTCTACTAAAGTAAATACAGTCTTTGCTGATATTGACGAGTGGTTTAGGAGTAACTTGTCCTTAAACTTTAATAAAACCTATTTCTTGCAATTTCAAACTAAGATTATTAAAAAAAATTGATCTAAATATCACATTATTAAATAAGCATACTACCATCACCGCAGACATTAAGCTTCTCGGCTTGACCATTGATGAGACGTTGTCATGGAAGTGCAATATTGATCATATACGGGCAAGGCTGAGCACTGCATGTTACGCTATGAGGACTCTCACACCACTCATGGCGAAACAAACTTTAAAAATGATTTTTTTTTAGGTACACTAAAAAATTAGCCCATGGTATAATTTGGGGGGGGGGGGAATTCACCGCACATTAATAATATTTTTAAGATTAAAAAAAGAATAATTCGAATTATTACTAAGTCGAGCACAGAGACTTGTGGGCAGCTGTTTAAAAAATCAGAAATTTTACCCTTGCACTCACAATACATGTTTTCTTTATTATTGTTTGTGGTGAAGAATTGGAATTTATATACAATTAAACCCAGAAATTCGTGGTGTTAATACAAGATACAATACAAATTTGCATCTCTCAATGGCTAATTTGACTGCATTTCAAAACGGAGCTTATTTTTTGGAATAAAACTATTTAACCACCTCCCACTAAACATATAAAATGTCCTAATGAAATAAACTTATCCCAAGATGCTTTAAAGAGATCTATTTTTATACGTTAATTTTATTCGACAGAAGAGAATTATAATTATAAAAACAAATAGAATCATGGTCTTATTATAAAACTAGATCACTGGTATTGCTATTTATTTATTTATTCTAAAATCTGGTGAGGTGTAAACACCGCGAAGCTCTTCATTATGTAGCGTTCTGCATTCTCCTGCTACTTCCTCTCTCTTAGACTAAAATATTCTGTTCACCATCCAACAAATATTCTGTCAGGGTGACAGACTTAGTCTCACAGCCATACAAAACATGTACAAGTGCCTCAAAATAATCTGATCCTTCCAATTAGCTTTTATCTTTTGCCATGTAAGTCTAACCTGTTCTATAACAGAGGCATGGGAATTGTAAGGATGACTCCACGTTTGACAAAAATACAAAGCTATTTCCAGCACATGGAAGGGGAAGAATCTGTAGTATTTTTCGAGTACGCCTGGCACAAATATTGCAATCTAGTTTAAAAAGTAATGACTGTTCCCACATCATACTGACAGTGACATATTCAAAAGCCTTAAGCAAACGCCAAGCTACAGTACTTTCCAACACAGTTCACTACCAGTGCGAAATATGAGTGAAATAATGGAAAATTTCTGCTGGAGGAATGATGAGATCACACAGCGACAGTCCATAAGGTAACGTACTGTCATCGCTAGAAATGCGATTACATGGCTACTGGCCTTAAGTTAACGCAATTTCATTGCTAGGAGTGCGATCACATGGCTACTGACCTTCAGTTAACGTACTGTCATTACTAGGAATGCAATCACACAGCTACTATCCCAAAGTTAACGTACTGACATTGCTAGGAATGCGGCCATATGGCTACTGGCCTTAAGTCAACGTACTGTCACTGCTAATAATGCGATAACATGGCTACTGGCTTTGAGTTAAAGTGCAATATGCATCACCTTCTGATAGTTCTCCCTTCAGAAACTAGCAGGTGGTCAACATTTAGGTGCCATCCATTTATTATTCACAGTCCTTTGGGAAAGACAATGTTGTCCCTGTGCTCAAGCAAGCAACATGCCATGAAAACATATGAGGGTGGAGGTATGGCTCCATTGCAGTCTTAACCTCACCACCTAATGAAGGTGAGTATTCAGTCTGTAAGCGCCTAAAATCATCTCAGTCTCCCCACCTTTAAAACTGTGGGGTAGAAATCTACAAAAACAAACACGCAACATATGTGGAACATAACAGACCAGAAGTAAGGTCACGAGACTCCAAGGTTTATCGTCAGGGATGGAAAAGGTCCTAGTAAGAACAGAAAACTACATAAAAAAAAACTAAGACGATGGACAAATTCTGAACAAATAATCTTAAATCTTGTGTCACACTATCATTAACTTTTCGTTCAGTTCGGACCAGACTTGCATAGTAGTAACAAGACCCAGGGGTCTCGGTCCATCTGGGTGATATCTTATGACGAACACCTGAAGATGAAAGCACAACTTGCTTCCAAAGCGCAGTGTTAATTTGATGTGAATTGGACCGTGCATCGTTGTGATAACTGAAGAATAAGAACCAACTAGATGCCACTTATTGTTTTATTATACTTATGACAGGCTCAACATGTTTCGGGCACTACTATGCCCATCATCAGGAGCTCAAGACTATACTGCTGATTACCACATGGGCCGTCCGGTTCTTGGGTTGCCGTTGGTTCGAAGTTAGGTGCAGGCAGGCTGGATAAGTGTCCGGGCTGCACCTAACTTACAACCACCAGCAACCCAAGAACCGGACGACCCATTTGGTAATCAGCATTATAGTCGTGAGCTCCTGATGATGGGCATAGTAGTGCCCGAAACATGTTGAGCCTATCATAAGTATAATAAAACAATAAGTAGCATCTATTTGGTCCTTATTCTTCAGTTAAAACGCAGTGTATAAGAAATATACCTTAAAAATGAATTACGTCCAACATAATAATTATTGGTATGACAGATTAACCATCTAGGTCTAAAACTTCGGCAAGATTTCATATCAAAAATCGAGTATACATAAAAATGTTTCAAAACTGCCAGTAACACACAACGCTTATCAAACCTGAACACTGATATTAAAGCTACAAAATTAATAGTGAAAGTGCAGACACAGAATCTGGAAACAATGACCAGAAGAACGGACTTCGTTTTCAGGGTCTAGTATATAAAATTATATGACCATAAAGAGTTGGAAGGTGCATTCAAAACGTTTAGGAATGGGACAACATAGTACGTGATGGCTTCATGTTGATTAAATATAATGAAGTATCCTCGGCTATCAGGGATTATTTCTGTCTCCATTGTCAGGGGTGTAGCAATACCAGTATATGTAGCATAATTGGTAGAAAACCACACACAGCTCATTTTTTTGTTTTGCTGACCGTGCATCTCAGTATAATCTTAGAAATTCACCAACTTAATGAACAAATTCTTGTTTTATAATAAGTTTATTATATTCCTCTACATGTTTCGAGCACTATGTGCTCATCATCAGGAGGTCAAAATTGTATTATACAGCATCTGGTATCATCACACCTGTAAGTGACCGTACGGTGCACCGAACGGTCACCTACAGAGTGTGATAATACCAGATGCTGTATAATACAATTTTGACCTCCTGATGATGAGCACATAGTGCTCGAAACATGTAGAGGATAACAAACTTATTATAAAACAAGAATTTGTGCATTAAGTTGGTCAGTTACTAAAATCATAAACAGCTCAGTTTTAATAAAACGATTTCCGTACTCCATTTTTGCATCAAGAGGTGTAAACAACTCTGTTATCACTGGGCTAAAAATCACCATAACTGTGACGTAATCAGTCTCGCACATGTCAACACATGTGTGTTCAAAAGATCATCTACATATGAAGAGGCTATTAGAGACGTAAAAAGATTGAGACCTTCCATTTCAAGGTCTGGGTAAAAGAGGTATTCAAAATAATCTTGCGATAAGCATTGGAAGTGATAGTTAAAATTCTGTTTGAGACGGTCTGCAAATATCTGCATTGTCCTGTGCAACAACAGGCTTTCTACGACTCTTCCACCATCTATGGTACTATTTCTCAAAATTTCTGTTACCGCGGACACCTTACAAAGTGTTAATAATTCTGCAGACCCCATTTCCAAAATTCTATCAACTCGCAGTACCACCGAAACATACTTCATCTGTAAGAACTTGCATTAAGTCACTATAAAGATTTATTAAAAAAAACAGTACCTTTCCTATCAGTAACGACAAAAAAAACTATGATTAGGGAAAGGACCGGCGTAAGACATTTCTAGGACCGAAGCAAAAATAAGTTTTGGGGCCCTACCTACACATAGTCCTGAACTGATAATGCAGATAGAGAAAAATAAAATCCGAAATACATCCTCTCCTTTGCGGGGCACCGAATGACGGGATACGATGCAGTCACATGGGCTGTTATATCTCTAACCGGTCCTGATTACGAACAGTCGAAAGGACAAGAGATATTCTACGTTAAGTAGAAACTACTTAAATGGCAGAATCTTTTGGCACAATTCGTACATTCTGGCAGAACTCGCGTATCTTTGGTTGAAAAACATTGATTTAGGGAGGTCCACCGACTGAGGATGAAAGAGAGGACTCTAAACACAAATCTCATGTGAAATACAAAAACTAACTCCGCATAATAATTTTAGTAATTAACCAACCTAATGCACAAATTCTTGTTTTATAATAAGTTTATTATATGCCTCTACATATTTCGAGCACTATGTGCTCATCATCAGGAGGTCAAAATTGTATTATGCAGCGTCTGGTATCATCACACCTGTAGGTGGCCGTCCGGTGCAGAGGTTGAGACAGTCCTCTCTCAACCTGTGAGTCGTCTCTCAACCCGTGCACCGGACGGCCACCTACAGGTGTGATGATACCAGACGCTGTATAATACAATTTGACCTCCTGATGATGAGCACATAGTGCTCGAAACATGTAGAGGCATACAATAAACTTATTACAAAACAAGAATTTGTGCATTAAGTTGGTTAGTTACTCAGGTTATCCTGAGATGCACGGTAAGCAAAACATCAAAATCCGCATAATAATGTTGTGACGAATACCCCAACTTGGTATCTTATCTGAGGTCATATCCACGGATTATGATATAACATACTTATTCACCAAAAACAAACGCACCAACCACGCCCAATTTTTTACTTTTCGGTAAACGCGTTCCGGTCTTTTATGCGATCATCAGTTGTACCCGACCGGCACACAATACTCACTCGTCTTTATACGCAAAATAATTTATAGGGAATAAAGTGGTATACGTGTCGAAAATACAGCAAAGAAGCAGCATTAAGATGATTTATGCTTTTGTTAACAATCTGAAATAACTTTTGTTTGATTTATTACAAGTCACTGGAAGCTAATTGTTTGTACGAGGGGGACCCAAAAATAACCGGAATTTAAATGTGGCGCGCGAACTAGAAGTAGTTGCGCGATGCGCCGCTAGGTGTCGCGAGTAAACACAATACTCTAGCAGTCTGCCGCGTGGCGTCCATCTAGGTTCATTGTTACTGTTATTGTGGCTTTTTTTTTAAGTGTCTGCTAGGAAGTTAGGCGATTTTTATGTTGGCTGATAATAAAGAACAAAGAGTGTGCGTGATCACATGCGATAAACGTAGCATGAATCACTTTGTTGTTCAGCGTTCTCACTGCACATAACAAATTTGTTAATTAATAACCGTTTATATGTTCCGAAACTGGTATATATAACTTGAATCCAACTTAACATACTTATTTTACACAGTGTGCTCTGTAGTAATAACTTATGAATTTACAGTTAACGAAATTTGTCCGTAAATATTAAACGAAAATTAGGAGTAATGCCATCAAGCGTCCTCCCTCTAGGAAAGCCGTAATACTTGTCTGTCTCTCGTTACAGTAAGCAAAAGCTGGTTACTTTGTCCAAAAACACATACTCTAATTTCATTAACTTCAGCAACCCCCTATTAAGCACACAAATTTAAAATTTTGTATTCTATCCCCCCCCCCAATTGTTACTAATGCTGACGCTGCTGTGTCCCCTAACGTAATTCATGTGAACCTCGTATCAATGTCGTGTACCTGACTATTTTAATGTGCTAACGTTACTGACACACTATCCACCCCCTCGTGATTTACATTTTGAAAAATAGTCAAACCCTCAAATTTTGACTGTTCCTGCCAACTCCAAAACCCCATTAAATGTGACACTGACAAATGTGTGACAAACTAAAATCCCCTTTGTACTAACATGCAGCATCTTATATCATATGCTAATCTTTACGTCTCTCACCCTCCAGCTATCTGTCTATCCTACTTCGCATAAGACTCCACCTCACCCTCTGGTCTTGCAAACTCTCTTCCTGCATACTACCATACTGACCTTCTAAGTCTAAGGACGCTACTGACTTCCCTCCTAACCCCTACACTCACTATCGCTAATTCCAGAAATAAATTTCGATTCTTCTAAATACAGTAATTAGCCATTTCCAGCGGTTATATATAAAACTGCCCCCTGCACCAGTGGGGGACAGGATAGTGCAGTCGGTATAGTGACTCGCTACGGTTGGACGGTCCGGGGATCGAACTCCGGTGGGGGCGAGATTTTCCGCACCTTTCCAGAACGGCGCAGGGGCCTACCCTGCCTCCTAAACAACGGGTACCGGGTCTTTCCCGGGAGTAAAGCGGCCAGGGCGTGACGATGACCACCCACCCCATCTAGAGCCGAGGTTAAAGAAAGAGTAGAGCTATACCTCTACTCCACCTCTGGGCCGTCGAGGCCTGTTATGGGGTGAAATTTATCCCTGCACCATGAACCTATATTTTACAGCTTAGGAAACTGATGCCCCTTAAATCAGTACGGCCAACTTATCATGGCATTAAACATCTATTGAAAAGTAAAAGTAATAGAGACAGTATAGACGGCTTTTATTCCGATATAAGTGGCATACGGAACACTCCATTTTTCGAATCCTGTCCACAACACAGGGTTGTCCGATAATTTCGTATTTTTCTTCTATCATTACAAGTAATATTATTCTTCCAAATACGGTTTACGCCTTCCAAGTGTTCCGTAACTTTCACGTTTTCCGACCTAAATTTGCATGCGATTCTCATCTAATCCATGCCTCTCACAGCTCATCCCTCTTCATCTTATCACCCCATTAGCATATTATGGGATTTCCGTTACACGAACTAAAATATTATTATTAATCTGTAACACAAGTATAAAATATGTAAGGAACAAAGAATATTTTATATTATTAAACAGTATTAAGTATACGACACAATGTATGTATATATATATATATATATATACACATACAGGGTGTCCCAGGAGGAATGTGCCAGACTTCGGGAGGGTGTTCCTTATGTTAAAGTATACCGATATAACCCAAAACACCTATGTCCAAAGTTGAACGGTTACGGAGATAATGGCC
>Ga0131853_10021672_pt1 | contig 11655 bp, 5 predicted proteins | sample TergutLab28metaG_FD_92764 | JGI IMG/M metagenome (GOLD analysis project Ga0131853, IMG submission 92764) | Labiotermes labralis P1 segment gut microbial communities from Petit-Saut dam, French Guiana - Lab288 P1 (version 2) (version 2) | ecosystem: Host-associated > Arthropoda: Insects >...
CCGCCGACTTCCTTCAGATTCCTTCTCGCGGAGGACACCCTTGTCTTGAGCTATGTCTTTCCCACTACCAGGGCAGACTCGGGACTTTCACCCGTTAGATTGCGCACATGCTGGGCGCACACAGCAAAGAACCCCTGGCTTAACCCGGGGGTTCTTTGTTAATGTCGCAAATTCACATTCTCATCTAAATTTATTCTCGTCACGCCATTGCCTAGGCGATATTCCCATAACAGACTTAAATGCACGGGAAAAGTTAAACATATTCGGATAACCAGCCATCCCGCTAATTTCGCCGATGGAATGCTTGGTTCCCCTCATTAAATCGCATGCCTTGGTAATGCGGTAGTGGATTAGAAAATCGCGCAAATTAGTACCCATGACGTTTTTAAATATTTTTCCTATATGGCTTCTGTCCAAATTGCAGAAAGCGGCGATATCCTCTATTCTTATATTTTCATGATAGTGGCTCTCTATATACGACAGTATTTCGTTCACATAAAAGTTCTGCAAACTGCTACGCGCCGTTTTTTTGCGCAACACGCTTGAGGCGGCCAAGTTGCTTAAAAATAAATAACAATAGCCAATTAAATCAAAAGAAGGCGCACCCGGGTTGTGTACAATGTAATTTAAAGCATCTACCATTTTGGCTTGCTCTGCGTTATTTTGCCCTTTATATACCGGCTGGCTTAGCGTTAGCCCCGTTTCCATTACTTTTTCTCTTGCTTTTAACCCATCAAATTCTATCCATAAGTAACTCCATGGCTGTTTTTCGTCGGCAATAAAAGAAGCGACTTGTTTTGCCTGAATCAGAAAACCCTCGCCGGCTTCAACGGGATAGCTTACGAGTTGGTTATTTTCGTTTGCACACCGGACTATTCCTTTGCCTTCGCATATATAATAGAACAAAAAGTGGTTGCGAACGGCAAGGCCCGACGAATGAAATGGAGGACATTCGTGACGGCCAAATTGATAAATAGTTAAATCTATAAATGAATTATTTGTAAACATATGCATATCGGGGGCAGGCATTTCGGCAACTCCTTTTCTTCAAAGTTTATACAATTATATCATTTTGCGTTGCGAGTTGTCTACAAACACCGTAAACTTGTTATTGCGATATATTAATGTCGCATTGAGGTATTTTCTATAAAGGTAGAAGATATTATATTCTACATGGTGATTTATTAAGGAAGTTGCAAGGAAAATTTGTAGAAAATGCACAGCATTTTTATGTTTGCAAAATATTTTTACATAATGCTTTGTGCAAATCGTCCAATCCAATACTGTTGTTGAAAGGTGAGAACATGGCATGAATAAAACGACGTCTGTTCGAAAAACTTCGTACATGTCCAGAACGCTTATGTTGATGAAACGGCACTGGATAGTGTATTTATTGTTGGCCCCACTCGTTATCCACCTTATTTTGTTTTCGTATTTGCCTATGCGGGGGCTTGTTATCGCATTTCAAAACTTTTCTCCGTTTCTGGGCATAAGTGGCAGCCGGTTTGTCGGGTGGGATAATTTTACTAATATCCTTACCGGACGGGCGGCTCCTATGTTTTGGCGAGCATTCTGGAACACCATTATTTTAAGCTTGTACGGTATAGCTTTTGGGTTTCCTATTCCAATTGCGATCGCAATCATGTTTCATGAATTAAGGATGGGTAAGTTTAGGAATTTTTCGCAGTCTGTACTTCTGCTTCCTAATTTTTTATCTACAGTTATTATTGCAGGTATTGCTATTGCCTTTTTACAGCCTACGACTGGCGTGATAAACCACTTCCTTGTTGGCATTGGCCTTATTGATACCGGCATTTATTTTCTTACCCGGCCAGAGTATTTTAGGGGAATTTTTACATTCATAGGTATATGGGGCGGGGCAGGTTTTTCGTCTTTAATATATTTGGCGGCTCTCACAGGCATTTCGTCAGACTTGTACGAATCTGCATCTTTGGACGGTGCCTCACGCTTGCGGCGTATATGGCATATCTCTTTACCGGGGATAAGGCCAACCATAGTGGTGCTGTTTATACTTGCCATAGGCGGGCTAATGGGCACAGACTTCGAAAGGGCACTTCTATTACAGCAACCGGTTACTTTCCCGACATCGGATGTATTGGGTACTTTTGTGTATAGGATTGGTATTTTGCAAAACAACTTCTCTACAGCTGCCGCGGCAGGCTTAATGAACTCTGTTATCGCATTGGTCTTGGTTGTGTCTGCAAACTATATAAGCAAAAAACTGACCGAAACTTCGTTGTTCTAAAGCGGCTTAAAGGAGGGTTCCGTATGTACAGACATAAAAAATTCTTTTCTGACGACAACATCTTTAATGTTGTTAATATATTTCTGATATGCTTTTTAGTGTTCTTGGTGTTGTATCCTTTATTTTATGTGTTTTTCGCTTCAATAAGTTCGGGCAGGGCGGTAGAGCTGGGCATGGTCACGTTCTTCCCGCGGGAATTTACCCTAACCGCTTATGCGAATGTCTTTGATGATGCGATGTTTTGGCGGTCTTATGTAAATTCCATACTTATAACCGCCGTTGGCAGCACATTCTCTATGATTGTTTCTGTGGCTGGGGCCTATGCCTTATCCAGAAAAGGTTTGCCGTTTATAAGGTTCTTCAACTTTATGCTGCTGTTTACTATGTGGTTTGGCGCGGGTATGATACCAACCTTTATTAACCTGCGTAATCTTAGGCTGCTAAACATGGGGGGTATTATTATCGCTTTTGGTATAAGCACTTTTCTGATAATAGTACAAAAAAGTGCGTTCCTTAGCGTACCAAGCGAATTGCCTGAAGCCGCGACAATAGACGGCGCAAATGAGTTTCAAACTTTTACGCGTGTTTGCTTGCCCTCTATCAAACCTACCATTGCAACCACATGGCTTATGTCTGCCATGGGCCGCTGGAATGGCTTCTTTTGGGCCATGATTATACTAAGGGACGAGCGGCTTATACCTTTGCAAGTATATTTAAGGCGTTTGATAATTGAGAGGGATATCCAAGCGGAAATGATAGAAGATATGGCGGTAGCCGTCCACAGCCAAGTGACTGTAATTTACGCTGTTATTGTGCTTTCCGTCATTCCTATACTAATCGTATTCCCATTTATGCAGAAATATTTTAAGAAGGGTATCATGGAAGGAGGCATAAAAGGTTAAGAAGCAATAGGAAATGTACTGTGCGCATTAATGTTTTGCGAAAATATAAGGAGGGAAAAAAATGAAAAAATTTGTAATGTTAGCGTTGCTATTGCTGCTTCTTGCACTGGCCGCCTGTACAGGAAATGGTGGTTCCGGACAACCGGGCACGTCTACTGTAGATGAAACGGAAATAGTTAATATCACTTTCCACTATATATGGGGCGGCAGGGTATTTGACCCCGAGTGGACAGCTTGGCAGCAAGCCATGGAAGAAACAGGCGTTTTCTTAGAAGGCACAGCAAATCCATTGTTTAACACAGCCGGAGAAGAATTTAATCTTCAAGCAGCGCTTGGTTTCCCGGCGCATTTATATGCGGGTACCCATGCCAGCGGCTTTATGCAATTTGGTATGGAAGGCGCATTTATTCCGCTGAATAATCTGCTTCCAACGTACGCCCCTGCATTTTATGACCTGATGACGCGCTTCCCTGAAATTAGAGCCGCCATTACAGCCCCGGATGGGAATATCTATCACCTTCCCGGTCTAAATGACATATTTGAAACGGTAGCTTCTGGCAGAAATTACTGGATACGTCAAGACTGGCTGGATGCACTTAGCCTTGATGTTCCCGATACCTTAGCAGAGCTGGAGCATGCATTATTTGCCTTTAGGGATTACATGCCTGCACTTACAGGCAACGACGTAGTGTTCCCTGTAATGGCGCCTGACCAAACTAACCTGCTGCAAAGGCTGGTTCCCTTATGGGGTGCCCGCTTCCAAGGGAACAATAACGGCGCAAGAATTGCACCTGCGGCAGATGGTGTTACACTTTACCATACATTCCTAACACCTGAGTTTAAGTACGCAATCCAAAATATCTCCAGATGGTACCAGGAAGGCATTATCGACCCGCAAGTATTCACCCGCGGCGGCCAATACCGTCAAGAGCTGTTTACATCTAACCAAGGCGCATTCCTGTATCACTACCCATTGTCCACTGGCGACTTTAACGCCATTATGCGGGAGTTCCACCCAACGTTTAACTTGGTAGCAATTAAGCCGCCAATTAACCCAAATGGCGAAAGAGTGTCCGAGCATCAGCGTATTCCTGTAAACAATAATGGCTGGGCAATTTCACACACCAACCCTCACCCAGAACGCACCTTGCAATTTATCGATTTCCACTATACCCGCAGGGGCAGGACATTGCAAAGCTTTGGCCCGGAAGGGATTGCTTTCGAATATGATGCAAACGGCAATCCTGTGTTCCTCCCAAGGGTATGGGAGCAAGGTATGCCTACTATTGAATATATCCGCAGCATTCATGGTGCTGTACAAGATGGCATAGGACGCTGGCCTGACATTACCTTCGAGCACCAATTGGGCGGCCCGGAAACCTACGATGCATTTATCTTATACGAAGCGCATGGCAGCTTTGCACCAAGAATGTTACCGCTCATGTCCTTTACTTTAGAAGAACGTGACGAAATAGCCGCAATTACTCCACTTCTTAACTCTCATTTGAACGAGTATATTCAAAGGTTTATTTTGGAAGACTGGAACGGAATTGCTGGCCAATGGGATGCTTTTGTAGCAGCTGCTAATGCCCTAGGCGCGCAAGAGTTGGTTGAGCTTCACCAAGCAGCATTTGACCGCTTTAATGCGGGCAGGTAAAGTATGAAAGAAGTGAACTTCAGCTTCTTTCATCAAGTTGTTTTGCCTTCCGCAAGGAGGTATACACCGGCAAAGCCGGCGATGCGATAGCATCGGGCCACCCGGCCAGTTTTGCAGTGCACTGCAAAACGAGAGGGGCTTTGCCCGACTGAAAGGAATCGATTCAATTGTAAAAGGTGGGGCTTCTCTGAGAGACTCCACCTTTTGTTTTGTGTAGGAATCTGAAAGGATGGTTTTAATTTATGTCGAAGAAGACTTGTTTCAAAAAAATGATGTCATTGATTTTGGTGACAGTATTGGTTTTTTCTGCATTACCCGCAAGTAGAATAACTGCGGAAAACCAAATGTACAGCTCTGGTGCTACAGCCTATCCGGATTTTGCGGCATTTTTACAACACCGTGATTCCGAGATATTTGGCACTGCTGCTGCACCCGGGGGCGGGAATATCGCGCCACTATTAACAGATATGACCCATTTGCGCCAAACATCCCAAGGTAACGCCCAAAGCAGCGCACATTTCGCATTCAACCACATACGTTCTAGCCCTACCGGGGCAAACCAAAGCGCCCATTGGAATACCCAAGGCGCCAATGGAAACGCCAGGGTAACCACCGGAACCGTTGGCATTGCCGTAGACCTTTTGGAAGGTGCACCGGAAAATACGCCGTGGCCTATGATAGACACCGTCGTCATTTATGCAAGTTATGCAAACCTTTTGCCATTCTCATCACCAACCGGCACAGTGCGCGGCATTGGAGAAATTGCCGTTAAAAGCGGCAGCCATACCGCCTTTGGTGCGCAGCCAACAGCCAATAGCCATCAAACTTGGAATTGGGGGACTATCACCGGCAATGCAGACGGCCTAGCCACATTGGAAACCAACCCGGCCAATGCATGGCGCACAGTAGGCGGCATTGCACAAATTCAGGAAGGCAACCAAGATCGCGTATTTGTTTTCACACTTGCGGAGCCCGCACCGGTTAGGTATCTAAAAGCACTTATCGAAGTTGTTGTACCTGCCGGAACACCCGCAAACTTGCCGGGCCAAGTTTCTATCAGCTCATTTGAAGTTTACAATTCCCAGGCTGTACCGCCGCAAAACGCTTATCCAAACTTTGCTGCATTCCTGGCAAACCGGGATGCGGCCATATTTGGCACGGTAAATGCACCGGGCGCAGGCAATATTGCCCCGCACATGCCTATAATGGCACATTTGCGCCAATCTTCCCGCGGTAATGCCCAAAGTTATGCATATTTCGCATTCAACCACGTACGCTCTACACCCACAGGCGCGAATAATAGCAACCACTGGAACACCAGCATTGCCGACGGGCGCGACAGAGCCAATACCGGAACGGTTGGTATAGCCATAGACCTTTTAGAGGGTGCGCCGGAGCATACCCCATGGCCTATGGTAGACACAGTCGTGCTGCACACAAGCTTGGCAAACAATGCTCCGTTTTTCCCGCCAACCGACGCAACACGCGGCATTGGCGAAATCGCTGTCAAAAGCGGTAGCCACGAAGCTTTTAGGCTCCAACCATCAGGCACGGGTGTACCACATTGGGGAGGCATTGTTCACGATTCGGATAGCTTAGCCACCCTTGAAACCAACCCGGCCAATGTATGGCGCACGTTTGGCAATGTGATAGAAATCCAGGAAGATAATCCGTACCGCGTATTTGTCTTTACACTAAACGAGCCTGCGCCGGTGCGGTATTTGAAGGCGCTTATCGAAATTATCGTACCCCCCGGAGTGGCCGGAACAACCGGCAACCTTCCAACTCAAATAGCCATAAGCTCATTTGAGGCATACAACGCGCAAGGTACACTGCGGGATGTCGTGCTGCCGCCGGAAGCATCCCCGGCGCCGGGCCATTTTAGAACTGCGCAAGATGTTATCTTAACAGCCGCCCTGGGCGCATCAATTCATTTTACAACCGACGGCACCGACCCAATCGAAACAAGCGCACAATTCACCACAGCCATAAACATTGCGGAAGATACAACCATCCGCGCAATCGCCATTTATAACGGAATCGAAAGTGCTATTGCCACATTCGTGTATATCATTAGCGAATTTGCACAATCGCCTTTCGCCGAACATTATCTAACCCAGCGCGGCAGCGGCTTTGCTGTTATAGATGCCCGATATGACGGCATGAGCAACGTCATAGGCCGCCCAGCGTTGATAGATGCAACACGGGAAAATGACAGGTTCCCTGTGTTCCGTGCAATAGATGGCGTACCGGGCACAGTTATTGTCGGTACTTTACATGGCGCAAACGATGAAATTTTATACACAACCCAGCCCGTAACCGTAGATGCAAGCGGCCACGCGTTCATAACCATACCCGACACCATACCGCTTACGGCAATGACCACCTACCGCATGGCGTTCACACTGACCCACAATGGCAGAACGCTTCGCGATGCGCGTTTCTTCACCGCAATTACAAATTTCGAACACTACCGAGCCACCCCAAACGAAATAAACTCCAACAATGCCAATGTCACCAATATCCCTGTAGACAGTGCCGTAAACACCTTCCCGGCATTGCAACTGGATAGCGATAATAGGCTGGTTTACTTCCCCGACTACAGAGGCAACAGGATAATGGATTATTCTGCCGTAGGCTTTAGAGGCGGCGCAGAAATTCCAAATGTGCCTATAGTGCGTGAAATTGGCCCATTCGCCGACCCATACAGGGATGCATTCAGGATGATACAAGAAGCAATCGACTATGTATCCGCTAGGCCAATAGACCCGGAAACCGGCTTCCGTGGCGCCCTTTACCTGCGCGAAGGCGTTTACCGCATTAGCCAGCCGCTGCTGATTAACACTTCCGGCGTGGTAATACGCGGTGCGGGCGAAGGCGTACCGGCACAAACAAGCGTTCCGCGCTACCCGGCTTCACCCACACTTGTACCGGGTTCCCCTCAAAACCCGATGGTTTCCCGGCGGGCATGCCAGGAATTTGAACCGGGCGTTACCAAACTTATTTCCACATGGCAAATTGACCCCGACTATGTGCAAACCGCAAGCAGTGTAGACGGCTCTACAGGCGTATGGCGGACAGGTTCGGCCGGGGTTAACCGCAACAGTTCCAACAACTGGGATACGCTAATTCACGTTATTGGGCCGGCGATACTCAACACCCCAGCCAATTTCCAATCAAATATTGTCGACCAGTATGTTGGCATAGGCCGGTATACCGTTCATTTGGAAAGCGTCGAAGGCCTTCATATTGGCGACTTGTTGTTTATCTACAGGGCCATTGATACCAACTGGGCAAGGGCCACATATATGAATGCCATTGGCGGCCCGAACGGCGGCTGGGTTGTAGGCGATAACCTTGCGCCGGGCTTTGCGCCAAACCCACGCTCCCCGCTTTACCACGAGCGTTTTATCGTTGCCATAGATGCGGCTACAAATGCCGTAACCTTTGATGTCGCAATGCCGGACAGCATTGACATGCGCTGGGGTACATCCTATGTAATCAGGCATGTGGCAGATAACCGCCTTCGCAATATTGGCATAGAAAACTTGCAGGGTATATCCCATTTCCAAAACGACCAGATGATGCATAGCGAACGTTTTGGCATCCACATGGTTGCATATGTTTGCGAAAACCATCCGATGCAGTTTATCAGCATGAGAAACGTTGTAGACGGCTGGGCAAGAAACTGGGTTGCATACCATTTTGACAGAGGTTTTGTCGCGGGCAGCTTGTCCAGGAATATAACAGTGCAGGATGCGTTTGTGCTGGAAACTGCCGGTTTACCACAAGCCGGAATGCGCCGTTATTCGTTCTATATCAGCAATGCCAGCCATGTCCTAATGCAACGCGCATACGCGCATTATTCGAGACATGCTTTCACTTGGAGTTCACAAGTATCCGGGCCAAACGTTTTTGCTTTTAGCGAAAGCCCGTTTGTGCTGGCGGCAACCGAGCCGCATTTCCGCTGGTCTTCCGGCGGGTTGTTCGACAATGTCGCGGCAAAAATTTACGTGAACAATAGATGGGATTTTGGAACAAGCCACGGTTGGCCGGGCGTAAACTATGTACTGTACAATACCACCGGCACATTTATAGCTTCCCAGCCGCAAATCGTGCCTAACTTTGTAATCGGCCATTCATGGGATAACACGCCCGAAAACAGACGTATGTTTGGCGAAGCAACGGCACCGGATGGCCCGCAAACCGGCCGTGTAAACTTCCAAAGAACCACCCAGGCTACAGACCGGCTTATTGCGCTGGGGCTAAACGGGGGCATTGTACCCAACTTCCCGGCCTACGAATTTAGCGTTGGCAGGCCGGTTAACCCCGCGCAAGACAACATGCCCGAAAGCTTGCTTATGCAACAGGTCATGGATGCAAGAGGCTCTGCAGGGGCCGCTATTGTTGCAGGGAATACGACCCCACCGCGCAACCAGTGGACATGGGCAGATGATGCGACCATAGACCCGGATGTCCCAACGCAGCAACCACTCCTGACATCTTTGCGGTTAGACGGTGTTGAAATTGCAGGGTTTAACCCAATGGTATTTTCGTACACTTATTCACTGCCGTTTGGCTTTGCCACTTTCCCGGTTGTCACGGCTTACACCAACCAAGAAAATGTGGACATCACCATTTCATTACCTACGGCCGCAAATATGCGCGTCACCATTCTCCTTACAGACCGCGACAACCCTCACAATACAGAGATTTACACAATTATATTCGATTCACCAAGCCGTACCCCCATAATAACAGCCAGCGATAGGCAGTATCCGAATTTCGAGCATAATTTGCTGCTGGGCAATACAGCCCACCCGGGGCCAATTCCGCGTTGGGCAAGTGATGCAAACCCGGCATGGCTACGCTTATACCTTGGATACACACCCAAAACGTTAGGGGGCGTAAACATTGGCTTTGTACCGGCCGGTGCCCCGCGCGAATATTTGGTGCGCTTCGAATATTCTATGGACGGCATAGCATGGACAGAAATTGCAGCAGGTACCACATTTAGTGCGGAAACCCCTACTCCCGCGCCATGGGCATTTATAAGCCGCCCTGCGGAAGACCAATATTTTATACGTTCACTTGAGGTTGAGGGCACATCGGCGTTCCCTGCCAACGGGTTGCAACACTTTGTGTTTGACACCCCTGTGGAAGCCAGGTTCATAAGAATTTGGGGCAACGGGCATCGCGTGATGACGACAAGCAATTTTGGGCCATGGAATAACTACTGGCACCTAAGCCCACGCATAATAGATGCCGAAGGCAATGTAACCGGCCTTGTAGACAGCGAAAGTATAATCATAACCGGCGAAAACACGGTTATGCAAGGTAACCAGATAAACCTTACAGCCAACATTACGCCGCTAAACGCCACTTTCGACGATGTAGTATGGACTTCGAGCGACACGTCTATTGCAACTGTGGATGTGTCCAGAGGAACCGTAACCAGCATAAACCCAGGCGTAGCTACAATCACAGCCACCACATTGGATGGTGCCGTCATCCCAGACACGGGTACAATGGTTCCGTTCTACAGTACTACCTTTGTAATCACGGTTACACCCCCGACAGGTGCCGGGCCATTCACACTGACCCTTGAAAACTTCAGCCCTGCGGGGATGATGCCGCAGGAATACACCCATATCCTGGATGCGGGCCAAACATTAAATCGTATCGCAAATGGCTTTGGGTTAAACCAACACGGCGGCATGCTTCGCGGCGGGGAAGTAATCACAGATGGTTGGGTGCGCAACTTCCAGCTTACAGATTGGGTTGTCGTTTATCCGCAAGCATTTGAACTGGGCGGTAATGCATGGTCGAACCGTTCGGTCACGATGCCCAACAGCAATGTGATATTGCAAGGGGACTGGCTGCAACATGGCGGACGTTATGCCATTATTACGTTTTACGCAAGCGGCGGCGAGTTCTATGGCGGCTACAGTGAAGTTGAAAGACGGTCGCGTGTACACGAATATTGGGCAGGCGGAAGCCGCCCGTTCCAAAATATTTTGACGCTAGATGCGCTTGCACCAACGCCAGAAAAAGCGGGATACGAATTTATTGGCTGGTCGCTCCGCTGCGCTGCGCTGCTCGCCATGCATCCGGGCTGGGCAGCAACGCTTGACGGCGAGACAATAAATCCAGACACCCTAATGGATGCGCCCAAAACGTTGTATACAGTTTGGGAAGCAGTGTATATTCCAACCCCGCCAATGATTATTGAAGTGATTCCAACCCCCGTTACCATAACACAAGGCAACACCGCCGCAATGACTGTTGTGACAGAAAACATGCCTTCCGGCGCATGGGTTGATTTACACGTTGCATGGCATCCCGGCCTCTCTGTTATTGGCGGGCCAAGGTTCCATATAGACGAAAACGGTATAGCCGTAATTACCCTTGCCGCAGCACCGGATGCACAGCTAGGTTCGGGTGGGTTTAGCGTAGTGGCACGCATAACAGATGAATGGGGAACCCCGGTTATTGTGGATTACGCACTGTTTGTGATTAATGTAGTATCGTAAAGAACCTAACTTAATATATCCCCAGGCAGTATAGAACGAAAAGGTCTGCCTGGGTATACATACGTATTTTTCTTCTTGTAGCATAATGTTACTGTTGCTGCTTCATCGCCGGGTATTTGCGCAACATACAGGATATCGCCCTTATTCCAGCCAAGGCTATCCATCACTTGCTTAGATAAGGTAAGCCTTCCAGTATTGTCAAAGGTGCTATAGACGATTCCGTTGAAAAAGGGCTCAGTTTTCGGTCGAAACGCGCCGTGCGGCGGCGCGGCGCCTCCCTCGACTTCACCGTTTTCA
>Ga0131853_10021673_pt1 | contig 11655 bp, 14 predicted proteins | sample TergutLab28metaG_FD_92764 | JGI IMG/M metagenome (GOLD analysis project Ga0131853, IMG submission 92764) | Labiotermes labralis P1 segment gut microbial communities from Petit-Saut dam, French Guiana - Lab288 P1 (version 2) (version 2) | ecosystem: Host-associated > Arthropoda: Insects >...
CCCAGTCCGGAATCTCCCAGGTGCCCCACTCGATCGGCGCCTGGCGTGCAGGCTTGATCGCGACGATCGAGACTCCGTCGGCATCCTCGGATGCGGCCTGGGCGTCCTGAGCATCCGCTCGAGCGAAGAACGACGTGGCGATCTGCAGGAGGTTCGTCCCCTTGCCCATCGTGTTGATCGCGAACTGGCCAGCACGAATGTTCTGGCCGGCGAGATCCTGGCTTACGGCAAGCTGCTGGAAGAGGTAGCCGGCCGCGCGGAGAATGCTGCCGTTCGCGAGGTTGTTGAGGGCGTTGGACACTTCAGCGTCCGAGAAGTACGTCCCGTCCGTATCGCCGGTCGTCAGGCGCACGTTCATCTCGGGGGAGCCATCGACGAATGTGGTTGCCATGCCACCAGTGTACGGCGCGCTCACAGGAAACGCACAGGATGTCAAGTGCCCCACGGGGATTCGGGTTCACCGTGGGGCACTCATTGAGCAAGGTCGGGGGTTGGTCCTCTTGCCGCATTGAGTCTAGATCTGGACTCATTCTGTGCACAAAAAAGCCCCCGCCGAAGCGGGGACTCTTCTGTTGGTCTTAGCTGACGACCGTCTCGGGGAAGGTCACGCCGCCACCGGAGCCATCGGACCAGACGATCCACGCCTCCGACCAGAGGACACCACCGGTCACGTACCGGTAGCGGAACGAGATCGAGTCCGAGGCGAACGAGCCCTCGAACGGAGCGATGTTGCCGCCGCCCGCGTAGGTGCCCTGGAGGTTCTGGACGCGGAGCTCGGGGCTCTCGTAGCCGCGCAGGTGCAGACGCTCGAGCACCGGGCGAGCGGTCGCGCCGGGGGCCGGCACGAGGTACCAGTTGGAACCGGTGACGCGCTCCGACTCGATCACGTTGACGTTGCCGACGAACGTGTTCCACTCGGCGCCCGAGTACCACAGGTCGGCGCTGCCAGCCGAAGTGTTGTACTGCAGGAGGCGCTGGGCGACCTGGAAGTCCCAGTACTGCTTCTGGCCGATCGGGACGATGAGGTTCCAGCGCGAGATCGAGCCGATGAGGCGGCCGTTGATCGTGCGCCACGCAACCTCCTGCTGCGCGCGGAAGACCGCGTACGGCGAGAGAGTCGGGTTCGCGGGAACCGTGATGCCGTTGGGCATGGGCATGGCGCGGCCCTGGCTGGTGATCACCGCGTCGGTGCCAGCGACGGTCGAAGCCGAGGTCGCCTGCAGGAGCGCATCGAAGAGCTCGTGGTACTCCGAGTCACCGGTCAGAGCAAGGAGCTCCTGCGGCAGGTTCTCGAAGAAGCCGATCGCGTCGTTGATGCGAGCTTCCCAGGTGAAGTCGAACTGCGCACCGCGCTTGGCGAGGTGGCTGTAGTACGACTCGATGCCGCCAGCGAGCGACACGATCGGGTAGTTCGCACCCTCGGGGACGACGAGCGCGCCGCCGTGCTGACCCTTGCCGGGGCCGTTCAGGTCCGACTCGTTGTAGTTGAGCGTCCCGTTGTTCAGGAAGATCGAGTACAGGACGGTCGGCCGGAAGTCGGGAACCACGCGGGTGCCGGCGATCGTGTCGAGGTCATGGGTGACCTTCGGCAGCTGCGGGATGAACTCCATGTTCACCGCGTGCGCGATGTTGACGATGGCGTCCGAGGACGACACCGCCTCGCGAAGGTGTGCGTCGGCGATGATGTCGCCGTTCATGGCCTTGTTCAGCAGTTCGCTGACGGCCTTGACCTTCTCGCGCGAGACGCCCATCTGCGGGCGAAGCTTGCCGTCGAGCGTGTAGCGATCCTTGTAGGTGGGCAGAACGATCTCGCTCATCAGGCGATCACTCCGATCTTGACGGGAAGGTGGGTGCCGTCGAGCACCATGCCGGGGTGGAGGTTCACGCGGCCGACGGCGGTGCCGCCTGCGGTGAGCGTGAGCTCCTTGTTGGTGGCATCCCAGTACACGGGCGTGCCCTGGACGGTGGAAGTGGTGGCGCCCTCGACGGTCAGGTACGGGGTGCCGGTGGTCGCGACGGTGGCCTGGTCCGCAGCGTGGCCGACGCCACCGAGCGGGATGCCCGAGAGGGTGTAGGGGCCGAACTGGACGGAGCCGGCGAAGTCATCGGAGCCGGTGATCGTCACGCCGACATAGGTGCCGTCAGCCGAGGCGACGACGGTGCCGGGGGCGACGTTGTTGCCAACGGTCCACACCTCGCGCTTGTTCTCGTCGTCGGGGTAGAGCCAGAAGGGGGCTCCAGCGTTGGGGAACATGGAAGTGGTCATCAGCGGTGGCTCCACGCGTCGATCGTCGGGATGTCGTTGGCCGAGTCAGCGCTCTCGACGAGGCCATAGCGCACTGCGCTGGCCGGCTTCTGTGCGCCGAATGCGGTCTTGGCCTCGTCGGCGACGGCCTTGGCCGACTCGATGAGGGGCGCGATGTCCGCACCCTTGGCGGCGGACTCGAGGATCGCCTTGCGCTGCGAGGGGAGCAGTTCGGCCTTGTCGACCGACTCGACGGCGGCGGCATATGCCGCAACAGCCTCCTGAGCCGCCTGCTCGGCAGTCATGCCCTCTTCGGCGTTGGCCTCGTCATGATCCGCGTCGTACTGCGTGAACTTGACAAAGAGCTCGCCGAGCTTGGCGTCCACGAGTGCACCGAAGCGATTCAGCAGATCCTGCTTGTCGTCCTCGTTCACTGTGTCTCTTTTCTCGGCAACCGGAGTGGTTGCACGTTCTGTCGCATCGGGGGTTCCGAGCGAAGATTCGATGACCCGCAGCGCTTCGGCTGCGCGGTCGAACTTTCCGCCGCGGCCGGCGGCAACGACGATGTCGACGCTGGCGTAGGGGTCTGATTCGTCGAAGGACTCGACGAGGAGTCGGCCATCCTCCTGCACGGTTCCGCTGGCGCCTCGGTAGATCGATAGGCCGATCGCGTCGGCGTACTCCTCGATGAAGGCGGCATACTCAGCACGGGGCTTGTAGTTGCCCTTGACGGTCATTTGACCGTTCTCTTCCTGGGCGTAGGTGGCGCCGACGATGCGGCCGCCGATGTCCTTGACAGAGCGCTCCCAGGGCTTATCGGCGTTCACGGGGTGATCCATGAAGCTGAGGGAGTTGGAGAAGATGTGGGCCTGGTTCTCGAGGAGGGCGCGGCTGTAGATGCCGGTGGAGCCCTTGCCCTCGGTGATGATCGTGATGGGGTAGGTGCCGTCGTCGTTCTTGGGCGCGAGTCGCCCGGATTCGATCACATGGCACTTGTCAGTCACAAGGGGATCGTACAGCTAACTCACAGGTAATACACAAGAAAGCCCATTCTGTGCATAAAACGAGCTTCATCTCTCGCTTAAGTGAGGGTGTCGGTGCGCCCCTGCTTGCCGCCGTCCGCGCCCTTGCCGACGTTGCTGGAGTGGCCCTGCGAGGGGTTCGCCGTGGTGGCTGCCGCGCGCTTCTTGCCGCTGCCACCCGACTGGAAGCCGCCGCCGTTTCCAGCGCCAGATGTGTCGCCGGGGCCAGTCGGGGGCTTCGGCACGGCGGGGATCTGCCCGAACTGCGGCAGGCCCTGTGCCTTCTGGAGCGCGGTCTCGCCGGAGACGGTGGCCGGCACGATGACGTCGCGGGGGACGATGTTGCCGTTGACGCCGAGCAGGTCGAGGGCTGCGTCGGCGAACTTGTCGGGCTCGATGACGCCGCGGTCGTAGACGAGGGCGAGGGCCTGCAGTTGGCGGTACATCTCGGCCGAGTCGTCCAGCGGTGCGAAGGTGATGTCCTGCTTGACAGTGGGGACGCCCATCCAGGTGAGGACGCGCGCGTCATCTTCGATGTGGATCTGCCGGCGCGCTTCGACGGCGAGGCGGGTCGGCAGGTCGAGGGTTTGGGCGGTGCCGTAGCCGCCGCCCTTGCCACCTGCAGGGTCCGAGGAGAGGGCGATGACGGAGACCTCGAGGGCGGCTGCTACGACCGAGAGGAGCGGGCGGCCGGAGTTGAAGTCGTAGCCCTTGCCAGCCGAGTTCACGGAGTTGAGGACGGCGTCGCCGACGAGCGTGGAGCCGGCCTGGTTCATGTCGGCAAGCTTGGCGCCGACGTTCTGCGTTGCAGTCTTCGACTTGGTGGTGACCTGGAAGGCGAACTGGGCGAGGGCATCGGACATGACCTTGCCGTTCATCATGAAGTTGCGGTAGACGTTCGCCCACGCCATCGCGCCGAGGGAGTCAGGGATGCCGAAGGCGTGGCCGATCTGCGTGTTGACCTGGAAGTCGAAGATGACCTCGTCCTCGAGGATCTGCTCGCCCTTGAGGACGGGGATGTGGATGTCATCCTTGCGGGAGATGAACTGGTCGGTGTAGCGCCACTCGCGGACGAACTCCTCCTTGCCGGAGCCGTCGCTGTAGATGTACTCGCGCTTGTAGGCCCAGATCTGATCGGGGCGATCGGGGCTGCGCATCGTTGCGGTGATCTGGCGCAGGGGGATCGGCTCGACGTACTTCATGCCGCCCTTGGTGTAGCCGCGGTAGAGGACGATGCCGTCGGTGAAGTTGGCGCTCTCGCGCTGGTGGCGAGCCCTGGTGCCGAAGAAGTTGGCCTGGTTGATCGGGTCGTCGATCCACTTCTGGACGGGCGGCAGGCCCTTGCCGGAGGGGAGGACGCCGTAGTCGATGCCGCCGCCCCAGATGTAGTTGGTGCGCAGCTTCAGGCCGTGGTTCATGTGGACGTTGGCGAGGCCCTTGCGCAGCTGTGCTGACCAGATCTTCATCTGGTTGAGGCTCGGGCCGACATCCATGAAGCTCGGGTCGAAGCTCGCCCAGCCCATGTCTTCGCGGGCCATCATGCCGACCCAGTTGTCCAGCTGCTCGCGCAGGATGGCGGTCTGGGTGTTGGAGGCGTCGAGGGCCATTTCGAGGGTCTGGACCTGCTCGCGCAAAGTGGGCTTTTTCTGCGTCTTCTGCGCGGCATTCTCGACCATGCAGCTACTTTACAGCAATTTCATAGGAAAAACCTAGGCAGGAACGGCGAATGCACCCTCTGCGCTGAAGGGCATCCCGTCGCCGTTTCTGTGCAGATTCAGGAGCTCGAACGGGTCGTGGTAGACCATGTCGCCCCGCTTGGCTCCTGCCAGCGGGTCATCCAGCAGTGCGCTCGCGTCCATCGCGGCGTACCAGAAAGCGTCGGCGTGGTCAGGGGACTTGACGCCGCGGCGCTTCATGTCGTCCTTCGACTCGATCTTCTTCGAGCCCTTCGAGTCGTACTCATAGACGATGCCGCGGAGCTCATCCAGCAGGAGTTCGTCCTTCGGGTCCAAGTCGATGCGGCCGGCGAACATGTTCTTCTTCGCCTCGAAGTACTGCTCGGCGCGCATGTTGATGTACTCGCGGCGATCGCTGGGGGCAGCGCCGCCGAACACCTCGAGCACCTCGTAGGGGCGTCCGTGCTCGCGTCGGGCGATGTCGTTCAGGCCGTCGATCACGCCGCCGCCCATGCCGGAGGCGTCGACTGCGACAATGCGCGCGCCCTCGCCCTTGGCGATGTCGTGGATACGCTCAGCGGAGCCCAGGTTCTCAGGGTCGGATCCGGTGAGCGGTGCCTTGCCCCACCTCTTGAGCTTGCGGATGTGCCAGCCCATCGTGTCAGTCTTGCGCACCGGCTTGCCGGTCTCATCGTCGGTCTCCCACACCCAGCCGCGCACGGCCTGGTAACCGATCGTGAAGTCCGCGCCGAAGCGGGCGATGTCCCAGCCCTGCTGCGGGCGCGCTTCAGGATCAGGCAGCACGCAGGTATTGATCGCTGCAGCGATGTCGACGTCGGTGAAGACAGTGTTCGCGGCGTCGTAGGCCCACTGGCCGAGCACGCGGGAGATGAAGCGCGGGTCGTCCTCGCCCCAGTCGAGCTTCTTCTCCTCGATGTAGTCCATGCCGGAGAGGCCCTTGGCGCGGGAGAGGTCGAAGCCCTCCTCGTGTGTGATGGTGGGGGAGTCGTAGAGGCTCACCTGGATTGTGTTCCAGGAGCCGTCGACCAGGGCACGCGACCAGATCTTCGCGGTCTCGCTGGAGGGGTCGGTGGGGTTGCACAGGAGTAGCTGCCGGTTGAGCTCACCGGTGGCGATGTTGCCGAGCGCGTCGATGAACTCCTTGATGATGCCCACGCTCTCATCGCCGATCGCCAGCAGGCGCTTGGCATGGCGGCCCTGGAAGGCAGTCTCGGCGCTCGAGTCGGCAGGCTTGCGGCCTTCGCCGATGATGCGGCCGTTGTCGGTCACCCACTTGTTGTCACCACGCACATGCCCCGGCAGCGGGTGATCGCAGGCGGCGTACTCGCCGAGCGGGATCCCGTTCTCCAGCCGCCTCTTGTACTCCTCGTAGCGCCGAGTGGCGAGCGCGTGGATGTCGCGCAGGTTGTCCCACAGGAGGTTCGTCTGCTCGAACGTGGGCGCCGTGGAGGCCACGAACGGCTCGTCGTCGATGTAGGAGTCGATCCACCAGGCAGCTGTGAGTGCTGCGGAGTACGTCTTGCCAGTGCCGTGGGCGGCGATCACGACGGAGCGGCGGTGGTCGCGCACCGACTCCATCTCCTCGCGCTGCTTGGACCAGACCTGCAAGCCCAGGTACTCCTTCACCCAGAGGCCGGGGTTGGAGCGGTACTGCTCGCGCCGGTTGCGTGCGGTGAGCCCGTCCATGATGACGGGCAGCATCTGGGAGAGCGTGCCCATCAGCGCTCCATGTGCGACTCGACTGACTCGATCGCCATCGGCATCACGACAGTGAGCACCTCGTGCATCTGGCCGGCATCGGTCGCGGGGTTCCGGCGCTCGAGCTCGTCGACCATCTTGTTGAAGACGGCGTAGATGCCCTCGAGGAACAGGCGCGCATGCCCCTCGGTGATGATGCGCGCGGCCTCGTGGACGTCGACCCGGTTCTTCTGCAGGTAGTCGAGCTTCATCTTGAGCATCTTCATGCTCGCCTCGATCGCCTTCGTGTCGCCCTGGAGGGAACGGGCGCGAAGGCCCTGAACCATCTGGCCCAGCTGCTCGACGACCAACTGCTCCTGCTCCATCGTGGTCAGCCAGTCGCGGCCGGCCAGCAGATCCTTCACGCGGTTGGCGACCTGCTCGGGGGTGAATATCCCGCCGATCGCCTTGGAGATCTCATTGGGGGACAGGCCGTCTGCTGCAGCGTTCAGGATCTTCCGGTCATATGGCCCCAGGGCCATCTCCCGGTTGTAGTCCCGACTGTCGCTCATAGTTGTAGCTTACAGTTACCTGAGTATATCCTGTGAAAGCTCCTGTGGTGTGGTGCACAAAGGCCCGCAGCGTCCCCTTCCGCTGCGGGCCTCTTCTCGTGCTTTTATCGCCCGTCAACTCGGGCATTTATCCGGCTATTTCTTAGTTGCCACAGCCCGCTTGCTGGCAGCCAGATCCTTGCGCGCACGGGCGGTCTCCGGGCGCAGGAGTTCCTCTGTCTCCTCCTCGGTGAGAAGCTCAATTGGCTTCTCCTCGAGCGGAACAGGCTTGACCGGGGCCGGGAGCGGCGCCTCATCGAGGAATGCCGGCTTCTCGATCGCCCAGTCCACCAGAATGCGGACAGCCTCCTTGCCATCCGCGCGCCGGCCACTCGGACCCCAGGCGCCGGGGATGAACATCGGAACGCCGATGTGCCGGTAGAACAGGTTGTTCTCGTGGATCGGAGCCTCGATGTGGGGGCTGAGCTTCTTGAAGAAGTCGGTCACCATGCCCTCAGTGAACGCATGCTCCACCATCAGGTCATGCCGGACGGCGGCCAGGTAGCGCAGGAACGCATTGGTGGCAAACAGCGTCGTCGACCGCACGGTCTCTGGGCTGATTTGCCCGTGCATCATCGCCTTCAGCTGCGGGAATGACTCGATGACTTGATCGTAGAAGTCCAGCGCCGTCCGGGCGACCTGCTTGTCGTTCAGCTGCGCCTCAGCCCGCTTGCCGATGCGCGCGTCGAAGCCGTTTACCAGTGTGCGGATCACCTCGGATACGTACCGCGCGGTGGTGAAGTTCTGCGAGTTGCGCTTGAGCGTGTCCGCCTCGACGTCGGTGCGGTTCTCTAGCAGCGGGTGGTGCAGAACCTCCTCGAGTGCACGGTTGATGGCCTTCGTGGAGTCGAACCGATTGCGCACGCTGGCAGTGATGCCCTTCGCGTTTTCGGCAATGTCGAAGAACATCTGGCGATATTTGACTAGATCCGGTTCGACGATGATCTGCACCGGGATGTGCTCGTCTTCAAACCGCTTAGCCTGCTTCTCCACCTCGTTGAGCGCGCGCTGGATCGCCGCGTGGCTGGCTTGATCCTCGTTGCGCTTGGCAGCCGTCAGCGTGATCTGCAGCTTCGAGCGCTCGGCGTTGATCGCGTCGTAAGCGGCATAGAGGCCGAGGATGCGGTGCTGGCCGTCGAGGATGTGGATGTCATTGCTGGCAGTGCGCGGGAAGGAGATGGCGCCGAACTGGGTTCCCGAGCCCTCCGCCAGCGCGCTCTTGAAGTCGAACTGTCGGTCAATACGCAGAAGGATGCCGGGCACCACCCACTCGGGGGTCTTTCGCTGATACGTCGAGAAGTCGGTGGCGTGTTTGACGTTGATCTTGCGGTTGCCGGGAGAGGCGATCTCAGGATTGGGCCGCGGGACGATCGACATGATCTGCAGGAGGCTGAGGTCCAGCAGGTAGTTCGTGCGGCCACCCTGGATGAACCGGGTGCCGTAGTACACCTCGGTCGTCGAATAGCCCGTCGCCTGCGGCAACGAGGAGAGGTCGATGCCAGTCATGGAGTCTCCAATGTGAGTGGTGTTCAGATTCTGTGCGAAGTTCCCCAGAACGGGGGTGATTCCCCACAGACCCTTTTCAGTGTCGGTATGCGTACCTAGCATGGCTTGCGGGGATGGTCGCGTCAAGAACGACGCGCGAATCTACAAGCAAAAACGCACTCACGCACTACATCAGGGGACCACAAACAAATGACGCATCCGACCACCTTCACCACGACCTCCGGCAGGAACTTCACCGGCTACGCGCTGCCCGACGGCGACTTCATGCTCGAGCACATGCGCCCGTCCGGAATCCGCGACGCAGGCAGCATGTTCCCGTTCGACCCCTCCGTCATCATGGGCGCACTCGTTGCAGCGTATGGGATCGCGCGGGTTGTGCAGATGGCCTCTGCCTTCGCGCCAGCACTCGCTCCTGCTGTGCGAATGGTTGCCCTGGTGGCGTAGTTCACCCGGTAGACGGTTTCTGTGAACAAAAGACCGGCGCTCCGATTGGGGCGCCGATCTTCTTTTGGCTCTTGTCAGGCGAGCACCTGGAGCCGGGATTTGTGCACAACCACGTAGCCGAGCGAGAAGGTTTCCACGATCGCCTGATCGGGGTTCTTGGGATCCTCTCCGATGAACTCGGCGATCGTCGAGCCGTCGAGGAGCACCTTGTGCGCAGTTGCTGTACCGATTGCGTGACTTACTTCGTCATATTCGCTGAACAGTTCTTCGAGGATCTTGGGGGTGACCTGCTCGCGCTCGGCGCTCACGACAGGAGCTCCTCAGTCTTGGCGTAGAGATCCTCGAGTGTGCCGTTGTTGTCGATGACGCGCGAGAAGTCAGAGGCGGTGAGCCCGTTCTCACTGGCGTGGCTGGAGTTTCGAGAGCCGCCGCGCAGCGCGGGTTCGCGATCGACGTAGACCGAGGTGATCCTCGAACCCATCATCCGTAGGTCGCAGCTGACCTCGAGCTCGTTCGGGAAGCGCACGCCCGTGAGCACGACGGAGCGGCCGGCCTGGAGGTGCAGGGCGACAGTGTCCGTGGCGATGTCCGTCCAGACATTCTTGCCAAGGATGTTGCGGCCGACCTCGGTGCCCAGGTTCTGCAGGAGGCGGCCGATCTCGGGGAACTTGGCCTTGGCGGTGGTGTACCCGTACTCGTCGATGACATAGCTGGCGCGCAGCGGGAACGCCTCCCAATCACCGTTGGCCTCCCACTTCACAGCGTTCTGCTCGACGTGAACCCAGGGGTCCAGCGCCACGAGCGCCTTGAGCAGCGGATCGCTCATGCCGATCTTCACGAAGTCGTGCTTCTCGACGAGGTAGTCGGCGACGGTGTCTTTGCCAGCGCGGTATGCGCCGCCGAGGAGGATCAGGCGCGGCTTCATGTCTGCGGACTCGTAGATGATCTCCTTGCCAAGCGCGGAGGCGAAGGCGCACTCGGCGCGGGCGCCCTTGGAGTGTTCCCACCCACGGAGTAGGTAGATTGAATCGGCGCCCGAGATGTAGTCGAGGTCATTGAGCAGAAGGTCGGCATAGTCCCACTGGAAGGAGTCCTGCTCCTCCATGCTCTTGTGGCGGTCGAAGCCCTCACCTTCGTCATTTCGGGCGGGGTTGATGACGTTCCAGCCCTTCTTCTGCAGTCTCTCCTCGGCCGCGTAGAAGGCGGGGAAGTTCCACTCGGGGAGGCCCGTCATGGGGCCGGCGACATAGATGCTCTTCTTCTTGCTCACTGCTGGTTGCCCTTCTTGAAGATGGTCAGCTTGTCTTGCGTCTCGTAGCGTCGGCGACCCGATTGGCCGCTGATGAGGGTGAACAGCGGGCCGAATGCTGTGGCATTCGGGCTGCTGTCGATGGCGGCGACCTGCCAGGTGAGCTCGTTCTGGTCGCCGATGCGGACGTAGTCACCGACGCAGATCACGTCACCCGTTGAGGGGTGTGCGGTGCGCATCACTTCACCAGCCAGATGTCGCCGATGAAGATGGGGTCGACGCCACACTCTGAGCAGTAGACCGTGAGCTTCGGGTCTGCGCTGTCCGCTCGGTCCTCCTCGGCGTGGAAGGTGCAGACGGCCATGATGCAGCCGCATGTCCACTGGATCCAGAACTGTGCAGGAGTCGGGTCGTCCTTGTGCTGGATCTTCTCGCAGGCGACGTCGGGCTGGAAGTCGAGCGACTCGAGCAGCACCTCGTCGTAGACCGGGGTCTCCAGCGCGCTCATGCGGCGGCCTTCAGGGCGGCAGGAGCGGCGAACTCGTCCTTCTCGGGGCGCAGGAGGATGTCGCCGTTCTCCGGGTCGACGTACACCGCGTAGGTGCCCTCTGCCGGCGCGAGGAGGAAGCGGGTGAGGCTGAACCGCTCGCGGGAGTCGGGGGAGACGTAGCCGGTGCGGATCACTGGTCCTTCACCGCCGTCATGCTTCCGCTCGGGAAGCTGTAGCCGATGGGCGCGACGTTGCTGGGATTGTTCACGATGCCGTAGCGGCTCCACTCGGGCGAGAAGGGCGGCGCCGGAATTGTCTTCAGCGCGTCGATCGGCTCATCCGCCTCGTTCTCCTCGTACTTCTCTGCAGAGATCCAGCCGTCGCGTACGAGGAGATCAGCGAGGGTGCTTGCCTCCGTCTCGGTTATGCCACCGACGCCGTAGATCTCATCGCGGAGTCTGCCGAGGGTAACCATGACGGCTGCAGGGGTATGCCTGCTCATTCGGATTCCTCCTGGACCTCGAGCTTTGTGAGGGTGAGCTCGAAGGAGGCGATGGAGCCCTCCTCGTACTCGATCTTGCCGATGATCTTGCCGTCTCGAGGGCTGGCGGAGATCCAGAAGATGTCACCGTCTTCGGCCTCCTGCATGTCGTTGTCGATGTCGGCGAAGGCGCCGATGATGTCGTCCTCGATCTGGTCGGCGTCGTTCATGCG
>Ga0131853_10021674_pt1 | contig 11654 bp, 7 predicted proteins | sample TergutLab28metaG_FD_92764 | JGI IMG/M metagenome (GOLD analysis project Ga0131853, IMG submission 92764) | Labiotermes labralis P1 segment gut microbial communities from Petit-Saut dam, French Guiana - Lab288 P1 (version 2) (version 2) | ecosystem: Host-associated > Arthropoda: Insects >...
CACACACACACACACCCACCCCCCCACCCACACACACACACACACACACACACACACACACACACCCACACACACACACACCCCCATACACACACACACACACGCACACATCACACACACACACTCACCACACACACACACACACACCACACGCACACACACACCCCACACACACACACACCCACACACACACACCCACACACACACACACACACACACACAGACATATATATATATATATATAAAATACAAAAACAGTGGAACGTGTTGGCGGATTTTAAATTGCCATAATTTTTACGAGTTTAAATTTTAGCCTTCCCGCCAGTTCTGAAGATCCAGAGGGACTGATAAATTTTCTTACAGCTGGGGCAGCAGTCCAAGATGCAGCGGTGGTCAGTACGGACTTCACGTATTAGTGAAATATGAACCGTGTCCGCACTCTCTGCCATCCTTCAGGACAACTTCCTTGTATATGTCTGATGCAAGTGACATATTCTAGCAATTTTTTGAACCGATATGACATGATTTTTTCCGTACTTTGAATTGTTAAAAGTCTGTTTCTTTGTAAGTGATTCGTGACTTAAATTATACGGATCCTACACGTTGTATTCCTTTTTGTTACATGGAGGAGTGTGAACTATTTACATCCTTATATGTGTAGCACTTGGGCCAGGTAGATCAGTCGGTATAGCGACTGACTATGGGCCGGAAGGTCCGGGATCGAATCCCTCTCCATTGGCTGTGTGTACACTTTGCACAAGGATTTCCCCACAAGCATCCTACACCCGAAACGACGACTCAACTTGCATAACAGAAAAGCAGTGAAAATAGATCTCAATAGCCAACGCCTAACGTGATGGAAAGAGTCACGTTCCTAAGCAAACCGAAACTGACTGGAATAGGCCGCGACACGACACACGCCTGTCCTCACCTTGGCTTGATATATGCAGCATGACACCGAGACCCAGGACGGCAACCTTTGCGACACACATGATTTTGAATTGATAAATATTATGTTTGTTAATGACTGCTGTTACCTGCTTGACATGTATTAACCTTGGTTATCTGCTACTCATAGTCTGGTAAATAAAGAAGTCTTGTATGGAAAACAAAAATCCTGGTGGTGACGAGATTTTCCACCCGTCCAGACCGGCCCTGGGGCCCACCCAGCCTCCTGTAAAATGGGTACCCAGTCCTTCCTGGAGGTAAATTGCGGCTGGGGCGTGCTGCTGACCACTCACCCCCTTCTAGTGCCGCGGTCATGGAAGAATAGAGCTATACCTCTACCCACCCTCTGGGCCACACCGGGCCTGTAACGGGATCACTTTACCTTTTTTTATATGTAGAGTACATCTGTTATTAGACTAATAGACTTGTAGGGCGTTAACATAGGAATTAAATGGTGGTTGAGAATTCATTAATTGGCCGTACATCGACAGCTGATTTTACTTCAAGTACCAAAGACGAATTATATATTTGTCCCGTGGCGCTACGGCCTAACGCGGGCCATGGCCTCCTCTTTCACGAGGTTTCTAGATCACACACAACGACGCATCACAGTCAACAGGACTCCTCTGGACGCGTGGTCAGTGCTTCGCAGAGACCTCTACCTGACAACACACAACACTCACAACAGACATCCATGCCCCCAGTGAGATTCGAACCTACAATTTCAGCAGACGAGCGGCTCTAGACCTACGCCTTAGACCGCGCTGTCACTGGGACCGGCATATTATATATAGCATACTTATTTACTTACTCCATGGTGCAGAGTCCTTCTTGAGCAGCTAACCGGTTTGCAGCTAGTCAAGAAATTCCCCGCATTTCACGGAACCAGAAGGTTCATTATCGCACTCACAAGCGTCCGCCAACTGTCCCTATCCTGGGCCAGCCCAATCCAGTCCATATATCCACATCCCACCTCCTGGAGATTCATCCTAATATTATCCACCCATCTACGCCTAGGTCTACCCAGTAGTCTCCTTCCCACCAATTTCCCCACCAAGACCCTATACACCCCACTCTACTCACCCATACGCGCCACATGTCCTGCCCATCTCATTCTTCTTGATTTTATCACCCTTACAATATTGGGTGAGCAGTACAAATCATTTAGCTCCTCGTTATTATATATACCATAATATATATTATGATGCATAATATATGTATATATTATAATTATTTAATGCAGTTATGGGAACGAATGGAATATTATATGTACGTAACCAAAAGTTGAAGGAGATAGAAAGTGAAGGAACGAAAATACAAAATTTGTGACGCGCAGCTGTTTATAATGAAGTTGGAATTAAGTCTACTTGTTCCCGCAGTGCTGATTTGAAGAGATAGAAGCTGAGGACTCGCCGAGCTTGGAATGTTGACTGATGGGAGACGAAGATAAAGCAAAGAGAAGAACCATCGCAAAAAAGTGTCAGTACGAGTTGATGGCGAGGCATACTTCCCGGGAAAATACTACTGTTATTCGGAAGAGACATGAGATGGGATTGCGAATGGTCTGTCATATCAGACACTGGGGGAAAGATTATGAGTCATATCTCAGATGGTGATTTGGTAACGACGGAGAGCGCGAATCAAAATATCGCCAGGCAACTTCAGAAACGGCATCATTCTGCGTAAATTATCACCAAATGCAAGTTAAGAATTGTTAGTCAAATTGGTATTAGATGTGAATTGTGGGGCCTGGTAATTGCATTGTTCTGCCAGCTTGGGTAATTAACCTTTTATTTTCTAGCCTTGTGCCAGGCAAGTAGAGAGAGAGAGAGAAAGAAAGCGAGAGTGAGAAAGAGGGAAGGGGAGGGGAGGGTGTGAAAGAAAGAAGTGTAATTAGTAAGAACACTGTCCCTTTTTATAGGATTAGGCGAGTATAGCATTTATAGTGTATGAATAACTAGGTATGAATATTGGTGGAATGATACTGACGAGGAAAACCGACAGACAGCTGCTGAGATAAACCTCTCCCAGGGTCACTTAACCTTTAGACGCCTAACGTCAACTATATTTGACGTACCGCACCGCTAACCTCCAAAGTTGTATTTTATGTATTTATTCAACAAATATAGGTACTGAATATTTTAAACACGGTATATACTCTCCGTTTTTTTAATTCAAAATGCAGTTTGTTTCATAATTCTAACGTATTTGGTTCCTCTATTATTCACATTTTATATACAGGGTGTGCTAAAATTAAAAAAAAATTCCGGCGCCAAAAGGTTAATCCTCTAAAAATAACACACAGAATGTCCAGCGATTGAATCCGATCCTCCGCCGTGAGATACCGCGAACTGGTGGCCTGCTTTGCGGAACAACCGTCAGGCTGTTAAATAATATCCTAAGGAAGAGAGGAGTTTTTTTTGTTTGTTTTTGGTGCGACAGCCCCAATTGGGCCAGGGCCTCCTCGTTCACGAGGTTTCTAGATCACACACAACGACTCACCACAGTCGGTAGGAATCCTCTGTGCAAGTGAGCAGCTCGTCGCAGAGACCTCTAGCTGACAACACACAACACTCACAATAGACAGACATCCACACCCTCCGTGGGATTCGAACCCAAAATCTCAGCAGGCGAGCGGCCGCAGACTTATGCCTTAGACCGCACGGCCACTGGGACCAGCAAGGGAGAGAGTTCGTCTTACTAAATGTGCAAAGAAACTAGAAAATTTTAAAGGTTCTTGTGCTGTTTTGTCTCTTAGCCGATAGATCATAAAATGTTTAAAAAATTTGGTTTTGTGTGTTCCTGGTATTCAGTTGGGCTGTGAGGTTAGATCGGTATTAAGGCAAATTATTTCACAGTTTGAAATTTGTGTTAGTTTCTAACACTGCAGCCTGCTCTAACAGGCAACACAGTAAACCAATATTACTACATTTTTCTTCATGGACTGCTTTACCCTGAAGATGGAGTTATTAGGTTGCTCCGAAACACCGGTAACCATTTGCCAGTCTAAACAGCGTAAATCGGAGGAGATTTGTTTATCAAAAATCTTGCGGCAGTTCTTGAGTTGAATGCAGACAGACAGAAAGACAGACGGACGGACAGACAGACATGACTGACTTTGATGTGTGCTGCACCGTGCATCATTGTGATAACTGAAGAATAAGAAACAAATAGATGCTACTTATATTATTGTAATTCTTATGGGCTCAACATGTTTCGGACACTGCTATGCCCATCATCAGGAGCTCGCGACAATGATGTTGATTATCACGTTGGTCGTTTCGTTCTTGGTTTGCTGTAGGTTGGAAGTTAGGTGTGGGTAGGTTGGAGTAGTGTCCGGCCTGCTACAGCAAACCGAGAACGAAACGACCAATGTGGTAATCTACATCATAGTCGCGAGCTCCTGATGATGGGCATAGTAGTGCCCGAAACAAGTCGAGCCTATAAGAATTACAATAAAATAAGAAGTAGTATCTAGTTGGTTCTTATTCTTCAGATATGACTGACCTTTTTATTAGCATTTTTTTGCGACTTTTCAATTTACGAAATAACTGGAAACAAAATTTAAAGAAGAACGATTTTGCAAGAAAGACACTCACATTCATTAGAACAATATTTTTCTCTTACAGAAATGTGTGCAAAGGCGCTTGTGTTTTTGGCCACTTATGATTGGGTTCGGGACCTCGCGATCGCGATGCACCTAGGCCTTTTGTACCCCGTATCAATTTATGGGAGCCCCTTTACTTTACTGTAGTTGCAGATGGCCCCCAAGATTATGCTCTTGATGTCCTCTTACTCCAAGAAGAAGGACCCCAGATAGGCATGTCTGAGAGAAGCCAAAGCTTCACTGTCACAAAGAATGTGGACAGAGGTTTCATCCTCTGCTCCACATCTACACAGTGGACTGTCAAGCAGCCCTAGTAGGTGAAGATATCTCCTCAGGGTGTTATGTGCAGTGTGGAGGCCAGTAACAGCCCTGGATTGATGTGTGGCCACTAGCTGCTACAGAAATCTGTTTTGTTATGCAATACTGATACAAACAGCATGAGGAGCGGAACTGTGCCGCCATTTGGGTATCCCTGTGTAGCTGCACGTACATCTGGCAGTATAAGTTCTGTTTCCCGTTACAATTAAGACTTCCAAGAAAACCGCTTTGTTAAGAATACATTATATCTGATACGGGATTGGACCAATGCTAATAGTTATTACAAACGTAACACATTTTGACCCTCATCATGTTAATCTTGTATTTCGTACTGTCTATCCGATTTAATGTATGACCTCTGTGTTAATGAGATACATGTAAGTTAAAGGTAAAGCTTACCCCTGAAAAGACCATGAGGTTCCAGAGGGGGGAAGTCAAGGTATTGCTGTACCCTTTCTTTAACCTCGGCGCTGGATGGGGCGGGTGGTAAACGCCGCGCCCTGACCGCTTTACCCCCGAAGAAGAGCCGGTCACCATTGTGTATAGGAGGCTGAGTGTGTCAGAGTGCCGGTCTGGACGGGTGCAGAAAACCTCACCGCCACCGGCATTCGATCCCCAGACGGTCCAGCCGGTCGCTATACCGACTGAGCTATCCCGACCCGCTAAATAGATACATATGTCGTAATAAATATTAATCTACTGTGAAAATACAGTGCCCAGAAATGTTGGCGTAATCGTGGAATCGAAACAGGAATATTTTTGTATTAGGGGTAAGGAGATAGCGTGAAATACGGCAAAGTGCTTCCAACCAAAGGATCCTTTCATCCTGTGTGTACATAACCCCACGCATGGATCATTAATTTTTAACTTGTCCTGTCCTCATGCTTTGTATTCCTCGCCAAATTTTAAGGTGATGAACTGAGTAGGGGTATGTGGCAATCATGATAGCAGAGAGGTACATGACAGTGGAGTACCGACGGGGGGGTTTGAGGGTTCAACCCCCCCCCCCCGCGAAATGCTGAAGGCCCTCCAAAATCATGCCAAAACTCAACTCGATTGTGAAAACTGTTAAAAATTGCTGAATTTAGGAAGCCAACACCCCAAGATGTTCGCAAAAAAGGCAGTAAAATTTTAAAACTACCTAGGTTCTCAATTGTTTTACATTAGAAATGACAAATAAATTGGTTGTCATCATAAATAGTCTTAAAGTACCAAAAATTATGAAAATTTTACTATATGAAATGAAATTTCTTGTACCAAATTACAGCTGCCTCCAGAACCCCTGACTAGGGGACTACCGCTCCTCAGATCCCTGTTCTCTCTGTCCTCAACTGATTTTGTTGAAACCCCCCCCCCCGAACAAAATTCTTGGGTACGCCACTGATACATGGTGTTTTTGGTGTGGAGGCACGCTAAAGAAAAGAAACAGTTTGCAAGAGCCAAGTTTATATAGCAGAATAGCAATAAAATGAATTCTAAAGGGATGAATGGAAGGCTGTGGTCTGGATTATGAAGGGAAAGTAGCTGGTTCTTGTGAATGTTATAATGAAAGTTCTGGTTCCATAAAATGATGGAAAATTGTGACTAGTTGAGGAACTGCCAGCTTCTCAGAATGGTTCCAGTTAGTAATTCGTGTTCTTGGGAACTTTATCGCCATCTTGATAAGCCTGCAGTAGGAATATGCAAAGGGCAAAGTCGAGCCGACGAGAGAGACGAGTTTCTTAATCCGTCCGTTCAAAGAGAGCTACTTGGGCTGAAAGTTCACATCCTACTGGATTTATCTAACATTAATTTCATTGAAGTCTTCTCAACTAGTCTTAGGTCTTCCATGTGGTCTCCGACAAATTCGTCATCTTATTCTTCAGTAGAGGTAAAGGGAAAACAGTCCCATTACAGACCTGGACAGGCCCAGAATGTTCTTAGGAAGTTAAGGTTCCCAGATTTCGTGACAACGGCACAGGATGGTGGTAGGTTGTCACCCTTACGCACCGGCCGCTTTTACCCCCCAGGAAATACTCCTGGTACTCATTTCTTTTAGAGCCCTAGGGCCCTAGTGCGATCGGAAGGATTTTATGTCAATAAAAAAATCCACTGACACCAGCTGGGATCGAAGCAGCGACCTTCCGATTTGTAACACAGCACCTTAATCACTGTGCTACCGCGGTCCTCCGTATTCTACAGTACGTACTGGTAAATACTGTGGCCCGGGTAGCATAGACGGTATAGTGACTGGCTACAGGCTGGACGGTCCAGGGATCGAATCCCAGTGGGGTCGATATTTTACACACCTGTCCACACCGGCTCTGGGTCCCCACCCAGCTTCCTGTACAATGGGCACCCAGTCTTTCCCGGGGGTAAAGAGAGGCCGGGGCGTGACGCTGGCCCCTCACCCCTTCTAGGTCCGTGGTCAAGAAAGAGTAGAGCTATACCTGTACTCCTCCTATGGGTCGTACGGCCTGTACAGAGCTTCAGTGCATGTACAAGGGCGCACTGTAACTTTTTTTTTACTGGTAAATACTGGTAAGATTTTCTTAGCACAGGACATATTTGGACCATTTAACGTAGAATTACTCTCCATTTCAGCATTCAGTTTTACACATTTATTGCGCTGGGCAAATGTTCTGTGTGGCGTAGTTGGTTAAGGCACTGTGCTAGAAGCCAGAAGGCCGCGGGTTCGATTTTCGTTGAGATAAAACGGATTTTTCATCGACTTATTCCTTCCGGCCAATCTATGGCTCTGGTATAGATTCAGCGTCAGAAAGAAATGATTGCCAAGGATATATTCTGGGGTGGAGGTAGGGGGTAAAGGTGGCTGGCGCTTAGGGCTGACAACCCTAGCACTTTCACTTGTCAATTTTATTAATTAATTAACAAAATTTACAAAAATAAAAATGAGACTTATTTTTGCAAAATTTTTCCTCTTCCCAAACAGTTGAATGTTGAAATTAGTAATGTCTGCGAGAGCATATAATAAACTGAAATTAGGTTTAACTCCACATGACACGTTGATATAGTATTATCTGTTTTTTTTTTGGAATTATTCACATTTACCTCTCTGTTTAATGCTGCCATAACTTCCAGTATTACGTCGATCGTCACAGTGGTTCAGGTAAGTACGTGAATTCAAAGTTCTAAAAAACTTTTAATTCAACGTACAGATTTTACTGCTGTACGTGGTTAGACCAACCTTCTGAAACCACAGACCTTTTCTCTACGGTTGTTTGTGGCTGTTGGACTTGATTCACGATTCGTTGTGTTTTATTGGCCTCTCATCCCACTTCTACATAAAAACATCCACAAACCGTATCTTTAACATGCCTCAAGGTGTTGCTCATTTTCAGAGGACTTTTCCCGCAACCTTTCCTAGATTATGAAGCACAACCCTTGTTTGTGGTTAGCCACAGCTGAGATATGAAAGGTCTAAAATTAAAATTAATACAACTTATGAGATTTCGGTCTATTCCTTACAGCGTACGGCTGTAATTTGAAACGGAGGATAAGTCTTCCTCGAAAACCTTGGTAAATTTTTACCAGATTAAACGGTGTTACGTTTTCACGAGACAATAATTTTTATTTATAAAGAGTGAAATTGTTTGGAAGGTTGTTTGCTGAATTTTGAACACGTGGACAGTGTTCAATATCTGTGGGATTTGCGGTGAACAAAGTAAAAATAGGACGTGACTTTTTTTATGGCACTCTGGTCGTCGTAGATTTTACACTAATTAAATATACTAATGTCTCATTTGGGGTTGTAATAATAGATATATTTGTGGCTTCAGTACTAAGGGCTCAACTTTGATGAAATAAAATAAATTCTTCATATGTGCAAACAGTTAGCACTAATTTGTGGAAGTGAGGCATACTGTCTGTGTCATGAGGTTCGTCATCTCCGTTGTGTTATTAGATTAACTAGAATGGAGTGTATGTACCTGTCTAACACAACTTTATTTCTTGGTAGCGGTATGTATAGAATTTATTACACAAGGTAAAAATACGTGTTTCGGCGCTTGAAAATGGCCATCTTCAGGTTGTACATGAAATACTTATTAAGCAGTTTTACTAGATTTATTATGTTCTGTATATAGTGGGTGTCTTCTAGGTGCCTTCTAGGTTTTTATCCAAAAATTTAAAGATTAAGATATATAGAACTATAATTTTGCCTGTTATTTTGCATGGGTGTGAAACTTTGTCGCTGACATTGAGGGAAGAAAGAAGCTGAGGGTGTTTGAGAATATGGCGTTGAAAGGAATATTTGGACCAAGGAGGGACGAGGTACCAGGGGAATGGAGGAGACTGCATAACAAGGAACTAAATGACCTGTATTCCTCACCCAATATTGTGCGGTTGATAAAATCTAGAAGAATGAGATGGGCTGGGCATGTGGCGGGTATGGGTGAGGAGAGGGGTGTATAGGGTCTTGGTGGGGAAACCGGAGGGAAGGAGACCACTGGGGAGACCTAGGTGTAGATGGGTGGATAATATTAGGACGGATCTCCAGGAGGTGGGATATGGGTATATGGACTAGATTGGGTTGGCCCAGGATAGAGACAGATGGCGGACGCTTGTGAGTGCGGTAATGAACGTTCGGGTTCCGTGAAATGCGGGGAATTTCTTGACTAGCTGTAAACCAGTTAGCTTCTCAAGAAGGACTCAGCACCATGGAGTAAGTAAGTAAGTGAGTAAGTATATAGTGGGGGTAGGAGGTGAGGTGGGCACGAGATCTCGTATGTGTTTGGAGGTTGGGAGGTGTGTGTATAGTACATATGGATGATGCTATTTTATAGTATGTCTATGCTAATGTAGTTATCATAATTATGTATGTAGAAATTATATGTACCCACACTTCCCAACCTCCATGACACATACGATATCTCGTGCCCACCCCACCTCACACCCCCACTATATACAGCACATAATACATCTAGTATAACCATACAACATTCAGAACAAGAAGAAAGTTTGAAATCAAGAATTACAAAAAGTTGTATTTGGAGTATTGCTCTTTATGGATCAGAAACAGGGACCATAGGAAAAATGAAGAAAGAATCATAAATGCATTTGAAACGTGGAGTTGGAGAGGAATGTTAAAAATAAAATGGACAGATAGAATAACCAATGATGAAGTTTTTTAAATGGAAAAGAAGAAAGACTATTTTTAGAAAGTTCTAAAAAATGGAAGCCACTCATGGGTAAGGCATACAGTTAGGCATAACGAGTTTGCAGTAAACATCCTTCAAGGAGCAATATTTGGGAAAAAGGCCTTGGGAAGCCCTCGACTGCAACACTTCAAATCAAGTCGCCAGAAACACAGCAGCTGACAGCTATACAGCAATGAAAAGAATGGCTTGCAACAAATCCTAATGGAAAGCTGCCAACCAATCAAAAGATTGAGGGATAAGAAGAATAATATTCCGTTCATAAACTACCCATTTGTGTGAATTGCGGAGCGAAGGCAGTTAGTCGATTTCGGCAGTGGAACACCTCGGTCCACTTCGCGGAACACTGATGTTCTGTGGGAGGAATATTTTGGAGACTAATGTAGATATATCCTCTTTTACTACGTTGTTGTAGGTGGCAGGATAATATTAAAGTGGATCTCTAACAAATAGAACTGGATGAATTGGACTGATTATATAGAGGAGAGGTACAAGTACGATTTCATTAACGACTGTGCTGTCCATGAAGGCGTAAGGGGAGTGGAGGTATAACTCCGATCAATCTTAAGCTCGTCACTAGCTTAATGTGAGTGGTCGGCTTTAGGACCTGACAGCATTACCCTCGGTGAAGGATAAGAATACGTGCTGAGCTCTTGTGGAAATGTCAAAGACCTTTCTGGTTCTGTACAACACGGGCAACTTCTTTGATAGCTGATAAAGCTATCACCTTCCTAACAAGAAATTTGTTACGTGGAGTTAAGTAGCGAGTCGATAGGAAGCGAACGTCATAGAAATAAATGCAAAGAGAAGGACGAATATATAAATTGTGATAACATATAAGGAGCTGAGGAAAGAGAGAAGTGGCAACGGAACACAGAATTCTTATAATAAAAGGTAACAGGATGCACTATTTCTCAAATTTATTTTGGCAAAGAACTGTACATGTTTCGCACAGTTCTACTGTCCATCATCAGGAGTCTCAATACTGTACACATAGCAATAGGTAACTGAAGAATAAGAACCAACTAGATGCCACTTATTATTTTATTGTACTTCTTATAGGCTCAACATGTTTCGGGCATTACTATGCTCATCATCAGGAGCTCACGACTACAATGTTGATTACCACAATGGTCGTTTCGTTCTTGGGTTGCTTGTACGTTGGAGGTTAGGTGCGGTTAGGTTGGAGTAGTGTCCGGGCTGCAGGCTGTAACACAGGTGTTTGTCACGCTAGTTATGGCGACTGACTGCTAGCGAGGTCAGGATGGAACTGACCTCGCTAGCAGCCAGTCAACATAACTAACATGACAAACGCCTATTGCTGTGTATACAGTGTTGAGACTCCTGATGATGGACAGTAGATCTGTCCGAAACATGTAGAGTTCTTTATCAAAATAAACTTGAGAAATATTGCATCTTGTTGGCTTTTATTACAAGAATATATGACTATGCACGGTCCTCTGAATGTCAAAGGAACTTACTTACTTACTCCATGGTGCAGGGTCCTTCTTGAGCAGCTAACTGGTTTGCAGCTAGTCAAGAAATTCCCCGCATTTCACGGAACCCGAAGGTTCATTACCGCACTCACAACCGTCCGCCACCTGTCTCTATCCTGGGCCAGCCCA
>Ga0131853_10021675_pt1 | contig 11654 bp, 11 predicted proteins | sample TergutLab28metaG_FD_92764 | JGI IMG/M metagenome (GOLD analysis project Ga0131853, IMG submission 92764) | Labiotermes labralis P1 segment gut microbial communities from Petit-Saut dam, French Guiana - Lab288 P1 (version 2) (version 2) | ecosystem: Host-associated > Arthropoda: Insects >...
CCCTGGTCTTTTTCTTTGGTGGATTGTCAGTGATTGGCTTGATGACCTTGTCACCAGAGCCCGATGCGGTTTCATCTAGGCTAGAGCGACGAGGTGCCCCCCCCCCCGCATATCTACTATTGACCGTACCTATCAGCTCCTCTCTCTCGTTCATACAATTCCCTCCATCTTTCGTTAATTGTCTATTTTGACATTATCAAGTATTGTATCCCCTGTCAAATGATTTATTCTATTTTCTGTGTTGTTTCTAATTTTTGCGTTGTCTTCGTTTTTGGTTTTGTTCTCGATTTTTGCGACACTCTCGTCTTCTATTTTGTCCTTAATTTCCGTAATTTATGCCCCTGTGGACAATCAAAAAGGGTCGAAACGACAAGTTCGACCCAAATATTCCTTGGTGCGGACGAGAGGACTTTTTGCAAGCAGCGGCAATGCATCATTAAAAAAACTTGACGATGTACCTCGTCAAGTCCTTATAGGCCTTCGCCAGATTTGGTGCGGACGAGAGGACTTGAACCTCCACGGGAGAACTCCCACAGGCTTCTGAGACCTGCGCGTCTGCCATTCCGCCACATCCGCATGTAACATATTATTGTATGGTATTACGGCGTGGTTGTCAACATTTGTGTGATTGCTTTGGGCACGTCGATGTTCTGGGCCAGGATTTTTGGCAGGTGTTCGGGGCCGATTGGGTGAGGGATGCTGTCGTGGCCGACCTCGATAGTTAGGGCGGGAACACCAAGATGTAAAGACACCCAGTCAGCGTACCCGCCCGCCGAATTTTTGGTTCGGACGGGTTTGTACCCCGTGATACGGCCAATCATACGCGCTATCCGTGCATCGCGTTTCCGCGGGACAAAGCCGTAATATACGACCTCTCCTTTGCTGTGATAGGCTAGTGCGGCTTTTGGCCGTATTTTGTTTGCAAAGTCGACCAAGGCGCGGGTTTCGGGTTCGCTCTCGGGGTATGGACCGATGTAATTCGCAGGGCCAGGGGTTCGTATATTTTGTGCCCCCGTTCCCCATTCGGCGTCGAAATTCACGTTCAAATCCACCATACGGGCATTGGCCTTGTACAATGGTTCGGATTCCATAGCGATTTTCACGCCATCGGGGTTAACCACGGGGACGAAATATACACCCCCGTTAATTTCGAGGTCGGCGCAAATTTTCACCAATTCCACCAACAACAGGGCCGTTATCCATTCCCGTGCATGGATTGCGCCAGTAATTATTACTTGGTTCGGGCCATAATCCCCAACGTGGAACGCATGGATGGGGCGGCCCTCTACGCTTTGGCCTATTGTTTGGGTGTCCGAAATTTGCGAAAGGGCCTCGACCCTAGTCCAGAGTTCTTGAAATGTCATGGCTTTTTATATGCACATCATGGTCTTTCAGATATTGTTGCAGGCGGTTGTAATCATTGAAGGCCATGTCTGGCGCGCCGAAAAAGTCCGTGCCTATGCCCAGGTTCTCGGTCCCCCAATTTCCGTGAAAGTATTTTATGTGCCCCGCAACACCCGAGTCACCCAAGAATTCATTGACCAACGTCAGCCCCACAATTCCATCCGAGTCAACAATTCGTTGTATTTGTTCGCGGTCTATGTTTCGTGGATGTGGGTTTATTTCATCAAAGCACGTGTGAGAGCAAAATAGTCTCTGTCCCGTTAATTGGTCTGCTACCTGGTGAAAGCTCTTTTTATTTAGATGCGCCAGGTCTATTACGACTCCGCTCTTGGTTAAACGTTCAATCATACTGCGGCCCAAATCGGTCAATTCGCCATCCCCATGTGCCCCGCCCGCCAAATTATTGTTTTGGTTCCACGTCAATCCAACCGAGTACGGTCGTGTGGCGATTACATCATCAACATTTTGCTCATTCAAAAACCAAGCATCTTCAATATGCATGGGTAAATTAATTTTTGTTCGTGTATTATCAATGAGCTGACGATACTTCTTGATTTCACTAATCGGGTCGGACATGTTGGTAGTCCACACAGAAGACAGAACTGTCCCAGCCCCCGCATGTTCGGCATGTTTTATATGTTCTAGAAACTGTTGCCATGGCAACAAACAAATCGCGTCATTATGTAAATCAACAAATTGCATAATTCATATTATGCGAACGATTATTCTTCTGGTATTGGTTGCAAGGTGATTTTAACCTCGACAACACTTTTCATATTGGCCTTTGTAACGGTTACAAGCAGGTTCTCCCACTCGAAACTCTCGCCCGCCAGAGGTATTTTACCAAATTGTTCCATGACCCAACCACCGACGGTTGTGGATTCAAAATCTTCGTGCTTTGTAATACCCAAGGATTCAAACGTATCTTCCAAATTGCGCGAACCAGATATGATAAAATTCTCCTCATCTATGCGCTGTAATAATACCTGCTCTTCGTCATGTTCGTCCCAGATATCACCAATCAACTGCTCGATGATATCTTCCATTGTTACAATACCGCTAGTTCCCCCATGCTCGTCAACAACAAAAGCCATGTGAACCTTGGCCTCTTGGAGGAGTTGCAGAACCTCGTTAATCTTCATCCCCTCTGACACACAAATACTTGGCTGGACTATATCTTTGAGTGGCTTGTTTTCGTGGATGCAAAATGCATAGAAATCCCTGATATGAATTTGTCCAATAATGTTATCAATTGTTCCCGAATAAACCGGCAGACGGGAAAAACCTTCCTCCCGAAACAGGGCCCCTATCTTTTTGATTGTAGCATTTTCAGCAATCGCAACAACATTAACACGTGGGGTCATAATGTCTTTCACCGATACATGGTCAAATTCGATAGCCGACTTGATAAGTTGCGAATCACGTTCGTCAATACCACCTTCCTCCAATGCAGCCTCAACATAATTTATAAGTTCGTCATCGGTTATGCGGTCTTTGTTTTCTAATTTAAACACCTTGGTGAGAAAACGCTTCCACAACATGAATACCGCGTTTACTGGCCACAAAACCCATATCAGCAATTGCAAAGGCCCAGAAATAAACATCGCATATGACTCTGGCTTTTCTTTGGCTATACTCTTTGGCGTAACCTCGGCAAATATTAATATTATAATTGTTGTAATCGCGGTGGACAATGTAACCGCCAAAGATGCATCGGAAATCAACCCCGTAAAAAGCACGGTCGCCAAAGATGCAATCGTAATATTTACCAAATTGTTTCCGACCAAAATCGTACTCAAGGCGTTGTCAAAGTTCTCGGACATGCGAAGCACACGCGCAGCCTTTTTATTACCTGTTTCGACCATGGTCTTTAATCTAACTTTGTTAACAAAAGAAAGGGATGTTTCCGCAAACCCAAAGAAAGCCGATAAAAATATAAGGACAACAATTGCTATTAAAATACTAGAGTGTTCGGGGCTCATATAGTGTTTTGACTACTCCTTACAAATGTTTCTCGTCCATTTGTTAGGTCAAGTATAACATACTTATGTTGTTATACAAGACCATTTTATGGTATTACGAAATTTCGTGTATAATAACTGTATGAAAGCATTGTTGAATTAGTCAATAATCCTAACCATGGGAAAAACAATTTGGACGGTAAACATGCCTGAATTCGGCGGATTGAACCGCGATGTTAAATGTGATGTTGCCATTGTTGGCGGTGGAATGGCCGGGTTATGGTGCGGATACAATTTGGCCCGTGCGGGGAAAAAGGTCTGTATCCTAGAAGCCAATAAAATAGCCAGCGGTGTTACATCTGGGTCAACGGCAATACTTACATACGCCCAAGATGTTATTTACAAACCTCTAATACGGAAACATGACATTGGTGTTGCAAACAGATACTTGGAAAACAGCCGCGAAGCAATCGCCGACATAAAGAACCTAATTGAAACCGAAAAGATAGATTGTGAATTTGAAGCAATCAAATTTGTATTATTTTCCACCAAGCAAGCAGGACGGCGGGCATTACAAAAAGAACAAGACGTATATGCCGAGCTGGGGGTAAGCATAAACGCCGTTTCGGACCCTGGGCTACCCTATCCTGTTTCATATGCCTTGGAATTCGATGGATGCTATCAATTTAACCCGTTAAAGCTTTGCGCATGGTTGGCAAATTTCATCGTTAAAAACGATGGGCAGATTTTTGAAAATACACTTGTTCAAAACGCACCCGAGGGTACTACCCTGCGTGTTGGCGACCATATCGCAACAGCAGCTGATTTCATAATAGCCACCCACTTTCCATATATCAACAAAGTTGGATTTTATTGGTTGAAAATGCACCAAGACCAAAACTATGCAATTGCATTCCGCGCACATGATGAATTTGCAAAAGGAGTCAGCTATGAGAGCATTGACAAAACCGGATTCGAGTATCGACGAGTTGGCGAGAATATTTTGGTCGATGGGGTTTCTGTGCGCACAGGCAAAAAACAATATCAAAGTAAATATCGCATTATTCAAGACCATATTGAAAAACACTTTGCCAATGTTGACGAAGTCACGCGTTTCGTCGCTCAAGATGTTATCACTATGGATAAACTGCCCTATGCCGGTCGGTACTCACATTTTGCCGACAATGTTTTCGTGGTGACGGGATTTAACAAATGGGGTATGACCAACGCGCGCATAACGGCTGATGTCGTAACCGACATGATTTTGGGGAAACTCCCCCGTGACGCAGCGTTTTCGGACAACATATACTCTCCCCAACGTTTGGCTCTCTTTGTGAACCCAATTGAAACCGCCGCACATGTTGGTACTGTGACAGCATCTTTTGTAAACAACCTGTTAAACATCGACACGAAAAAGCTAGAACGTATAAACCCTGGCCAGGGTGCAATTATTAAATACAAAGGCAAACGCATAGGAGCCAGTCGAGACGAGGATGGCACCATTCATATGATTTCTGGGATATGTCCGCACATGGGGTGCAATCTAAAATGGAACAAAGATGAACGGACCTTTGACTGCCCCTGCCACGGTAGCCGATTCGACCCACATGGCAACATCATAAACAATCCTGCAACCGAACAATGCAAAAAATGCCAGATTAACCGACGTTGATACTACAACACCCGCCTGGTTTTGAAAATCTTTACCTCGAAAAATTTTATAAGCAAAACCAAGAAGTACACAATAACCATGTAAATCATAGCCAGTAATATATACGGGACAATTGCATCGAACGTCCGCGCCACGATTTGCCCAACCGCACGGGTTAAATCAACTACCGCGATAAACCCGACTATACTCGTACTCTTTGCAATGATTATTAAATGGTTACCAAGCTGCGGAATGGCCCTCTTGTACGCTTGGGGTAATATGACCCTCTGCATTGCCTTCATACGCGTTGCACCCAGGTCTACTGCTGCCTCCATCTGCCCCCTGTCAATTGATAGGATTGCTGCACGTAAGATTTCCGATATATACGACGATGCCGTCATGCCAATCCCCAACGCAGCAATCAAAACGGGATTAATCGACAAATGTGCCAAAAACACGAAAAACAACAACAGTAATAATACAACATCGGGAATGCCCCTCATCAACATTACATATGCGCTACTGACACTCCTGCCTATTTTTGCGAACTTTCCTTCTGATGGATTTGTCCGCAATATGGCCAAGACCGTGCCAACTACCAAGCCAAAGACAAAACTCAAGAATGTAATCAACATCGTCGTATAAAAGGCGGATAACAAAAATCCGCCATTTTCAACAATCGTTTGCCACATACGCGGCCAGAAATCTTGCCACATATCCCCTCATCGTTAAAAGTAAATACCGCCAACCAAACCGTGTCTAGCAAATAGTTCACGAGCTGTTCCATCCATTTGAATTCGCGCCAAGATTTGGTTCAAGGTATGTAATAACTCGTAATTCCCTTTCCGCACCGCATATCCATATTGTTCGTACGATAAACGTACATCCACTAATCTGCGGGTTGTTGGCGACTCCTCCGCCGTTCTTCGCGCCAGAACATTATCCAACATCACGAAATCCGCATCACCCTGTTCAAAGGCCGCGACGGCTAACGCAACGTTATCAAAAGCAACAGCTGTGGCATTAGGCAAATTATCCAAAACAAATAAATGCCCCGTAGTATTGGCTTGCATTGCTATTCGCACCCCCGAAACATTCAATGCTGCGCGAAGTTGCTCATTTGTCATATCATCATTAACTGTAATGTTATTCGGACGGCCAAAAATCATCTGACCCGCATTGAAATAGGGGTTAGTAAAATTAACATTACGCAATCTGTCCAGACGCATTGTCACGGTAGACATAACCAAATCGACCTGGCGTGTTTGAACGGACAGTAACATAGCCCCAAAGTCCATAACCCGCATTTCCAACTCCACACCCAATTGGTTGGCAAATATTTGTGCAATCTCGGCCTCGGCTCCTACAACATTGCCCTCGGCATTCATATATGTAAATGGGGCAAATTGTGCATTTGTCGCAACTATCAATCTACCTGGGGTTAACAACATTCTGTCATCGTCATTATTACGGCCCCCGCACCCCACCAAGAAAAATGTTCCTGTGAAAAACATTACCCCTACCATCAAAAGCATTCCTATCCGTTTTAATTGTTTCATTGTTAGTTCTCCCCTGTATCTAGATATGCCAGACCATAAAAAAAAGCCAATATGTTCTAGACCCGATATTTAATCGGGTCTACTTGTAACACCGTTTAGGACTTTACTTTAACTTTGAAGCAAAGTTTCATAGACTTGTTAAGCGTATTAAATCGATACGTTAATTCATTTCCGTGGAATTCAGGTGTCTTTGAAACGCCGTCTACCGTGAAACTGCCATCTACATATTCAACATAACCATACAGCTTGTCGCGAAATACCATCGGCAATTCTAGTGGATTTCCGTTGTTTTTAATCTCGACACAAAATGTTACGATGCTTCCTTTCATGAAATAATCACAGCTTTGTGTTTTCACCATTACAACATCAAGGCGATTCGCAACGACTGTGTTACTTTCAACTGTCAGGCTTTCACCGCAAAACTGTACATCTAATTCGGCTTGGTTTTCAATTTTACTAGGCATATTTTCTCCTTTTGTTCAAATTCGGCAAATTAACTCTGCCTGATTCAAACTATGCTGGCTACCACAACATGGTTTTGTATTAAAATAACAAAAAAGGCCGACTAGCGACCCTCTTTGCTTTCTTAAATTAAATTTATGTCGTGGTTTGTTTTACTTTGAATACGCGAACCTCTAGGAACTTTATGGCGATTGTCATCAGAGTTATCACCACAAAGTACATAAGTGCCAATAACATATATGCCGCCATTGCATCCATCGTCCGTGAAACGATTGTGGAAACAGTGTTCATCAAGTCCATTATCGAAATGAACCCCAACACCGCCGTTCCACGTGTGGTCAAGATAAGCAGGTTCCCTAGGTCAGGAATCGCCTTGCGAAACGCAATGGGCAAGATTACCTTACGCATTGCTACACCTCGGGATGCACCCAAATCGCGTGCGGCATTCATTATGTCTGGACTGATGCTTTGGACACTGGCACGTAGTGTTTCTTCGGCAAAGGCACTGTCCGGCAATGCCAAGCCAATTATCCCTATCCACATTACTGGCCATCCAAATGGTGCCAAGAATACAAAGAATAAAAGCAACAACACGACCGCATCTGGGATGGCACGAAACACCGTAACATACGCCATCACAAACCACCGTCCGAATCGGGCCAACGGCCCGCGCCCAGATGTCGTACGCATGGCAACCAATATAACGGCAATCGCCAAGCCCAGGAAAAATGCGCCGAACGAAACAATCAATGTCATTACCAATCCATCCCAAAGCATCTGGGAATTTTCGGTAAATGTAGTAAACAGGCGCGGAAAAAAATCTTGCCACATGATGTGGGTACTCCCTTGTTTTATAAAAATTTATTGATTTAGGCAACAGGCGGCGGGCAGAAGAATATTCCTCCGTTCATCAAACCGTGTTCGGTAAAGATTGCGCGCATACGTCCGTCCGATTGCATTGCGGCCAAAGCCATGTTAATACGGTGTAACAGCGCATAATTCCCTTTGCGAACGGCATATCCGTATTGGTCGTACGACAAACGAACATCAACCATTTGGAATGCGGCATCGCTGTCCAAACCCTGGACCGTCACATTGTCACCGACAAAGAAGTCAACGGCCGTTCCCGCACGCAATGCCTCTATCGCCAATGCATCATTCTGAAACGGAACAACAGTTGCGTTCGGCAGGTGGTCGCGAACAAAGAACTCGGCCGTTGTACCGCCTTGAACACCTATACGTACACCAGAAACATTTGCCGCGGCGATAACGCCCGAACGTGTTGTTGCGTTCATAACTGCGTGGTTGCTGCCGCTTCTGGCCAATACCATCATGCCTGCGTTAAAGTATGGGTTTGAGAAGTTAACGTGATGCAAACGCTCTTCACGTACCGTCATTGTTGACATAATTACGTCAATTTGGCGCGATTGAACGGCAGGAATCAACGACCCGAAAACCGGGAAAATTTCAAACCGAACATTCAAACCCAATTCCGTTGCAATTCCACGTGCGATATCAACCTCGATCCCCCTGACATTTCCATCGCCGCCCATGTAATTAAATGGTTGGAAGTGAGGATTTAGCCCAACAGTCAAATATCCATCCCGTATCAGCATCCCGTACTCGTCACCCCTGTTGTTACATCCCGTTAACATAAATGTGCTGGCCATTAACATGACCCCAATTACCAACGCCGCCCCAATTCTTCTAAAATTTCTCATTTTGGAAATCTCCTTATAATTTTTCTTTGATTTTGATGAACCTAAAACCTACAACAAAAAATCTGCCTTGTGTGGTGTGGGATACCGAAGGCAGATTTTTCTTGATTGTTTTTTTAGTTATTCACCAAAGGTCAAGGAAAAACTACTCACGATATCCCGAGAGTTTTTTCTTACCCTTACCCTTACCCTTTGTCACAAGACAGATTTCCGTTGCCAGATTGTTCATCTAACAATAACTATGCCATTGATAACGAGGGTTGTCAATAGGAAATTCCTCGAGTTCTTTTATTTAGTTGTCAATTTTCATTTACTGGGGGGTTTCTCCAGTTGGAGGTAACGGGGGTTCTTTGGTTTGTACTTTACCTTAACATGGAAGTTTTTATAGTCAAGAGGGTTGCTGACATTTTAAGAACATGTTGCGATGAGTATCCCCGATGTGATACATTAGCGGGTATGAAAAACGAAAAGATTAGGAATGTGGCAATTATCGCACACGTTGACCATGGCAAGACCAGTTTGGTCAACGAATTATTAAAACAAGGCGGAGTGTTCCGCGCGAATCAAGAGGTCACAGACCGCGTTATGGACAACAACGCCATAGAGCGCGAGCGTGGGATTACAATACTTTCTAAAAATGCATCATGCATGTATGGCGATGTGAAAATTAACATTGTGGACACCCCAGGTCACGCCGATTTCGGCGGCGAGGTCGAGCGCGTATTAAAGATGGTTGACGGTGTTTTATTGGTCATCGATTCGTTCGAGGGGCCGATGCCACAAACACGGTTCGTATTGCAAAAGAGTTTAGAGTTGGGCCACAAGGTTATCGTCGTCGTCAATAAAATTGACCGCAAGGATGCACGATTATCCGAGGTTCATGATGAAGTATTGGAGTTGTTCTTGGAACTGGATGCCTCGGCCGAACAACTGGACAGTCCATTTGTATACGCCAGCGCACGTGAGGGAGTAGCGACCCATGACATGAATATCACGCCAGTTGATTTCAAGCCTTTGTTTGAAAAAATCATTGATTATATACCCGCACCAGAAGCCGACAGCAACGCCCCGTTCGCAATGTTGGCCAGTTCGACCGAGGCCAATGACTTCTTGGGGAAATTGGCCGTTGGGAAAATCGAGCGCGGGCGTATAACCGCAAACATGCCATTAAAAATCATTAACTTTCACAATGCCGATAAAAACGTTTCATTCCGTGTGACTAATTTGTTCCTCTTTGATGGGTTGGGTAAGGTTGCGGTGACCGAGGCAACCGCCGGTGACATAGTATGTATCGCAGGGGCAACAGAAGCCCAAATTGGGGATACAATTTGCGATAAGAGTGTCGAAGATGCCCTGCCCTTTGTCAATATTTCCGCACCAAGTATTGAGATGACCTTTTCCATCAACAATGGCCCGTTCGCAGGGAAAGAAGGTAAGTTTTGTACATCGCGCCATTTGAAAGACCGGTTGGAAAAAGCCGCCATCAAGGATTTGAGTTTGAAGGTCTTGGCAACCGACAGTGCGGATGCATTTAGGGTTTTAGGTCGCGGAGAGATGCATATTTCAATTTTGGTTGAAAACATGCGCCGCGATGGATATGAATTCATGGTTTCGGTGCCAAAGGTTCTTTATAAAACCATCGATGGGGTGGAATGTGAGCCAATTGACCGCGTATTCATCGATGTACCAGCCGATAACATCGGCGCGGTGATGAGCGAGATGGGAAGCCGAAAAGGTGAATTAGTGACGATGGATTCAGGCGAAGTTCGTACAAAAGCCGAGTTTTTGGTGCCTTCTCGTGGCTTGTTGGGATATAAATCGAAATTCATGACCGACACGCGCGGCAATGGAATAATGAATAGCCTCTTTGAACGGTACGAGCCGTACAAAGGCCATATCCGTAAACGTGACTTTGGAGCATTGATTGCACACGAACAGGGCGAGGCCGTGCCTTATGGCCTGTTTTACGCCCAAGAACGCGGCAAATTGATAATTACGCCTGGTACCGCAGTTTATGCGGGTATGGTTGTTGGACAAAACCCTGCCGGAATGGATATAACGGTTAACGTGTGCAAGAAAAAGCAACTTACCAATATTCGCTCGGCTGGTGCAGATGATTCGTTAAAATTGGTTCCAATCAAGCCAATGTCATTGGAGGAATGTATTGAGTTCCTGGACGATGATGAATTGTTAGAGGTTACACCCAAGAATTTGCGTATACGTAAAGTTATTCTGGACCATGGAAAAAGAATTAGGGAGCGAAGATAGTTAATGCGAATAGCCGATGAATCGTTTTTTACTGCTCCTGTTTTGGAGCTAGCCGAAAAGTTACTGGGCAAAGTTATCGTACGAAGACTGGCTAATGGTGAAGTTAGACATTTTCGCATTACAGAAGTCGAGGCATATGGAGCAAACGATACGGCCTGTCACGCTTATCGCGGAAAAACAAAGCGGAATGCCCCTATGTTTGAGAAAGGCGGAATTCTTTATGTGTATCTTTGTTATGGCATTTTTGATTTATTGAACATCGTCAGCGGAAACAAAGATGAACCAGAAGCAGTTCTAATCAGAGGAGTTAATGGAGTCGAAGGCCCTGGGAGAGCAAGTCGTATGATGGAAATAACTCGTGAGTTAAATAGAGAGGATTTAATGACATCAAACGAAATCTGGGTTGAAGATGATGGGTGTATTGCCACAAACATAGAGCACCTTAAACGTGTTGGCATTGGCTATGCCAGTAAAGAAGACCAAGATAAGCTTTGGAGATTCAAAATGATTTAACCAAAAAAGCCCCATGTGAGGGGCTTTTTGGTTAGCCGTAGAGTTTTTCTAGTAGGTCGTCGTAGTTTACTAGGAACCGATTCCCGGCTTTTAGGTGTTTGATGCCTAGGTCTTCTAC
>Ga0131853_10021678_pt1 | contig 11653 bp, 7 predicted proteins | sample TergutLab28metaG_FD_92764 | JGI IMG/M metagenome (GOLD analysis project Ga0131853, IMG submission 92764) | Labiotermes labralis P1 segment gut microbial communities from Petit-Saut dam, French Guiana - Lab288 P1 (version 2) (version 2) | ecosystem: Host-associated > Arthropoda: Insects >...
AATATTTTAAACATGGTATATACTCTCCGTTTTTTTTTTCTCTTCAAAATGCAGTTTGTTTCATAATTCTAACGTATTTGGTTCCTGTATTATTCACATTTTATATACAGGTGTGCTAAAATTAAAAAAATAATTCCGGCGCCAAAAGGTTCGGGTGAGTGTTTGGCTGATTTATGTATTACTGAGCGGTTGGTTTATTATCTGGCTGTATTGAGAGATTTACTGAAATTTTTTACGGGGTAACTTTGGATACCGAATTGTTGAGCAACGTCTTCGATATTACTGAAATTGAAGAGTTTCCACCGCCAGTTCTGGATGCTGTCAAATTATTCTATCCTGGCAATTCGGAACACTGCGAGTATGAAGAAAGATTAGTAATTTGTAACTATTAGTTGCAAATTAAATCATTTATTGAAGAGTGCAATTCTCAGCCTTATATTAGATTATTGTAAAATAACAAAAGTAATACGGGATGGAACATTTTCTTAGAGTGAAGTAAGGTACTGTGGCCATAAAAGGCTTGTTTGAAGTTTATATTAATACGCAGCACATTAAGGGGAAACACTCAGAGGCTGGAAAAGCAAAATAATACGGGGTTTAACAGAAGAAAGGCGATGGAAAATTGAACACAATTGCATTTAAGTGAAATAAAGTCAGAGAAAATAAACAGACACAGACAGACCGGACAACAGGAATAAACTTTCTTTGAGAAATTTCTTTATATTCCCATACATGTATAGGCTGTTTGACGTAAAAGCGAAATATATTACACGCAGATGTGTAACTGTCGATTGTAGACACAATTTATATATATGCTTGGACTGTAGACAGACTAAAAAAGGAGGCTAAAGAAACATGCCTAGCAATAGTCTATCTTTCTGGTAGTAGCAGACATTTTGGAAGGCCATCGAAAATTTTTCTTGAAACACAGAACAGAGCTGAGCATACCTATGGCGTCCAAACTGTGAGCGTAGTATTGCGAACAGTGAAATTAATTCTTACTCTATTTTAACACAATATACAACCATTTAAAATTTATCCGCTAAATAATTCTGAAACTGTGATTCAAATTCAATATCATGTAAGTGGAAATATAAATCTTATTGTTGCACCGTGCATTTTTGTAGAATCACTTCTATTATCAACCAACAACTGCACTTACATAACTTTCACATAAAACACTTAAAATCTCTCCGACATGTTTCGATCTTGTCAGATCATCAGGGAGCTTTAATGTTCCTTGCTAGAGTTATATTACAATATTCACAATTTAATTCGTTTTTGCAATCAAGGTGTTGTGGCAGCATGTCATGTTGTGTAGGAATGTGTTGTAGAGAGAGCAGTTGGCTGGGTGTGCGTCGTGTGCTACTTAATGAGGGACTTATTACGTGGCATACGACGCACACCCAGCCAACTGCTCTCTCTACAACACATTCCTACACAACATGACATGCTGCCACAACACTTTGATTACAAAAAAGAATTAAATTTTGAATACTGTAATATAAGTTTAGTAAGGAACAACAGAGCTCCCTGATGATCTGACAAGATCGAAACATGTCGGAGTGATTTTAAGTGTTTTTAAAGTGTTTTATGTGAAAGTTATGTAAGTGCAGTTATTGGTTGATAATACAAGTGATCATATAAGTGGGTTTACTCAGTTCGGAAACTGTCGTCATGAACAAAAACCTTTTTAACTTCAAAGTTGTTACACTTTTTCGTGTACTCTCTGATAACGAGTACAATTTCCTTAAGGACTGTCATATTGCCATGCTTTATATTTATATGTTTATGGTTTATTTGAAGACGGTGTCAGTAGCTTCTAGAATAGCTTATTCGATGTAGTGTGAAAATTAACAGAAGAATATCGGAGTTTCGGATTGGTGTTTCAAGTTGCCATATTCTTATTTTTTTTATAGCTACACAGAACTAAATTTTGGTAAAACTCAGCATATATTTCCTCAAGTTTTATTCAGATTATCAGTATTTCAAATTCGCTCATAAAGAGAGGAATTTAAAATCAGTGCCATGACCACTAAAGTCGTAATATTCATTTCAGTTATATTTTGGTCACTCCTATGGTCTGGGGAATATGGCAACATTGCTTCGCTGTTAGTGTCGTCAGCTGCAGGCAGGATGTTCGGAACTGTGTGTCCCGGTAGTGGAAACAGCGGTGAAAAATATCTCATAAATAATTCATTTTTCTTATGTCCCATCTCCAGCAACAGTTATTCTTGACTTTACGCATGTCATAGGATACACCAAGATTTGAATACGAAATAAAATATTTTTAATCTTGTACGGGATTTTAAGCCCTGTTTTATAAGTGATATAAAAACAGGATGGTCTAAAATCTGCAGAGACTTTGGATAAGCAATAGATTTTTACATGTTTTGAACATTATCTCTCCGTCCTCACCATATCTTCCGAAATAAATAATTTGGTTTCGATATATTTGATATTTTGTATTTACAATGAAAGTTATCAGCAGTTTTAATTTGTGGGTTCTGGGGAAGTCAGAGAAATACTGCTTAAAAATGTGTTGGTAGATATGTTTGTGTATAGGTAGAGATGATTTGGAAAAGCATCCTACTTCCATCGTCAGTGCCCAGGAACATTCTTCTCACACTATGACATTACCTGCTTTTGGTATCCCACCAAACGACACACAGTTCGCTTAACGTCGAATTTGAAGATTACTAATTCTCTCCAAAAAAAATCAGTGTGAAAGAAATCGTTGATTTGGAAATACATAGATCCCATTACTATCTACACTTACGTTTACATACATATGGAGACTGAGTTTGAAATTCTAAATAATATTTTGGCCTATGTTTCTGAAGACACTGGCAGCGTTCCATTTACCTGAAGTGATATTCGTTACCTGTACATTCTGCAGTGGTAAATGGACGCCCGCGGTCTCGAGAGAATATCGTGTTACTAAAAAAATAATAAATAAATAAAATACGTAAATAAATGCCTGTTGCTTCGATAAAGGCATTAGTCATTGGTTTCTTTGCTAGAAGAATAATGCTGATATAACGTGGCATTCGCCGTGCTTTTAGGACCGTGTTTGCCGTAATGTGTCCATGATGCATCAAGCAATTTGTGTTAGGTAAGCCTATTGGAAAAGTTGGTAAGACTGAATTGAATCGATGTTTACTGGTTGTTTCTTATCTCCTTGTCTTTGTAACTTTTAAGTTCTCTTTTATATGAAACATAATTAGTGTTACGGGTAATTAGGTAAACGAATATAACTTCGTTGCGATCAGAGCTGCAGCAAGTCTCTGTGTTTTGTCTCACTTCACATCTATTTACATCTACTTCTTTTGACTCTTTCTTTAAATCATTTTCATTACTTTTATTCTTTGGTGTACTACTAAGAGTTTTTATTCCCTTCTACAGAAAAATAAAAAATTATAACTTTATTATTGTTATTATTATTATTATTTCAGTATATTATCATTACACACTATTGTAAAGTATCGTGTCGTGATTCAGGTAATGCCATGTACCTAAGGCCTATCACATACAGCTGCGTGAAAAATAATTTTGAAATTAAACAAAGTGATAAGTTAGTGAAATCCTACCAGCTTGCGATGTTCCGAGAACTTGCTTCTGTAATTCTGTGCTGGAACATTTAATAGAAGAGTCTCTTAAATATTTCTAAAATTATCTTGATGATTATTCAGTCGCATTATATTACGCCGCCACCACCACCACCACCACCATCACCATCGCCACAACCACCACCATCACCACCATCACCATCATCATCACCACCACCATCATCATCACCATCGCCACCACCAACACCTTTACCATCATCACCATTACCATCATCACCACCACCACTACCACCATCACCACCACCATCACCACCACCACCACCACCACCATCATCATCACTACCACCACCACAACCATCATCACTACCACCACCACAACCATCATCATCACCATCACCACCACCACCATCATCATCACCATCGTCACCACCACCAACACAACCATCATCATCACCACCACCACCACCATCATCACCATCGCCACAACCACCACCACCACAACCATCATCACCAACACCACCACCATCACCAACACCACCACCATCACTACCACAAGCACCACCACCAACACCACCACAACCATCATCGCCACCATCACCATCATCACCACCACCACCACCACCACCACCCTTAACCCCTTTACCACAATTATTGCCTTCAGGAGCATCATAATTTGAAGTAATATTCTTCATGAATAATATACATTTCAATTTGCATTTTTATTATAATTTGTTACTTAATGGAACTGTATTTTTGTCTTGAGTTTCATTCCTGATGTTTTTGTTTTTTCGCATATTTTTATGTGTATGGCGGATTTTGTTATTGGCCTTTATTCTGTTGAGTCATCACATAAAAAAAAATTGGATGGAACTGAATTTAACTTATTAGCTGTCACTACTGGTTAATTCTCAGCGTCTCCAGTCTAGGAGGTAGCAGAAAGGAGGAACACAAAGGTGTTCGTTTCCAGTGCCACTTTTTCTCCATCAAATTCTTACTTAAATTGTTCCGGCATAAAACGCGGTTCCTCGCGGCGAGAAATCGTCAACAAGCTCTCTGAACTGTCGAAGATGTCGCAGCCGTTTATAATTTCTACAACTAATTACAGATATTTTAAATTTTTTCTTTATCTTTATGCTTTATAATCACCAATATCAACATTTGAGGCCGATAGTTGCGCATTTATTTTTCTGTTCTGTAAGCTCCTTTAGAGGCCATTTCTTTCTACAATGACGGTTTGGATTCGCTATTATGGAACTATTAGAGTATCCTTCTGTCGTACTTCGCTTCTTCTTATTTTTCTCTAGTTCTTCTCTCCTTATCCTTCTCTTTAGCCTGATGTGAATTCTTGTGGAAGAATTCAAAACTAAGTACACAGAAACAAAGACATTGTCGCAAACAATGTGAGTTTTTCAAGTAATTGTTGACACCCTGCTATATAATTTATTTAGAATTACAATTTTTATTTACTGTCTTCAAGGTCGGAGCTTGAAAGTGACCATTGCTTCTTTCTGGTGTCAAGTTTAATAATGCGTGAGGTTTCCACCTTCCTTCTTTGCACGTCTTCATGACGCATTGCTTTAATCAAGCACACTGACAACTTTAATTTCTTTACAGGCTACTGTGGTAGTGTTCAGGAAATGAAGGTCGCCTAGGTTTGTGTGGCACTTAAGGAATGATGATTCAGTAAGGCTAAATACACACGTATTATCCGAGATATTGTTGCAAGAGGCGAAGCAAACGTGTTGATACAATGACCTAATGCCCCTCTTCTGGTTACAGTTAAGCCTCATCCTTTCGTAGACATGCTCCAACTTCGCCTTTCTGCAGAATCTCTGCAGAGCACCATTCTGCAAAGTCCAATACAGTGTCTCTCTCCGCTAATAGCAGTATGTCCATGGAGATGATTACGTTGGCGGAAGGCGAAGGCTTTAATCTGGCCTCGCTGCTTGTTTGCGGCTAACGACCCCTATCCTGAGCCAGCTGAAACCCAGCTACTTCTGACATTTATTTCTAAGAGCACCTCTAATATTATCAGACTTTTTAGGTCAGATTTCCCTTCAGGTTATCCGAACAAATTTTGTTTTTTGGATGAACTTTTTATCACCGATGTTTACTAAACATTCCGCCCATCTCATTTTCCTTTTCCTTGCAATATTTACACTTGGTAAGGAGGACAGATTAAGAAAATCCTGATATGTTACGTCTCTACGTTCATTACTGCTCCATTTCCTTTATGGTTCCATATTTTCCTTAGGCTCTGCTCTGAAACACCTTTAATATAATTTTCTTTGGGCCTAATACTGACAAATATGAATACATACTGCACATATTTTTTCAACTGTACAGTAATCGAAAGCATAAACGTATAGAGGAAACGAAAGCAAAATAATGGGAACTGAAATCCTTTACTATTACGTGTACAGGTCATTTGTCATCACGTGACCGGCAGTAGGAACGTGATTGGTTTCCGCTTGTTCCAACGTCGGAAATGTTAGCGCGCGAAAAGTGTTCCCCGCTGTAAGCGTGACCCTTCGCAGAGATTCCGGCCGCCTGAGAACGACGCCCTGTCTCCAGACGACAAAATAAATGACTATCGTCGCCCTGAGATTTGTCTTTTTCTTTACCCCACGTCCACAGCACTCGATTTATCTGCAGTGTAACACGCGACGTCATCTACAGTGTGCTTCAATATTTCATTCACCCTTTAATGCAGCTAACCAGCGCAAGCAAGATGAAATTCAACAGGAATTTTGTGGCCTCGGTGATGATAATTTGTACTTGTTTCCTCGGTGTGCTCTCTCATTATTTTCTCAAATTTTTGCGAGATGAAAAGTTGACACTGTATAGTGGTTAATGAGGAAGTGGCTGGAGAATTTCAGAGCATTTTCCCAGGTATAACGCGAGTAATTAAGGGCGAAAAACGAAAGGTAAAATGAACACCTTCTTTAAATATTACTTATTCCATGGTGCACAGTTCTTGAGAAGCTAACTGGTTTGCAGCTAGTCAAGAAATTCCCCGCATTTCATGGAACCCGAAGGTTCATTACCGCACTCACAAGCGTCCGCCAACTGTCCCTGTTCTGGGCCAGCCCAATCCAGTCCATATACCCACATCCCACCTCCTGGATATCCGTCCTAATATTATTCACCCATCTAAGCCTAGGTCTCCCCATTGGTCTCTTTCCCTCCGGTTTCCCCACCAAGACCCTATACACCCCCCTCTCCTCACCCATACGCGTCACACGTCCAGGCCATCTCATTTTTCTCGATTTTATCACCCGCACAATATTGGGTGAGGAGTACAAATCATTTAGCTCCTCGTTCTGAAATCTCCTCCATTCCCCCGTTACCTCGTCCCTCCTAGGTCCAAATATTCTCCTCAAACACCCTCAGCTTCCTTTCCCCCCTCAATGTCAGCGACCAAGTTTCACACCCATACAAAACAACAGGCAAAATTATAGTTCTATATATATTGATCTTCAAATTTTTTGATAACAACCTGGAAGACAAATGATTCTGCGCCGAATGATAGCAAGGATTTCCTTACCTCATTCTTCTTTAAACATTAAAAGATAAAAACAGTATACGTCAAACACATCATTTATTGTATGGGGCTACATGTTTCGACTCTTTGTAGGGTCATCATCAGGCCTTCCTTAGAATCAAGTCAATCTTTTACTATTTAAACTCGTAACACTTCGGGATGACTTCAATCAAAAAAAGAACATCTTCTTATTTGGTATTTGAACAGCGGAATTCCATTGGTAGGACTTAATAATCGGTTTTATAGCATAAAGTATCGATTTATTATTACCAGTGTGTAGCATTATGTGAAAGATTTAAATGAATCTAAAGAACTACTTAATATAAGGTCTCCTGTGTCATGACGAAGTGTGTAGCTTCGTAGATATGTATTAATATTTTGGGGGAACCTACCTGTCCTTAAAATACGATGTGCCATATTGCACAAGGCTTTAATGTTCATACTGACTGTCTTTTGAGCCTGAAATATAACATAGCGAACACTTATAATAGGCAGACACAGGAATATATTTAAGTCTAAGTATACAGTACGTACAGTTCCACGGGACTATTATTTGTAAAGTCTTAAAATAAATAAGAGAACACGCGGTGGTTGAGGCACTGCGCTACAAGCCGGAAGGTCGCGGGTTCGAGTCCCGATGGTGTCATTATAATTTTTTATTGACATAATCTTTCGGCCTAACGATGGCCCTGGGATCCACTCAGCCTCTAATATAAATGAATACTAGGAATATATGCTGGGGAGTAAAGGCGGCCGGTGAGTAAGGCTGATAACTTTTTCACCATCATGTGCCGATTATCTTCAAATCTGGAATCCTCATTTTCTTGGAATCCTCAGGGCCTGCCCAGTCCTGTACAGGGATTGCTTTACCTCTATTACTATAAGAAGCCTTTAAAGGTAAAGGTAAAGTTCATCCTAGAACAGGCCACGAAGCCCAGAGGGGAAGTAGAGGTATAGCTTACTCTTTCTTTAACTTCGACGAATAAGAAGCCTGTAGCTCTACATATACCAACCTGTCATTCAGCTGTTGCTAGAAGCAAAAACCTACAAAAGAGTAAATTTTGGTTCTATATAACCGCTGCGACTGTCCATAAACTTAGCGGTTGACGTCATCTTTCATTTAAACACTAGCATAGCCCAAAAACAGAAAATGAAACGTAACGGCAACAGGTGAATAAGTAGCCCAAGAAACCGACACTGCCTTATACATCTTTGGAGTCTTTCTAAATATGGGAAGGCTTCCTAATTATCTTACTTATTTCTTTGCCCAAATTATTTTTCCTTTTTGCTGCTGCAGGATAACGGAGTTTCACATTTTGCCTCTGACAAGGTTGTTCTTGAACGAGTGCCTAAGACATATAATTCTAACAATTTTTTATTTTCTAATAAACAATGGTCATATGTAATGCATATGAAGCTCCCAGTATCAACGTGTATTGTTAAAAATTAAATTCACGAAAAAATTAATATCAGATTAAATTCCATGGTGTATTTTTTACCATTCAATAACGAAACTTTATTTGGCTTTTATGGAACGATTTGTGATACTTAAGAAAGAGAAAAGTTTGAGCCACTCAGGAAAACAAACAGCATATGAGACAGAAAGTGAGAGGATGCTGCAGGAAGTTGCATAATATTGACCTCCGGATATTCTAGACTGACCAAACAAAATAAAGAATAGTGTTAGGTGGATCACGTAAAGTATGCATGTGACAACTCAAGTAAAACATACGGTTCCTTTTTCTGACTGCCTAAGTGACTATTTACTTCTAAATTGCCGCAAAAATCAAAATATATTTGCACTAATCATAAACTCATTTTGCCCAGCATAAGAGCAGCCTAGGATTTCAAAGTGGCCACCACAGATAAAGAAATCGGAAAAATACTTTTAGAAGATTTTTCCTTTTGGTGTACGGGGATTTTGAAGTGCGTGGTCGTTAAAATCAATATTCCATGTTATTTTAGATTTACTATTTTACCATAATTCTGTGGCTGTCTGTGATAAACTTCCCTGTTTACAGTAGAATGTAAAATATAATTTTTCTGTCACAGTCTATAATCATTCTAAGAACACTTAAAATGAAGCCGTACGCGTTCCATTCGATAAATCAAAGAAAATGAGGTTAGGTTCAAGCTCAAACCGCTTTACTTCCTGAATAAAAATTCACCGCCCCCACTGAATCACATACCCCCACCCCATCGCGTTCTTTACGTGCGTGTGACAGAAAACGTGCCCTTGCCAGGTAACGAACCACGGCTGTACTAAGGTACCGTTGTCTTACAAAACGGTACTTGTACCCTCTTATTGATAATATGTTTTGAGCCAATACGATTCATTCCGGGGCTGAAATTGCTACTTTAACGGTGCTGGTGTTTTTTTTTCCAAGCCATCCTTACCAGAAAAATTAACGCTAAGTTTGTCACTGTGAACACCAGAAAGGCATATGGGGAAATAGAGAAATACTTCCACTCATTCTTAACCCTGGCACCAGACGAAAAAGAGTGGTAAGCTTCGCGCCTTTCGTTTTAGCCCCAGGGAATCCCCCCTCTCCACTTCAGTACAGGCCAGTTGGAATGTAATGGCACACGCGCAGAAAACAGATTTCGTCTTTCGGCAAAAAGGGCGAGTCCATTTAAATCGGCGGGGACGTCAGTTCAGTCGACCACTGACAGCCGAGTTGTGCGCATCAGCGGTAGTAATGCTGGATACACCATGTTCCGAGGTAGTGTGAAGAGTACTGGCTACCCACTCCATTCGTCAGTTTTCCCTTCACTTCCCGTCCCGTGCGTCACCGTGTGCCATCACATTGCAACTGGAGTCTACCTATGAGAAAGTTTGGCCCCCAGAGCCAGTCTGGACACTTGAGAGAAGACAGAAGTCTCTTGTTTTGTCAGGGAAATGAACCATGATTCATGAGTCTTCCATTCATTAAATTGTCACCTTACATCGACTGGAAATACATACGTGCAGACAAAATTTATACATACTTATGTAACTAGCCATAAAATGCTAACTGACGAAATATATTTCATCATAAATTACTGAGGTTTACCAAAGTGTTTCGATCGCTTCTGCGGTCATCATCAAGGTGTCAAGATCGAATAAAAATAATATAAAAACAACTGCACAAAAGTCTAATTAAACCCGCCCTAGGTTATAATTAATAATCTAAGAGCTCTTTGTTGTCATAAAGTGTCAAATTTGTTATGGCCAAAGACAAGTAAATTTTTTTTTTTCGTATTAGCTGTACAAAGTTGATACACAACCTGTAAAGTAAATAACATAGATATAGGCATAAGTGATATTTTAGTTAATGAATATATCAATATCGTATGAAAATAACTGTATGGTTGGTAAAGCGGTTGTCAATATAACAACATACATATTACTCAAGTAAGTGAGGAACTGTGGCACCTGGTGACTTTAATTAGACATTTCGTTCAATTGTTTGTAAAATGTTTACACTCATGTGTGACACCCTGTTAATGGTCGCAAAAGTAAACGGAACATATGGTAAATAATAATATATGATAAAACATATTTTATCTACAAGACTTTATTAGCATGTTATTTATGTACAATTACATCCTTTAATTCGCGGTTATGGAACAAAAGAATTACATTCTTTGTACATATTTCTTTCAATGACTCTGACAAACTTTAATGTCATAATTGATGTTTTCTTCTCGCAATTACTTCTAATGAATGTTAGAGTTTTCTAGAATTATTTAACGCAAGCTAGAAGTATCACTTGTTTAATTTCACTGCGCAGCTGACACACTTCGTGACACATGAAGCAGCAATATGTACGGCTGGTAGTTTAGCTTGCGGTAAACACCATGCTGGCTACACCGTTCTACTCGTACAGACGGACAGCCAGATGCTGTTCAACACCACACATACCCACGTCCATAACTGTAAATATAAACACATTTTTGCCTTAACTGATCTTTGGTTCCATATCTCACTCAATTTTCCTGAACTTTTATTTCCTCTATTAACAGAGATAAATGGTTGTAAAATGATTACAAATTACATTTTACGTCATTATAGGATGTGACACGACATAATTTGTTAGGTACTTGTTTCTCAAAATTTTCAAAAGAAGTTGCTACTTCTATCTCTCCATCCCTGAATGAGTGGGTAGCCAGTTACTCCGCAACATTGGTACCTATCTTTCAAAGGGACTCGACGTCTTAATTCAGAGAGTAATTCCTCAGATTCTTCATAGTGAGAACGTACTGTTTTGGAATATAACATATTGTCTGAAGAAAATATTCAGTTTACGTATTTAAATGAGCTTTGAATAAGTAGTTTAAGTCAGTGTTTCTCAACCTTTGTGAGACCGCGGCCCGGTAAATTCTTTTTTCATAAGTCAAAGGCCCGGTCCCAAAAGATTTACTCGTCAGTAACTTTCCAATTTTTTTAAGTTCATACATTAAACTAACATAAGTATTAATAATTAATTATGGCATAATCATAAAGAGTATTAGTACAATTATGTGTACGGTGTGGCATGTTGACAAATATAAAATTACA
>Ga0131853_10021680_pt1 | contig 11653 bp, 4 predicted proteins | sample TergutLab28metaG_FD_92764 | JGI IMG/M metagenome (GOLD analysis project Ga0131853, IMG submission 92764) | Labiotermes labralis P1 segment gut microbial communities from Petit-Saut dam, French Guiana - Lab288 P1 (version 2) (version 2) | ecosystem: Host-associated > Arthropoda: Insects >...
ACGGAGAGTATATACCATGTTTAAAATATTCAGTACCTATATTTGTTGAATAAATATATAAAATGCAACTTTAGAGGTTAGCGGTGCGGTACGACCACTAAAGTTGACATTAGGCGTCAAAAGGTTAATCCAAATTGATTGTAATTCGTGTTTGATAAATATTTTTTGATGTGCTTTCTCCTTCAGGATCGAAACGTGTTGGTTTTTAATGTCTTTAGTGTTGATTATTAATGTAATAGTGTGCATTTGATTATATTTATTATAGATTGTCAATAATTGCACAGAAATGAATACGTAAAAAGCAGATTTTAATTGGGCACGTTCATCGTGGTAAAAACGCCATAAATAAGTGAGGTAAAGAGCTTTATTATTTATAGGCCTACCATATTTTTGATCGTGTCTGGCTCTATGCTTAACTGTTTTTGTATGAAGTTCACCTGGTATTTAAAATCCAGTTTCTACCTCACAGCCGGACCTAAACGTACTGCGTCACCATCAGAAAAACCGGACGGTTAATAATGTTAGGAGACATAACCACTGCTTGTTCTGAGAATAATACAAAACATCAGTACACTTAGTGGAAATGTACAGTTTTTTGTGTGTGTCAAAAAGGTGGCACACTTACAAAGCAATGTGTTTTTAGCACCATTCTTAAGTGACTTTTAGAAAGTCACATTAAAATTATGCTTTTTTCGGGGTCTCCTATGTCCATGCATGCGATTTTGACACTTTTTATTAGGTTACGACGAGTCTTTAGCTCTGCATTTCGTACTGGCTAACTGATACGAACAAAAATTAAATTCCCCAAACATGTTTTGGCCAGTCCGCCAATAATTTTCCTTTTTTACATTCGATCAAAATGTGCTTAGCAGTCCTGGCAATGAAACTTGTGGTCAGATAGGTGGATAGTTGTGACTTCCTTTATGTGCTTTCATTGCGAGCACTTGTCGCAAGAAAGCATGAAAATTCTTTAGGAACTCTGCTTGAGCGAAGGAATGTAAAGTTTGTTGCCAGGTTGTTTAGGATGCATCTGTGGTGACGTACGAGGAAGGGTTTCATTGTGCCCAGCCTCTTAGAACAGTGCGTGAGACGTATTTCTAAAAGCAGCTGTGAAATGCTGACAGTCTGTTCGGTCACCTTCGTCAAGGTGCTGGGAAAAAAGAAACTGCCAAACCGACAAACGATAAAAAATAATCCTGCATTTGAACACAAGCACTATATACCACAGAACACTCTTACGTGTACAACCTGTACCATACACTGCTACATGAAATTTATATAACACTTTCTTGGTTTGTTTTTCTATTAAACTTATCCTAAGGTAGAAATAGCAACTATTGAATTATTTTGGCGTGTATTTTACTTAGGTTATATTACCCAGTCCACATTATTGTTATAATTTTCTATCAACCTACTAAAAATTAATTTTCCATAAAATGTTTACTTCAAATTTTAAAAGCAGCCGCACGAAAACAAGAGCTTGGGGAAAGCCAACATAAAACACCGTAAAACAGCTTGTCGTTTTCACCTCGACTCTAAACTCGGCACAGCAGAAGGCGCTGGCAAATATGACTCGACACTGGAACGATGTGGGTTAAGATTACGGTCTTTTGAGATACGACGCTCAACGGATCGTGACAGTAGATGGAGGTGACGGCTAGCTCAACCATCCGGCCAAGCTAACTCTGGCGAAGCCCTTCTTAAGAAGTCTAATATGTAACAAAGTCAGTCCGGTGACAGTTAAGTTCTTGACGCTGCGAGGATTCGGGTGGGCGATTACGGACTGCATTCAACTTAGTTAACATGCAGGAACCACTGGCGGTCTTGGGAAACGCGATTTTAAACCTTCGACTTTCAGAAAAACTTTCTGGCTAGAGAAGTAAATTTACACTTAGCCTAAAATTTCAACATAAAAACCAGTTATTGCAGTCTTCATGTGCCTTTAAACAGGTCCAAAAGTTAGCCTTATGACCTGCCATGAAGGCGCAGATGGGGAGTAGAGGTATAGCTCTACTCTTTCTTTAGCCTCGGCGCTAGATGGGGGTGGGTTAACGCCACACCTGGCCGCTTTACCCACGGGTATGGCCTAGCACCCATTGTATAGGATGCTGGGTGGGCATTATGGTCGGTCTGGACAGGTACAGACAATCTCGCTGCCACTGGGACTCGATCCCGGACCGTCCAGCCCATAGAGAGTCCTTAAACGGACCCAGCATGGTTTAGTTTCTGTAAACCGTAGCCCGATAGTTGTCCCCATGCTTAATCAAACACACAGCCATGAAGGTGTATGGAGGTACTGCGGTGTAACTCCACGAGTTCCTATCCTCAAAACTAATTGGGGATGAGTGGTCAGCTTCACTCCTCCCAAATTTACTTCTGAGGAAAGAGCCCTTGGCACCCACCACATAAGAGGCTCTCAGAGCCTGTTTGGGCGCATCTGAGAAGAGAAAAACTTATAGCTTTTGCGATTTTGCGTTCACCAAGCCAGTAGCCCAGTCACTACACAACTGAGCTATTTGCTATAAAAATTCTTAAAATTGCCATGAACCGGAGAACACTTCCAAGTCTTAGTTGTCAAAGTACGTAGAATTTCAAGTGTTTTAGAAGGTGTTGTATAGGACAAACAGGAAAGAGACAAGGAGGGTGGTGGAAAAAAAAAGACAGGGAACAGTATAGAGTATAACATACCTGTCAGCCGGTAAAATAGGTTCCACTGTAAATCGACGTTTCTACCTCCTCGTTTAGAAACAGTTGAATGTTTCCTTAGCCAGGTGAATGAATCTCGGGGAGTCCCAGGGCGGGCGAGGTGGCTGTCATTCCTGTCGGTCCGCCACATTTTGAAAAGGGATTCTGCTGTAGCCTTGCTGTAGCTGCATCCCAGCCTGACGCCGCGGTGGATATAGGGAAATGTGGGAATAGTTTCATATAGAGGAGCAGTCGTACTATTTAGCATAAAAGAATTGGCTGGCTGTTATGGCATTTAAGAATAGGGCGGAAAAACAGGAGAAAGAAGAAAGGTAAAGGGAAGAAGGGTGATGGCTTTAATGTTATTAGACGTATCGGTAGAATGATCCGCTGCTGACACGTATAGCCTATAATTTAATATATGGACAAGGAAATCGTACTGAGGTTGACGGTCTGGAATACGAAGTTAATGTAAATATCCTTTCAAAATTCGCTCTCCACCAACTACTTCCGCATTTTAACGAGCCCACCGGTTAACGCTGTTCATTCTGTGTACAAAAGTAAGTGTTTCTTGATGTGAAAGCAGATGGTGTATATAATAACCACTGTTATTTACACGCTTGGAAGGGAAGTGATTTTTTCACAAAACATAACAACCAACTCCCTCAACGCGGAAGAAACTCATAGCTGTCAGTGAGTAGGTGCTAATGAAACCGAAGTTTCGTTATGATGTTCACAACATCCTGTCACTGACTCTTATCTGGGCCAGAAGAATTCACTCCACACGTTCCTGTCTTTCTTTTTAAGATCCATTTTATTATTATCTTCATTCGACCTTCCCACCTAGAAATCTTTAATGCTTGCGAGATGCCCTGCCCAACCCATTCTCCTTGATTTAGGCACTCTAATAATATCTGACGAGGAGTACAAATCACGAAGCTCATAAATATGAAATTTTCTCTCGCTTCCAGTCACTTCCCCTTTCTTAACCCCAGATATTCCCCTCAACACTGTGTTGTATTTTGCTGTGTAGAGAGAACAGTTTCCACACAAAACAGAAAAAAGTATATAGTTATATATTCTTAAAGAGACCACTTGGGAGACCCAGGCGTAAATGGGAGGATAATATTAAGATGGATCTTCAGGAAGTGGGATGTGGGAGTGTGGACTGGACCGAGCTGGCTCAGGATAAGGACAGGTGGCGGGCACTTGTGACTGGGGTAATGAACCTTCGGGTTCCATAAAATGCGGGTAATTTCTTGACTAGCTGAAAGCCTTTTAACTTCTCAAGAAGGACTCTGCTCCATGGAGTGAGTGAGTAAGTGAGTTATGTACTGTTAATCATTCAAGTTTTTAGATAGTTGACCGGATGAATAATTCATTCAGAACTGACTGTTAGCAAGCATTATCAGAAATAAGCAAATAAAACCATTTTTGTTAGTGTTGTTCCCACATGTTTTTAAGTTTTATTTCTAAAGGATTTATTAGATGTTGTTTGTTATGATCATCCTACTTGAACGTCATTAATTCTGTTGACAACACTTGATTATGTAAATCACTTGCTCTTCTCTGCGTCTGCTTTTAAGCAGGCTCCTTACTTTTCTCATGGTGTTGACGTTCTTAGCTACTAGATTATTCTCAGCACAGACCAGAAGCTGACGCGTCCTATTCAATTTCAATTCCTCCTGCTCTTCTTGGATCTTCTGAACAGCTTATTCTAAAGCGAAGCTCGGAAACATTGGCGGTAAAGTATCAACATACTTGTCCTTCCATTGTCAACAGGAAAAGTATCGGACAAATATTTGCCTGTGCTAACTTTACTATACTCTTCGTTTGAACTCATTTTCATTCACAAGGCTAGTTTCGTGGGTCAACAAATACGATTACGTTACTGCACACTAATCCCTTAGTAACCGTATCCTAGGCTTTTTTAACTCTTTTTTTCTTCTTCTCTTACATCATTACGGATTATGAACCCTGGCCTCTTCCAGTTCTCAGTTCCCTTCGGGTTTATTGAAGTCTGTCACTGCACTGCCCCAGTGCATTTCTACTCTTCTCCAGTATTTGATGAATTATGATTATCTTATCAGTGACAGATCTATTAGCCAGAACCCACACTAATAAATCTGTCTGCATTTCTGTTAACCTCATGGTAAAAAAATTGCTGACATCCAAAGTAGAATATTTAAATCCGGCAGAGAAGAAATAATAGGGGGCTGAAGAAAATTACGTAACGAGGTGCTATATAATTTGCGACATTATTTCTAATATTATTAGTGTGATTAAACCAAGTAGAATTATATGGAGAAGGCACGTAGCACGCGTGTAAGTTAATAAATCCATAAAAGATTTTAGTTTGACAGCCAGAAAGGGATTATCTGTGAGACGTAGGCGAAGATGCGAGTAGGATATTAAAACGGATTTAAAGAAACGAAGCTTGGGTCATGTGATCTAGTTCAGTAACTGACTGGAGAACAGCGTGGGGATGCATGAAGAGAGGAAAGGTTATTTACTATTTGAGCACTATTAGCATCTGAAGAAACACTCCGCCTCACGATATTAGTTGAACATGTCGGGAATGTAAAGACTTAGTGTGTTCTACCCAGCGCATAACCCACACAGCAGAAGCGGAAGTTGCAGCCGGTAGCATGAGGCGTGAAGTCAATGCCCCGGCCGATGGGTCACTGCTTGTTTAATTCCTCTGTATAAGCCTGGAAATTCGCTTCTCCAGCTCCAGATCAAACAGGACTTCAATAGGCCTAAGCTAGGACTGTGTGCTTGACTCAGAAATACTCTCAAAATTTTTTAAAACAAAAAGGCATCATGAGTTTGCGAAGCAAACATATTACCCTTAAAGAGTTTTGGCTTAGTGTGCCTTCATCACCGAAACGCTTTTGTGTAACACTGCCGATTGTGTAGGTTTGTACACCCACACACATGACATCAGCGGTATATCCCTCTAGAATTCGATGATCCGTATCCATGCCTGCATGTGAAGTAGCAAGCGCAACCCGAAGGGAAAACACATTTGTATACGAAAGTCGCTTCGAAATTAATTCCTCCTATTTCTTTTCTCAGAAAATACAATTACAATTGTAATGAACTCGTGCATATATCATGGGCACATCCCTTACAAAGTTGAGAAGATTTTCCCACAAAGTCTGCTTTGTTATCAACACACATTTCCCACCTTCGCGTGGGAAATGCCGATCGCCTAAAACTCTTTGCTGAAGAGTCGGGGCTCTTCACGCACTGTGAGCACATAGCCCCAACTTTCTCCTAAAAAATCTTCATTCAAAACCAGTAATTCTTCTGAATACCACACCTTTTATCTAAAAACTTCTTATAACATGCAGTCCTAAACTTAGCTCCATTTAAAGACAAAATATGAACCTCCTCCCACACACACTTCTTATGCCAACAATTACTGCGATTGCAGCAGTTCAAATCAACAAGCTGTCAGATTCAAGAAGGAGACTATTCTCTCATCCACTTGCCACACAGTCTACAAGAGAAAATTACATCTATACACACCCCATGAAGCCTGCAATATAAACCGATTAACTGTATAAATTATATCTCATTTATATATAAACCATCCATAATCCAGTACCTCTACTTAGTAATAGTGGATATATGTGTTACCTGAAGATGATCCCTTTGGACCGAAACATGCTGTAAAAATATTACCTTATAGTAATAACAAAATTCCTTAGTTGTAATTGCGGGTTCTGTATATATATATATATATCTTTATAATTACAACGGTGTGAACCGATGTAAAAACAATATAAGTCGCTGGACAAATATAACATAGAAAGGAAGAGCCTGAAATATGTTCAGTGTCATAGGATCAGTTGCGTTTACAAATTCTAAGAGAAGTTCTAATTTATCCTCGTAATGCAAATACTTTGCAGGAATTTACTTGAAAAATCGTCATAATCTGCAGTCTTCACGATACATGAAGCTCATTCATTCATTCCGTAGTCTCTCTTACTACAGGTCCACAGCCTCTTCCAAATGGAGTTCTCCACAGAGTGCGATCTAGTGCTTCTTCCTTCATGTTCCAGTGTCGTTCTTTTGCTTAAGGTCATCTACGAGCTGCTTAAGCCTTCTTCCTCGCATGAATGGAAGATAAGACGTCAAAGACTTAAGAACATATGTATAATATTAATTTCGATCTGCGAGTTGTAGTGATAACTCAGTCATAACGCTACCCAGTGGGTACAAGGAGCTTTCTCACCCGGGTTAAATAGGATGGGGCTTGAAACTCAGAATCGCCTTTACTCAGTGTCGAGGTTTACACTGCGAGGAGCTGTGCGTCCTGTCCCGTGTATTTCTTCATGGCTTAGTGCTTAATTAAATACAGGGGCATCCTTAGCCTGTAGCATTAGCGTAAGGATAGAGTGTGAAGGTAAGAACTGGATAAGGATAGAATGTCAAGGTAAGAAGTGGATGCTTATGACTCAGATGAGAGACCAGGGGGTCGTGATCATGGTAATGGGTCCTCGGCTACTAAAAGGGGGGGGGGGGAAATTTGTTGAGCGTCTGACGGAATATCAGTTGCTGAGCTGTTTTAAAGCTTTCTGTAGACTGTTCTACATACATGCGCATTTCAGAAATAAAATCTATACTTTTATTCGTGTTCTGCGGCGGAATTATTTGTTTATCACACATAAGCCAGCCGTTCGATGCTTCAAAGAGACTGCTCCATTGGGTGACAGAATGTTCAACATATGAACTGGATACGTTCTCACTCCGATGGTGGCAGGTACCACTACGGCTAACCAAGCGAAATAAAAACAAGTTCCTTGTATGAATAATACTCAATGGAGCATTGTGTTGTAAAATAAATAATATTAGTGACGTTAACAGATCCTACGGAATTCGAAGAGGTGTCCAGATAACGCACAACAATTTAAGTGTTAGAAACAGCTTCATTCCCCATTGTGAGGTGCGGAGACAGGCGCAGTCTTCGCCACTAAAATTCTACTGAATTATCAACTAGCTGATAACACTGCGACATTTGCCTGTAAAAAAAATAGCAGGCCTAGACTAGCCCAGCGCTTACCCGAGGGTACTGAGCGTCGAATAATGAACCCCGTGTAATACGAAAAAAGTTGGACCGATGTCGATCAAGAACGTTGTTTTTGTTTACTTTGGGAACCAACTGGAACCAGTAAAATGTGGCGGCATGTATGATTAGAACTGCCCATTCTGGTTTTAAAATTTTATTTCTTTGTCAACAAGAAGAAGTGTGGTTTCTGTGAGGTAGAACTGATTCGTAAGTACCATTTATCAATATTAATCTCATGCTGTGACGGATTAAGAAGGCATAATCCTCAACTGCACGCTCCCGTACGCGTACATAACCTGGCGTAGAGGAAATAATCTTTACTGCAGTGGAAAGTCGGTTGTCTATGGGTCTGTATCAGGTTTAGTCGGATAGAGGATAATTTCCACGTGCAATTGTGAGCTTCTAAAACACACAATTTCTTCAGGGTAAATGTAAAGCCAGGTTGTGCCGTAGCTCAGGCGGTCAGTCACTGTTGAGGCCAGAATTTAATTTCAGAGCAGTTTATAAAGGATCTGTGGTGGGCAAGGTGGGCCCTGTGACAGGTTTTTCCAGATTACTTCGGTCACCGTCTCTCAGTTATCTTAACAAAACTCCACGTTCCTTCGTCTATCATCCCGGAACTGTACATACGGTGCATTAAAAGATGTAGTTCCGAGAAACTTATTCCTACTCTTTAACTTACACGTAGTAAAGGTGAAAATCTCCCTGTGCTAAAGTAAGCACCAAGCCATTAAGATGCATTTTTTACCTCCGCAAAATATAGAGACAAGTGGTTACCTTCAATTCCCGACATATTTACCCCCTGGGAGACAGATATGGATACCAGTTGGACTGGAAGTTGGGTAGACCAAATGACTGACTGTTTGGACGTTGTGACTTGAGTTCTTTCTTCTGAGGGAAAAGTATCCCCATCCTTCAGCCAGAAGCCTACTGACGCTAGCCTGATCCATCTTTCCAGTTGATAGGCAACTAATATGTTGTGGTACTATGTTCTTGTGGATAGACTACATAGAGAGAATTCAACAAAATTAAGGACGGACCTTATTTTTAAACCGACATTTGAAAAGGTTCAGAGAGAGAGAGAGAGAGACAGAGAGGTTTAGGCTTAAAAAGGAGGATACTATTAACCTGTATGTTGCAGCAACATGTTCGCCTAAGATCACATGATCAATCTTAAGACACCTGTTCTTAAAATCCACGAACTTTTTGAACAAGTGTTAAGTATGAATTTTAGAGAAGCGGCCCGCATTTTTGTGTTTGTGAGTTCTTTTCGGGAATGAATGCTGCGCATGTTTAACCTAAACGTAATCTGCTTTATATAAGGAATCAGTCCGTACCGCGCAGGAAACACTTTCCACCACGGTTATAGAAACCAATCAGTTAAAGATGTATAAAGCAAAACTCGCTGTCTCTCCTGATAAACGTACAAAACACTCAACACAAAGCGAGCACCATGTAGAAATTTTGAATGTAAAGCCTGGTGATACGTAAAGAAACCGCTAGGCTTTAAAATGTTAAAATGTATGACTTGGTTTAATTATAATACATACTTGTGGTTACATAGCCATGAAATTATCAACATCGTACAGTAATTTAAACACTTTTTAAAGCAAGACTGAGCCAGACTTTACACTTCAGTACGGGCGGCGTCATTAGACACTATGCAGCAAAGATGTCGTCCGCTCTACGGTGTGCATTCTCGCGATAAGGAAAGAAAGCGTGTACATATGGAAGTGTTTTACAATTGGCCATTGACCCTATACGTTTAAATGTTTAATCAGCTACAATTTGATGTCTCGTGGCATTCAGTGTTACTGCCAGAGCGACACACATTTTCTACATAAGCATGTCTCGCCCGTAAATAAGCTCTGTAAAAGATTATGCGAGCGATCCTTCATAAAAAGAATACGCACCAGCGCAAATGTAAATTTTACGCGCATCTTTCTGGAGAGCATAGGACACGACACATAGAACCCTCACTGAAAATATATGTTTTGTGGGGCGTGACGCCGTGTAGACGACCGTGCGCTTCTCTCACTCTTCTACATGAAGATGAAGGAAGCAGGTTTCTCTGAAACATCGGTATGTTTCTACCAGACTACAATGCGTCACATTCCGGAAGACTTCCCATAGTCATTCTAGTAATCAATGCCAATGACAGTGTCTTTCAATACCCAGTAATAATAATAATAATAATGTCATGTGCAGACTTTGTCAACAATTTGATGAGACAATAGACCACATAATATCAGCATGCACAATCTGGCAAAAGAACAGTACATAAAAGGACATGATAGAGTGTGTGCACAGCTACACTTCAACATATGCAAGGAAACAGGGGTACAAATGGACAAAAAACACTGGTATGAACATGTGCCAAAATCAGTACAAACAAGTCAAGGAGGCAAGGTAACCATATTGTGGAATCAACAAATGCAAACTGACAGAACTATCCCCAATAACAAACCAGACATTATAATCCGTGATAATGAAAAGGGAACATGTATGTTAATAGACGTCGCAATCTCAGGAGACAGAAATGTGATTAAAAAAGAAGCCGAGAAGATTCTAAAATATAAAGACCTTACAACAGAAGTACAGCACGTGTGGAATGTAAAAACAAAGGTGATAACAATAATAATAGTGGCAATGGGACTGTTTCAAAGTCATTCAGAAAATACGTGAGCAACATGCCAGGAAAACATGAAGTCAAGGAACTGCAGAAAACAGCCATATTGGGCACTGCACACATACTTCGGAAAGTACTAATGTAAAAATACAATAGATTCAACACTGAAACTAACGATATAAGCATCATGAATAGTAACAACAGAATAGCTGCAACACTGTATTCCCTAGGGACATAGTTTGTCTCAGGAATATACGTATAAATACCCTGCATGAAGGAGATGATGGTGATGATGATGATGATAATAATAATAATAATAATGTAAATTATAAAAAGGTGCTTGCGAATCATCAATCATGTTCGTAGGATTAGAGTTAATTAACAGGTTTTTCGCAGTTACAAGAACAGGGAAATGTGTCTGTGTACCGAGAGTGTGACAGACGGACAGATATGCGTTTTTGTCCGGTATCTACTTTTATTGGAGTCCCCACGTTGAAGACAGGCCGGTAATTACGTGACATAACCAAAAAAAAAAAATAGTATATGCTACATCAACGCCATTTCCCAAAGTAAGGTTAAGTAACGTTATTTCAAGGTACGAAATTGAATTGTTCGGGAAATCACGTGCGTTTCCCAAAGCTAATTTGCGTCCTCCTTCGCCCGGTGTTGCGTGTGTGTGCAGTTCCTACCGTGATTAATTTCCTACTGGCAAAAACTTCCATTTCACCTTCCTTGCATGAATCTGAAGTAAGTAATTCATAAAATCACAAGATACTGCGCACAGATTATTAATACATTTTTCGGTTTTGCTCTTGAATGATGCTTAATGTGCGCCTTTTTTGCAATGGCGTTTAAATTTTAGGAAGTGTTCAGCAGGGAATGAGATACAGCGGTGAACATGAATGATGGGTACGTGAGGACTCTAGAGACAGTATGGTTGTTGTTTTTGAGAGACTGAGGAAAACCGCGAAACTTTTCCGTTAGAATAGTCGATAATTCAGTGGACAATCGAACTGAATAACTACCGGATAGAAACCTACAGCGTTCCGACGTCCCCGTGAGTCTGCTCAATAAGTGGCCGATGTTTGTGACCATTACAATGTACAGTGGGGAACCGCGGTAGCACAATGGTTAAGGTACTGTGCTACAAATCGGAAGGTCGCTGGTTCGATCCCAGCTGGTGTCAGTGGATTTTTCATTGACATAAAATCCCTCCGATCGCACTATGGCCCTGGGGTCGACTCAGCCTCTAACGGAAATGA
>Ga0131853_10021681_pt1 | contig 11652 bp, 9 predicted proteins | sample TergutLab28metaG_FD_92764 | JGI IMG/M metagenome (GOLD analysis project Ga0131853, IMG submission 92764) | Labiotermes labralis P1 segment gut microbial communities from Petit-Saut dam, French Guiana - Lab288 P1 (version 2) (version 2) | ecosystem: Host-associated > Arthropoda: Insects >...
CTCTTGATGGAAGTGAGTGGGACACTTAACAGTTTTGTGCTATGGCCGCTTTACTGCCAGGGAAGAGATCTTGGTACTCACTGAATAGGATACTGGGTGTGTCCCAAAGGCTGCCAGTCTGTGGAACAGGAAAATCTTCCTCCTGCCAGGAATCAAATGATGATTCATTATTCACCCAGCTTGCAGCCTAGTCACTACTGAGTATGCAGTTTCAGCCTATATCCCATGTGGCCATTTTAAAACTTTATATGCTTGGCGGTATCCTACTGAATGTCTTTGAAGGCATTTGGATCCCCCCCCCCATCTTCCCACAACTGTGTCATGAACGTCTGTTGTACAGTCAGTCCACTTCATGTTATATTCTCATTAGAAAGGCAGTTGGTGAAAACATATATTAAATCTCACAAAATTGTAAACAAATGCATGCAGGAATATCAGTTTCACTACTTGAAAATATAGATTAAAATGGGTAGTATTTAAAAAGTAATTCATGTGTATAAAACAGTCTAGTATAAGTCACTGTATAAGTGCTATTATATGGAATGTCAAGTAGTTTTTTGTACAAAGTTAGAAATCATCATTTACACAAGAGCCAGTTTAATCACTGTATTCATTTTTATCTAATAGTGTTAATAAAGTGTATCTAGGCCAGTTTTTTCATATGTATTTATCTTAATTGGCTATTGAAGGTTAATATGGATGGTTGAAAATAAATCCAAGTATAATTAATTCACACTGGAATGCATAAATTTGATTTAAGATATGGGTTATGTGTAGAGGTTAGAAAATGACATGTTGTGAATCAGAGTTTACATTTTGTTAATAATATTTTTGTCTTTAAGTATATTGCATAATTTATATGTATAATTGTTTGCATTTTTTTTCTATAGTTTTACTTTATTTCAAGGTTAATTGTATTGCAGATCTCATGCGCAGTTGTCCTTTAGTGATTAACTTTAAGTATCAAAGTGGCTGTGATCCATTTGCAGTAACAAAGTCCACCATGTGCAATAGTACTCTGCTAGATATCATGCAGAGCTACAAGACCTGTTTAGTTAGATATGGTGATGAAATATGTGCATCAGTTTCACATAGCAGCATATATACGTACTGAGCAATATTAGTTATCAGTTTTAGAGGCATCAGTTTTAAATGAAATTATGAGTGTACAGTTTATTTTACATAGTTGCTGCTAATAATTCTAGTAATAAATTGTGGTGTGAACTTTATGTTTTGGTATTTATATTTATTGTTATTACAAATCAGCTACAGCTACCTTTGTCATAGGTATAACTTGGTTAATAACATTGTGGGGGGAGGGGGGAGCAAAATAGACCATGGGTATTGGGAGTCAAGTTAGAAAAAGAGGGAAGATTGGTTTCAACTTGCCCGTAATATACATACACCCCAAGATTGGTTTCAACTTGCCCGTAATATACATACACCCCATTTCTCCCCTATCAGTCCAATTTCTTATGTGCCATACTTCAACTCAATAGCCCAAAGAAATTCTTAGGTATAAAAAATATTTGGGGGGGAGGGGTATCTCTGCCACACCCAAGTTATGCCTATGACATTTGTCACTGTGTTTGTCACAAAAATTGATTGTGACATGTTTTGGTGTCTGTACTGGCATCATTCTCAGTATCAACCTTGCCAATATAGGTTATATTTGTCCTGTGTGCCATACCATTTTGCATTGGTTTGTTGTGGTAGTTTGTACATCTTGTATTTTTGTGTATTGCATTCAGTATGTGTTGTTACACATCATTTGCTGTGGTTTGTCAGTTGCTGTCATGTCTATCTTGTGCTCATTGCAAGACATCCTTCCCACATTGTTATTTTATGTTTGTCCTTGAACTCTGGTGTGGTTAATGATTCATTCATGTCATGTTTTAGAGAAAAAAAATTTTAATTTGTATTTTGTTTCTTTTATTAGCAGTTTTGGAATGCATTTAGTTGTAGTAAGACAAATTTTTATATTGCACATAACCTCAAACATTACAAGGACTAGAATTATTGCATCAGTCTTGACTGTGATCTCCTTCGAATATTGCTTATCAGTTGCAGAATGTCTGTCTTACATTTGAGAGGTCCTGTGCTCTTATCTTACATGCCATTGGGAATCCTAATAGAGTTTTGGTGTTGTTTTCTTCAGCTCTTATAGACAAAGTGAAGATTTTTATGATGAAATTGGCCCAGATGTTTCCTTGTCATGATGTACAGTCATCTTATCATACAACATTAGATTGTCTATGTAGTTGAAAAGTGGCCGATCACATTAACTCTTCCTATTTTGATTAAAGGTGCAAACAGAATCAGTACCTTAAATTGGCAAGCTCAGACATTGCATGAAGCACAGAGTCGAAAGGCCTGATTTTGATGCATTATTGTTGGAAATGTTTAGAAATGATGGTATCTAGTTCAAATTGCAGTCTGTATATTAGGTTTCTGTACTGGTTCATCTCACTTCCTATAGAAATATGGTGGAGTAGAACCCTGAAGGAAGCTATGATTAAAATGAGTCTAAATCTGGATGTTCCAGGCTCAAGAAATGTATAATATTCATATCCTATTTCATGCTGAGCATTTTCCACACTTCATATAGCATTGTTAAATTATCATCCATTGAAACTGATGTGCCAGAGTGGAAGGAAAGAGACTTATTCCCTCCCTACTTCATGTCATTAGATAAACATTCTTTCCTGTTCCCCATATAGTTGTGCTGTCAATTGATGTTATGTAACCTATGTAAGTGAAAGTGAGTCATTAAATAACATGTAAGAATCACTCTTTCTAAACATTGTTCTTTATATGTTGTCAAAATTCTATTTATGAGGATCAGTCAGAAAATAGCATTGCATGGCATGTAATTTAAATTATATCGGGGGAATTTCTTGCAGAGTGATTATCATCTGTTTCCAGCACTGAAGCAAAATATTGGCAGCAACATACTTACAGGTTATCACTAGGCGGAAGTAGTTGTGACTCGATGGCTAATAGCAAAGGACACAGATTAACATAAACAGGGAATGCTGTATATGATAAATGTCTCAGTAGCAGTATCGACTCTGTGAAGAAGTAGTGGGATAGCAATGCTATTAAATCTGAAGTGTTCTTATTACAACTGGAAATAAAGAACTCAAATTATATGACGTGTAAACTTGTTTTATGACTGATCCCTCTATTTTACCTTTCTTTCATTATGTAGGTGAAACTCTGTGAAGATAATTAGTGCCTGTGGTGGCCGAGAAATGTTTTGAAGGTGGAAAAATGTGTTTGGGAAACATCTTTAATGGCACCAGTGTTTTGGAGGAATATACTGTTACTGTCTCCGTACAATGAAAGCAGCAGTTCCTGTAAAACAGTGGTGCCAACCTACAAGACCGTATGTTTAAGAACACAGTGTGGGTCTTCAGCATAACAAAAGCTTGAAATTTGATACTGCTTACAGGAAATGATTTTGAGAATGTGAAGAGGACTGTGAAAAGTAAATTACATGTGACGTGTTATAATGAGACTACTGAAGATTGTCTATACACATTGTCTTTATATATTGTTAGGGCCCAGAGACACAGCAGACAAGTGTGAAATGGAGTCGACCAGCACTGCCAGTATTGCGTCCAGCAGACCATGCTTTGACCTTTCAACAGTTAGATATCGATCATTACACAGGTAATGTGTCCACCACCATACATTTGAACTATCAGAAGAAACAGATAGTGTAAACTTAAAAGTGCTAACAAGAATGTTTCTGGCATAATGTGAGGGTGAGTTTGTTTAATTTATGCTGGTTGTAATATTATTTTGTATTATAGTGCACATTAGTCCATTTTTAGCATAGAAGAGACGGGGACAGCTGGGTTCTCCAAAATGTTGGTACCTGTCATCCATACTACTAGGTCTGACCATAAGTTCGGTTACATCTTCATTTTTGCAAGAAAGGGGTGAAACTGTTGTCCGAGTGTATCAAAAGGATGTGCTACAAGGAGTTGTGAAACATCTTAACATGACCTTCTTCAGTGGTCAGGAATGGGTCTTCCAGCAGGACTCAGTTCCTGCCCAAAAGGCCAAGACAACTCAGGATTGGCTGCAGAGGAACCTTCTGGCCCTCATCATCGCCGAGAATTGGCTTTCAGGGAGTGCAGACCTCAAAACCCTGGACAATAAACTGTGGGCTGTTTTGAAGGACATGGCATGCCGAAAGCATCACAACAGCTTGGAGAGCCTGAGGAGATCCCTTGTGTAGGCAGCACTAGAGATCCCCCTGGAGACGGAGCGTGCGGCGACAGCAGAGTGGTCGGAGCATCTCAAGACTTGCATCGAGGCATAGGGCAGCCATTTTGAGTGACATTATTATAAATAAAAAACTAAAACTATTGCAAATAAATTATTTAGCTCTAAAAGTGGACATTTTATTTAATTTTCCTTCCAGGGCACATTGTACTTGTAACAGAACTTATGGGAAGACCTAGTACACAGCACTGTATTCCAGTCAACTGCTATCTTAGTTATCATTTCCATAAAAGTCCCAGGTCTCACATAGTACTTTGCTACATATTTAATTACACGTGTTAGACATTTTTTATGGTAATGTTTTAGGCTCTCCAGTAGCTGGCATGCCAGGAAGTCAGCTGGGTCCAGTGCCCATTATGAGAATGTATGGAGTGACCATGGAAGGCAACTCAGTCTGCTGTCATGTCCATGGCTTCTCGCCATATTTCTTTGTGTCAGCACCAAGTAACTTTGCTGATTCAGACTGTCATCCTTTTAAGGTAAGAATGTTCTCATGTTGTTTGGTTAGGAGTAGGAGGCTGGGTGGGCTCTGGAGCTGGTCTGAACATTTTGAAGAATGAAAAATGCCTCATATTGTTTAGCCTGTAGCCTAGTCAGTATACTGACTACTGTATTCTGGTGCTGTTAGTGAAATTGGTTATACTGGAATTCTCCTACCCTGTATTCTCAACTGCTCTTGACATTTCCGTGTCCATTTCTCTCATAATTTGGTGGTACTGTAATACATGTTACTAATGGGTCTAAGTAGTTTTCATTATGCTGCTGTAGTATAGTTTTTTAGTTGCCATTTATGCGTAGTGACAACATTGGAGCATATTGTGGATAGGACATTGAATTTAATCAGCTGATAATATTTTAGTTTTGGTCTGCATTTCATAAGAACATTATACATTTTACCAGAAGAGCAGGAAAAAGATTTTGGTAACTATTAGCACACAAGTGAACAAACACAATTGTATGGACCTGTCATATTTTAGGTGCTACAGAACAATGGGTTGGTGTTCTGTTTTAGATTTTAATAAACATAATAAAGCAGCTTGTCCTCATGACTCAGCAGACACAATACTGGAACTTTGTCTTTATGACCTGTGATGCTGTACTTTAAACAGGTTCTGAAGAAAGGAAACAAAGTTGGAAGTTTTTAACATGGCAAAGGAATTTGACCGTCATAGTGACGTGCATCGTAATATTATTTCTGTAGTAAAACCAACTAGATGCACCAATGTATCAAATTTATTTTTATTTTGGAATTTCCACTCAACATGTTTCAGATGGTCTTTCTGTCCATCATCAGGAGTTCAAGACTCAACGAGTTCCATCTCATACCCACTAGCAAGTAGACAGCAGTATCTGTTTGACAAATGCCTGTTGCTGTATGTACAGTCTTGAACTCCTGATGATGGACGGAAGGACGGTCCGAAACATGTAGAGTGTCATTCCAAAATAAAATAAATTTGATACATTGGTGCATCTAGTTGGTTTTACTATAGAAATGGGAATGGAATGTGTTATTTTCTGATTTGTTTGAAGAATGAAATTGAAACATGTTCCAGAATAATCCATGTAGTACAGAAATTTACACTCAGCTCTTCACACATTTGTTTCAGATGGCACTTAACAAAGCTGTTCTTGCAGACTTGCGTTCAAACAAGGAGACAATAAAAGAAGCAGTTGTAGCAGTTGAGTTGGTACAGCATTTAAATCTTTTGGGATATAATGGAGAATCTAAGATGCGCTTCATTAGGATTACATTAGCCTTGCCTCGTTTAATTGCACCTGCCAAACGACTGCTGGAGAGAGAAGCCATTTACCCATCAGTCGGCTCACATACTTTCCAGGCATTTGAGTCAAACATAGACTTTGATATTAGGTAGGTACTGTATTTACTCAAATGCAAGATGAGTTTTTTTCCTTAAATGTGGCGCTGATATATGTGAGGCCATTTTAGCTGTTTTTTTTTCAACCAACCCTTTAATGCCACATTTCTGTAAGCTAAAGTACACTTATTGATTAGGTTATAGAAATGTCCATTACAGGGTTGGTTGGGTGAAATAGCTAATATGAATGTAATGCATGGTGTGTACAATTTTAAAATGGGAGGCTGTCTTAAATTTGCATATGAGGCACCAAACCAGAGCACACCAAGATGGATTGCTCTGATCCGGACCATGCAGGGCCAAACCAAGGTCTTCATTGCTGAATTGTCATGTGAGATCTGTGCTCTTCTGATATATTTCACAGCATAGAAGTAATTCCTTAATAATGTTTCGGGACAACCTATCATTTCCATCTTCAAGGATCAAGAAATACAAAAGAGAGAACAGACCATGGTTGAACTTAAATGACACAGTTTTCTTTTTGGGACTTCGTCCATCGTCTTATTTTTTAAAGAAGCAAGATGTTTCGGAAGGGTCCATTGTAGTGGGTGGGGCTGGTGATGATATGTTGTGACATGATGGTAAAGAGGTTGGGGATATTAGGACTGGGTGTGAGGAAGATGAAGGCAGTGACTATAAAGATGGAGTCTGTGACACTGATTGGTAAAGGTTGACAGAATTTTACATGCTTTGTGTGTTATGTGTGTGAAATTGATGATAATGTGTTTTTACGGGGTCATCTTAGTTTTGGAAAAATACCTTTTCCCTAGGGAGACATGTTGGGGAGGAATCATCTTAGCTTTGAATCAACTTGCATCTGGATAGATACGGTAACTGTTCCACATTGTTCAATGTTCAAGAGTTCTGAAAATATAATTTTTATATCGTCTCTGCATACAGCACATGAAATGAGCACATGTGTGAAGGTTAGAGTTTCTCACTGTGGTGACAATGAAGAGTAAGCAAAATCGTCATTGTTAATCTACTAGGTGAAAAATTTCTTCTTGGAAAATTCCATTACAGGTTCATGGTGGACACAGGATTGGTGGGGTGTAGCTGGGTGGAGCTGCCAGCAGGCCAGTGGACAATGCGTTCTAATGGAAAACAGTCACGCTGTCAAATTGAAGCAGATGTCTCGTGGGAGAAACTGGTGTCCCATGTACCAGAAGGAGAGTGGGCAAAAGTGGCTCCATTCCGGATCCTTAGTTTTGACATTGAGTGTGCAGGACGGAAAGGTGAGAAAGAGGTGTACACTTAAAAGCAAGAAGCTATTTCATTGACCCTCTTTGTTTTATAATATCTACTTTAATTAATTTAATTTCATGATAAAATTTTGAAATGAGTATTTGATTTGCATCTAGAGTCTCCAGTGTAATGCTTGCGTATCACCTTAACACCATTGGTTATGGCATGTTCTGCCAAGATTGTTTGCAGTACCAGTTAAGAAACTGATACGGAAGTTTTCATTTCTCAGTATATTAGAATAGCAGCTAACAATTCCACCCTTGCCATTCCAACCTCTAGGAGCTAAAGAACCTAGTTTTAGGATTTCAGTGTGCCTTGGTTTGCATATCAAGCCACAATTTATACCCTACATGTCTAATCTTTAGTTACCTTCTGTCCTTGTTACCTACCTGACATGCACACAAATGTCTTGGGGTGGGTCCAGCAAGTCAGCTCTTTAGGTGGTGGTTGGATGATAACTTTGAACTGGACTATAAGTATTTGGCATTCTTTGATGTTGGCTGTCTTGAAATTAATGAGGTTTTGATGTTGTTGGTCCTCACCTTTGAGATTGTATTGTGTTAGGTTTCTAATATGTTGGTTGGACTCAGGTATTTCAAAACAAAGTGTTAAAGAAAGTGTCTGGACACAGTATGTATTAAATCAGCACAAAATGAATTTTAATCAAATGCCAAGGATTATTTTTAAATTGCCAGTGTTGGGAAAATTAGTGAAATCAGGAGATTCCATGTAGCTGGCTGTAGTTTGGTTAGAATCAACAGACCCATATACACAAATTTGATGGTGCCAGTTGCTGAAAAACTCAACGAATGGGTGAGTACACCAAAATGAATTTTGATGTGCAATGCAATGACCCTGACCTTGTCTAACCCTTTGAAGCTAGAAATTCATCCAATTTCAGGCCTGCGTCAGCTCAGGATAGGGACAAGTGGTGGGCTGTTGTGAGCACAGTACTGAACCTTCGATGTCCATGAAAAGGAGCATTTCTTGACAAGTTGTGAAAATTTTAGCAGCTGAAGAAGAATTCTGCTCAGTGGAGTTACTTAGTTTTTAATGCACATAAAACAAATTCCATTTCTTTTACACACACAAACCACTTAATGCTGCTTGGGAAAATCATTGCTGTTTACTTGAGGATTATGTGAAACATACAGCTGTTTTACAAGCCTTGTTTGACCTTTATATGCTACAATTACAGGTATCTTCCCTGAGGCAGAACATGATCCAGTGATTCAGATAGCCAACATGGTGGTTCAGCAAGGACGTCCTGAACCATTTCTGCGTAATGTGTTCACACTAAACACCTGTGCTTCAATAGTGGGTTGTCAGGTTCTGAGCTTCAAAGAGGAACGTCAGTTACTGGAGGTTAGTTTGGTAGTTACAGAGACTTTATATAAACATTGTTAAATTTGTGATTAAAGTGAGGGCCTTGCCTCAGCCCAGGCAGTTGGTAATTGCTAGCTGGAGACCAGGGTTTGATCCCAGGTCACTCCATGTGCGATTTATGGTGGCCAGAGTGGCATTAGGTATTGTTATTCTCTTTTCAGTTTTCTCCTGTCAATGGCTTCCACAAATACTTAATACATTATTTTATCTATTACCAATTCCATGTAATAAGTACCACACTTAAAAATTTGATGATTATTATATTTGTTAAATGATTGCATTGAAAGGTTGTTTGATTTTTCTGTTCCACTAACATGAATTCAAGAAAAAGGAATGTTGCTTGAATATCACAGTTATGATCTCCTGTGATGTGTTGCATCGTAGTCTGGTAGGCAGGTTCAACTCCTGGTATGAATCTGTTAGCTTGATGTTTAGGTAAGTGCAGGAGGTATTGATCTCTTGCTTCAGGACCTGCAAACATTAGTCAAAAGCCCTGCTTGGGAAATAAAATAAAGGGTAGCTAGCCTAGGTTTCAATGTAACACGTTATTTACTACATACAAAAGTAAAGGTCAAGCTTGCAGATCCGTACCATGAGCTCTGCAGCTGGTTAGGAGGAACCTGCTGCCTCCATCATCATGGTAGAAGAAGAATTGTGCTTTTTTAAGACATGAATAATTGGACTCAGACATTCAGTGGTTGATAGATTCTAGAAGGACCTATTGGCCACTGAAAATGAGAACATTTTTCCCTCAAAACATGATTTTATTACCCATTGATGCAATGTCATACCCAAGGAGAACATAATGTTCAGCTGCTGTGCTGTGGAAACCTCAAAACTTGCAGGATAGAAGTCTTTTGTCAACCAGACCACAAAAAGAGTTATTACCTTGTAGATGGAGGCAGCAGGTTGTTCAGAAATGTTGACACTTTTGTACCCAAATTCATAGCATCATATCCAAGAAGACAGTAATGAGGACAGCTGTTGGTGTAAGCACATCATATCTAACAGTCAGCTATTCTTGTGCATAGAAATGGGCAGCGTTTGTTCGAGAGGTGGATCCGGATGTGATAACAGGCTACAATATCAACAACTTTGATTTTCCATATCTCATCAGTCGTGCAAATCACCTCAAAGTGAAGGACTTCACATATTTAGGACGCATAAAAAATATCAGGTTTGTAATACTGTAACTGCAACAATGTTTAATTCAACTCTTTTTTTTTGGGAATAGGGATTTGATAGTGTGCAGCTAGCAGCTATATTTATTTCAGGGCTAAAATTTCATGTTGCATGAGTAGAGGATTATAAATTGTCTTCTTACACAAGACAGATATCCTGTAATAATCTGCTGGTAGTTCTGTTGGTATAAATAAAATACAGTGCTGGGTGAGCTGGAACATGCATGTGAGGCATTGCAGTAGTGTGACACATGGACGATGAAGGTTAAAGAAACTCCAACTTTAAGCGCCATAGGCCTAATCATCTTGCTGCCTGACAGTGCCCATCTCCATGTGGCCCATAGTTTAAGATCAACTGAATGGCATGTGATGGGACATGCTCAGATACCCTCATAAGGCCCACACTTAATGCCATGCCATGTTTGCATCTTTAGAATGTTTAAGAAAGCCATAAAGTATTATATGTTCAAGTTGGGCAATGATGTGTTGGAGGCTACTGTGTAATGGTTTAGGTAGCATCCCAAGGAAATCTTTGCAGACAGGATATGCTGACTCTAGCATCAGTGAGAGTCCACTATAAATGCCTATGATGACCTTTTTAACTGCTGCAGTACCTTGAGAACATCCTCTAGATGTATGTGCTTCATATGTTATTTGAAGTATGTGTAATTACTGTCATCCTTATTGCAGATCAGTGATTAAAGACCAGGTGTTGCAGAGTAAGCAGATGGGTCGCAGAGAGAACAAGAGTATGAACTGTGAAGGAAGAGTGCCGTTTGATCTTTTGCTGGTGAGATTCATATTGTGTCATTTTAGAATCTGTTTTAATATTTCTCCGCTGCATTTAAATTCACCACATTCTGATACTATCAGACCTGTACTCTTTGACATTGTGTTTCAACTCATTAAGCATGGTAAAAGATGTTGATTGGTGCCGTTAGTGGCAGAGATGATTGTTTATAATTAGCTTTGTTAACCTATGCTTCTTAGGAGGATGAAATTCAAATTTGGGGCCAGTTTCATAACTCATTCTGGTTAAGAGTGATGTAGACCTATGCAGTTAATTAAGTCACATGTTTTTAAAAGTACCTCTTTCATGAAACATGCCTTGATATTTATTGTAATCTATAAAATGTCTGTAATTTTTCATTGGTTATTGTTTTTTGGTGAAGTAGTTAATTCCAGGAATCTAGGAAGTGTGTCATCCCCGTTGTGTGTGTGAAACTAGGAAAAGGTATGTAGTCAAACACAACTTAACACTTTCCGACCGGCGTTGGTACTAGTACCAACGGGCCTCTCACGCCACCAATCCGGCGCTGGTACTAGTACCAAGCCGATTTTCATAAGCTTGTTTAAAAAAAAGTATTGGGCGTAATGGCTTCGGGTTTGTACCATTAGACTCGTCCATGTTCATAGATTCGGTGCCACTGGTTGTGTCCCTTCCAGTGCTTATAAGTGCATAGTGAGGGTTGTTATAACACACGTGCGCCATCAGCTGGTTTGACCTTGCAGTCAACGCGTGTGTGTTTTTTGTTTTCGTTACTGCACCCAAACATTCAGACGCCACAAAATATCTTGGGGCTGTCAAAGCATGCAGTTCTGAAGTATCCACGGGACGTGACGGCAGCTGATCTTTTTGTGTGCAACACAAGAAACATGGAAACCCC
>Ga0131853_10021683_pt1 | contig 11652 bp, 8 predicted proteins | sample TergutLab28metaG_FD_92764 | JGI IMG/M metagenome (GOLD analysis project Ga0131853, IMG submission 92764) | Labiotermes labralis P1 segment gut microbial communities from Petit-Saut dam, French Guiana - Lab288 P1 (version 2) (version 2) | ecosystem: Host-associated > Arthropoda: Insects >...
ATTGGGTTGGCCCAGGATAGAGACAGGTGGCGGACGCTTGTGAGTGCGGTAATGAACTTTCGGGTTCCATAAAATGCGGGGAATTTCTTGACTAGCTGCAAACCAGTTAGCTTCTCAAGAAGGACTCTGCACCGTGGAGTAAGTAAGTCAGTTACTGTTTATGTCAGCGGCTACACTGAAACCGATACGACTGGAATGTTAATCTCCCCCGACTGTCTGGCGCCAACAAAGTGATTTTGTTTCGAGCCGACAGTCTGGTCAGACATCTGCTGCAGTGCGCATAGGATTCGAGTGTCGTTGCATTGCAGCTATAAATATGGACTCGCATGTCGGATTAAATGTGGTCACACGTGTCTGGCGATGTATACCCAGACAACTGTTGGTTTGCTGTGCTGTGTCGGTTCTTGCTCCAATGTAGCCGTACCCTTGGTTGCGATGGTAATATTAACCCGTCACTTTGATTTTGTGCACTCCGAACAGTCAAATGGAATGCATTGGAACACATCAAGATATTTGTACTTGCCAGAAAGAATTTAATCTTTTCCATTCCGCCCATTACATTTCAGTTATTATAACTTAAAGCAACAAGTGCACACAGTTGTATTAGTTTATAATAATATTATGAAAACCACTAACCCCTACATGTTGAGGGGTCTTTTTGGTCTCTTGCTGGTAGAAGAAGTTCTTCGGTGTAGAATATATAGCAGACAGAATTGTACGCTGAAAGTTAAATATAAATTTAGAAATATGAAAATTTGCTGCTTGTATCCATGAAATCAATAAACCTAAGATTTGTGTGAAACTTAAGATCTTCCTTTTTTTATCGTTGCACTGTGCATTTTTTAAATCCACCCATTTCACTCAGCAACAAATGCACTATTTATTAATGTGGTTAAAAGTTTTAAATTTACATTAACCCTTATCCTGCTAACGTGGAGAATATGGTGAGCTCCTATTAATGCCAGCAAATGGCAGATTGGGTTTAATTTGGCGTTTAAAGGGTTAAAATACACAATAATATCGCTCCTACATGTTTCGGTCTTTAATGACCATCATCAGGGAGCTTTGTCTGTACCTAACTAAAGTTATATTTATGTTAAAACATTCGGTAAAATTACGTCGTTATATATATTAGGTGATGTGGCAGCATGTCGTACAGCGGCATGTGTGTTGTGTGCAGTGCAGAATGAGACCGAAACATGTAGGAGCGATATTATTGTGTATTTTAATGTAAATTTAAAACTTTTAACCAAGGTAATAAATAGTGCATTTGTTGGTGAGTGAACTACGTGAAGATCTTCCTGTCTTTTGTTTACAGTACAAGAAGGCTGCATGGAGACGTGTAACCGAAGTCATTCGTGAATCTGAAGTGGCGTGTCGACTGAAAAACGTTCAGAAGTGTTTGGTTAGGTGGTTAGGTAGGTAGGTAGGTAGGTAGGTAATGTAGCTGCTGTATGTAGGTGTTTGGATAGTAGCCCATATGGCCTGTGGCGGACTAGCATTGTGCAATTAAACGCCAGCTGAGCGACTCAGTATAACTGAATAAACAGCGCAAAGCCATAAATCTGTCACCAGGAGCAATTGGAGGTGAACTTGAAAATCAAGTTCCAGTATTGATTTTCAAACACTGACAGATTTATAAGTCTGTTCGAGTGAATTATTTGTATGCTGCAAGTATGGAACCAGCAGCTGTCTGCTTTGCATAACCACTCAAGCTGTCTCTAATTGCACGCAGTGTTTGCCACGTTAGCCTTATATTTGACAGGTTAAGTTAGAAGTTATGAGCACCGCACAGTGAACTGTGGCGCGTGCGCGCAAATGGTTTCGGAGCAGTTAGATGATGTGGAAGAGTAATACTAATTTTTTTGGTGTCTTTTAAACAGCAAGATCTGAAAAAGGGGTATTGCTTTGAAAACGTGTTTCTTATTCAAATAAACATTTAGGAAGCTGAACTCCAGATGCACACGCATATGTAAAATGAGGTTTACTGTTGTCTTGACCTCATTATAGCTGTAATAAGACTGTACGAAGACATTTTATTGCATTGTATCTTCTCAGAGGCACGTTTCTTGATTATCTCTTAACATGATTTGGACTTGATACTTACAGACAGACGAACTGATAGGCATGGCAAAATGTAATGGCAAGTGCAGGGAAAAATGAGCGTATAGGAGCGTGGAGATGGGGCTTCACGTGTTTATAGCCGGAAAATTGTGTGGATTAATTTAACCCTTTGGCCCTGGAGCTGGACATTTAAATTTCAGCACATTATTTATGTAGAATTTGAATATTTTATGAACCTAAAAAAAGGTAACATTGTGAAATACACGACATTTTGTAGAGGAATAAACGGAGATGGTGCAAGCAAGTATAAAAAAATCATTCAATATATTGTTGACTAAATATACAAGAAGCGTTCTGTGGAGAGAAGAGGTATGACTGTCCTACATACAGGATGCATGGTGCCTAAAGGTTAATTTCGTTACGTTGAACTGTAGCTCAGTCGGTAAAGTGCCTAACGTATGGGTTGGACAGTCTAAGGAATCGTGGTTCATTTCCCGACATGAGCAAGAAAATTTTCATTCTTCGAAACGTCTAGCCTGGCTCTGGGGCCCACGAAACCCTCTATTTAAGGGGTACCGGCGGTGATTTCCTCGAAGAAAAGCGGTAGGGGGTGTGAAGCTGATCATCTAGTGAGGAGGTTAATCGTGATTGTAGGTATATCTTCACTCCCCTCGTATGCCTCCGTGGAGTCGACGGTGAAAACTTCACCTTTGATTCAACGGTGATTGTTTAACAGCGTCGACTGTGTAGTTTCGAATGGTGTCATTCGTATTGTTGGGATCAAAGAAAACTGTGTTGGAGGTAATGCCCCAGCACGGTCGTGGATGGACTGAGAGATTTCTCATAGAATGTCCGCCAGTTTTGCTGGTCTCCTGGAGGGTGCTTCCGGCTACAGCATACCGCCCTCAACCATTCGTCCACGTGGTTTGGTCAGTGCAGAATTAATGTGTCACTCCGTGTTCCAACTGCCTTGAACTCCACGACAGGTTTTGTTGGTTAGGTTTAGCAGGTCACACCGTCTTCTGGGTATTGTTTTGCGCCAGCGCCGGTCTCTCCGCTGGTGTGTCTGTTTCCGTATGCTGTCTCTTCACCTTCATGCATTACCCATGTCTGCCGTACGGTGCAGGGCGTGTTAATGAAGAGAATGACAAGCGTATGAAGTATGGGAGGGTTTACATGGTACAGACAGCAACAAGAGTCTTGCCACATGTGCTGCGCTACCACTCGAAGCAGTACGTGGCCTCTGCATTTCCATTCAAGACAGCCATCCTAGACAAACCCATGGTTGCCAAGTTAGATAATAAATCCCTGCCTCTTACGGGAATTGAAAGCTCGTTACCGTTTTCACAACAGTTCGCCATTGGACTTTACCCTGAATCGTATGTGTCCAGTATATGTCACACCCTAGATCCTGATCTAAATGTTGATATTACCCTCCCATCTGCTTCTTGGTGTTTCCTTATGTTGTTTTCCCTTCAGGGTTTCCGACAGACATATGTGAATTTTGTTTTTTTATTGCACTTCTCCCTTGTACGTGCTAATGTGCCTTTTTCATTCTTCTTCAATTTATTGTGTTAATCTTTTAAAGACCAACTTCAACCTGAATTGTATATAGAGATGCAGTTCGAACCGCGCAGTAAACACACTTCCTCCAGATTGTGAAACTCGGTAAGGTATTGTCGTGTAGTAAAGTAGTGGTTGTTTGTTCTGAGAACCATACAAAAACACGTAAACGCACTGTGTGGGCAGGCAGTAGAATTGTTTAATCCGATGGTAAATTAAATTCCTAGTAGTATCAGGGTTCGGATTAAGGCGGCGTTGCTGTTGAGAAGACCCTCGTCTTCTGAGGCGTATGTATTGTTGATTGTTACGGAGTTCGGCGTCCGTGAAGATTTTAATCTTGGTCTTAATAACATTTTAGCAACTAGTAAGACTGCCGATGCTCCTCATTACGCGGTTTTCCGCACCCTCCTCTCACTACCACCATCTTGAAAGTACCACTCTGATTCCCGTAAAAATGGGAGACGAATACTACAGCTCTCTCCTTTGTTTCCAATTTTCATATGCTGATCGCGTAGTTTTAGTAAATAAAGAGCACTGTCTACACCAGGGGTGTCCACTTTTTTGGACAAAAGTCCACAACACTTACTGTAAGCCGATTCGCCGGCCGCACGTTAAGTCACAGTAAGGGGTATAACTCCTAAATTATTGCGAAAGGTTTTGTTGGTAGCCTACATATAAAATTTACAAATGAGGCCGCGGGCCTCAGAACACAATACGGCGGGCAGCGGTTTGGACATCCATGGCCTACACGCGCATATCATCTAATTAGCAAGTTACGACTGTTCGTGTAGGCGCCACGTATTATGCGTGTGATGTTTATCTCTTATGCTCATACAACGTTTGTCAACCGGTGGTCCGCGGGTCGTACTTGAAGGAGTCCGCGACTTAGGATCAATTTGAGACTTCGCAAAGGGTCCACGATACTAGTAAGTTTGAGGAATGCTGTTTAGATAGGTGCGTGGAAGGAATGCAGTATTTATAGTGGTTGAAGGAGAGCGAGAAAGGAAGATGACATAAAAAACGATATTGAATATGGAAAGGTGGAAATATAAAGCGGAGAAAAGGGCCGTAATAATGTCGTTCACTCTGCCAGTGAACAATGAGTTGCTGAAGAAGATGCTGTTGTATATGAGTGCGACTTTCATGAGAGGTAATTCTCAGTGAGCCGAGTTTGAATGCCATGTGTATGCATATGACGTGGTGGTAATCGGTAAAGGAAAGAACTCAAGAGAGTCTTCCTTTGTGATACTGATTTTATTGGATTCCTCCGACGTTTTAATCTACCTGTAGAGCGGACTTCAGACAGACGATAAAACGTGTCCAAGCGTTAGTATGTTGTGAACTGCAGCACCAGTAGATACATATCCGCAGTAGAGGCCATTGAAATGTGATGGCACACGCGCAGAAACCAGATTTCGTCTTTCGGCGATACAGACGAGTCCATTTAAATCGGCGGTGGCATCAGTTCAGTCGACTACTGGCAGCCGAGGTGTGCACATCAGCAGTAGTAATGCTGGATACATCATGTTCCGAGGCAGTGTGAAGAGTGCCGGCCACCCACTCCATTCGTCAGTTTCCCCTTCACTTCCCCACCCTGCGTCACCGTGTGCCATCACATTTCAACTGGAGTCTACCTTATGCTTTTTGCTGAATTGCAGGAGTTTTTATAACTAGAAGCTTTTCGTGACACTTATACAGGGTCATTATTTCATTTGACGAATATTGTTTGTCACTTCCTGTTGGCTCGGTTATCGTGTTAACAAGACTCCACTCGCCCGGCGAAATAGTGGCCGGAAGAGACAAACTATAGGCGTCAGATAAAATAGTGACGGTGTGTTATCAATATTACATGCACATGTATGTCAAATGTAGCACTTGGAGGATAATTTTTTAATTGTTAGGAAAAGCTTACTTGTAAGCTGAATGACTCCTTGCTTTCTCGCCATCTTTAGAATATTTGTGGCTTGCAGTTCGATATTGAATTACTCAATTATTATACCAACTACTGCACATATATAAAATTTACACATTAAAACATTAAAAACGCTCCGACATGTTTCGGTCCTAGGATCATCATCAGGGAACCATATCGTCCTTGTTAAAGTCACATTATAAAAAGTCAAACTCAACAACATGCACGGTGTAACAACGAAAATATGTAATGCCCAACAATCAAGAATCAACAACTATAAAAATACCAAGCTAAAATTACTAAAGGCAAATGCGACAATATAATAATGTGTGTGACTTTAGCAAGGACGGTAAGGTCCCCTGATGATGGTCCTAGGACCGAAACATATCGGAGCGTTTTTAATGTTTTAGTGTGTAAATTTTATAAATTATATATGTGCAGTAGTTGGTATAATAATTGAGTAACTCAACAACATGCACGGTGTAACAACGAAAATAATCGATGTTGAATATTCAGGACTGCCTGAAGGAGTTAATGAAACACTTGCTTTATGACCATTAAAGTAGTTACACTGACGTAATATGAGATTTTCTGACTGTAATGGACGTTAAGAGTTTTGGTGCCTGTCTGCTAGAGCAGACATTCAGCAAGTGTTTTTTATTTTATTTTACCCACCACGTGTACAAACGATATTTAGATCTTTTGGCGTATGGAGTGAAAGTTAATAAAACTTTCAGTTTGTACCTATATGTATAAAACGACCAAACATGCCTGTTGATTCGTATCTTGAAAACTCCACTAGTACTTGAAAACAGCGCGAAGTTTTGTGTAACTCTTAGTATGACGTTTATTTAGACACGAAATCTCATAACCTCACAGCTACCAGGTATCTAGATGATAAAAGCAGCAGCTTCTCCTTTTGAAGGAGGCTACCTGTTCATAAATTAATTTTAAGCCAATTTGCTGCTTTGAATATTTTGTTGATGCCACGTACCATCGAAAGAAACGGTAATATGTAACCAGACGGAATATGGAGATGGCTCTGAGATGTTTTATTACATTTTGTTTCTTATGATATTGCCTTAAGGAAGTAGAGATTTTTTGTATCGAACAGTAATGTCAACTTGAGGAAGTCTGTAGATATGCAGAGCGCTTGTGAACACCTTCCTGTAAGTGTCAAGAGTTGGATTTCACTTACCACTTTCAGAGGCGGTTTAGCCCGAGTTGTGTTGCTGTGCGTGAGGAAAATGCAACAAAATACAGACCTTTTTTTTTTTCATATTGAACAGAAACTCCATTTATTCCACGCACAGAGAATATTGTATGAATAGTTGTCAAAAGAATTTGTAGATCTTTTCGATCTTGAGGAGAATATTTGGACCTAGGAGGGACGAGGCAACGGGGGAATGGAGGAGATTGCATAACGAGGAGTTAAATTCTTTGTACTCCTCACCCAATATTGTGCGGGTGATAAAATCGAGAAGAATGAGATGGGCTGGGCATGTGGCGCGTATGGGTGAGGAGAGGGGGTGTATAGGGTCTTGGTGGGGAAACCGGATGGAAGGTGACCACTGGGGAGACCTAGGCGTAGATGGGTGGATAATATTAGGATGGATCTCCAGGAGGTGGGATGCGGGTATATGGACTGGATTGGGCTGGCGCAGGATAGAGACAGGTGGCGGAGGTTTGTTGGTGCGGTAATGAACCTTTGGGTTCCGTGAAATGCGGGGAATTTCTTGACTAGCTGCAAACCAGTTAGCTTCTCAAGAAGGACTCTGCACCATGGAGTAAGTAAGTAAGACCTTTTCGATCTGTGTTGTGACAATATACAGTATAAAGCATACTACATGTGCCCCCATATATTTTGGGGGTACATGAACCCACTTCATATCTCAACCATTGTGGCTCCATTATATCTTACTTACAGCATGACACAGTTGATGAAAAGTGTTCTGTACGAGGCGTAGTAAATATATTTGCCTCATAGAGGCATTTTCTGTAATTAAGAGTAATGACTGTTTTAGCAGAGAGTATCGATGCATAATTTTTAGTAGCCAGTATGGCCCAAAAGTCAGGTAACAAGTTAGTAAAATGTACGCCAAAGTCCATTGCAGATTGATTATTACGTAACGGAATTGACAGTTGAATTGCGGCTGGGGTAGCTCGGTATAGCGATTCGCTACGGGCTGGACGGCTCAGCCGTTTCGGACTTCATTCAGCATGTGCGGTGTTCGAATCTTCGCAGGGACGTCAGCTACTTCTGCAGGAGTGTTCGTGGTTGTTGGGGTGTACACTTGTAATATTATATACCGAAATGGGCATTAAGGTCATATTCTTTGGTAGGACTGAGACGGTTCCGTGGGACAGGAGGAAGACGCTTTATGAGGAGCTTCACCTTTTTTTATTACTCCTTGTCAAGTATTATGTGGGGTGATCAAATGAGGTGTGTATAGGGGAGATGGAAGGTGCATGCAGGAATTTGTGGGGAAACCTGGGAGAGAGAGACTACTCGGAAAAGCTACGCGTGGATGGGAAGATATTATTAAAGTGGGTCTTCAGGAAATGGGTAGGTATAGATTGGACTGATGTGGCTCAGGATAGGGGCAAGTAGCGTACTGTTGTGAACACGGTAATGAACCTGCAGGTTTCGCAAAATGTGGGGAATTTCTTGACTAGGTGAGGAACTATAAGCTTCTCAAGAAGGACCCTGCTTTATGGAGATAGATAGGTAGATGGATACATAGATGGATGGATGGATAGATAGATAGATAGGTAGGTAGGTAGATGGTTAGACGGACGGACAGGTAGTTCATTCGTTCTTTAGTGTTGAGTGAGACTGTGTGAAACGGGTTCACCAGACTAGTTTTTCATGCCTCTTCCACATGAAGACTGAGGCACATTCAGTCTCCGAAAGGTTGTGTGTGTGTGTGTGTGTGTTTTTTTTTTTTTAACCCGAGACTTTGGACGGTGTCCAGATTGCAGGTCACGGCTGTTGAATCTTGTAGATTTCATGGTCGTTAGGTGTGCAGCACAGCAAGGGCATAAGAGACGTGTGTCGCAAGGTTGATATGATCACATGACCTGTAACATGGCTGTGAACACAACATTGTGTGTGTTCTTGTGTCACTTAGCAGCTGTTAATGGGATTATACGTTGTTACTGCATCATCTGACCACCGCTTTTGCGTTGGTGTTGTTGTACATTAGCCGTCTTCTTCCTTTCTCTCCTCTAGGATTGTTCCTTTAATCCCTCCTTGAAATTTCAAGGACAAATTTAACTTCCCGTTCGTCGTAACTCGATGGAACAGAGTCCTTGTGGAGTTGGCAGTGACTCAGCTGGTCAGTAAATTTGCCACACTTTATGGAACGTGTTGATTTTTACGGTTTTCACAAGAGCCTCTTTGTAAAGCTATCGCTGTACATCCCACACATTGACGAACAAATATTTTGTGATAAACTTTAATATTATCGTCACATATATTGCTAGCTTTTACAGGATGGAATTTAAGCTGCAGGGAGCAAATTTGGGGGGGGGGAGAAAAACACGGAAGACTGCAATTAAGAACACGAATTTCCTCGAAGCTATTTTTTTTTACCATTTCTCCTTTAAACGAGTTTCTTTATGGCGTGATTCTGTAATACATTCAAGTGTGTATTCTTGTGGCTGGAGAAATTTTATTTATATATACAAGTTTTAATTAAAGCGGGGTTTCGTTTCAGACAGGTTCTACAGCACTGAAATAATATACAAGTTCTCCTCTTTTTTAAATCTCATCATCGCCTAATTAGCGACATAAATCATATCCTTCAGGCGTACGGTAACGAGACCTAATTCGTTTGGTTCGCTTTTTACGTTGGCGTAGTTGAGGGACACAGGCGACTTATCTTAAGGTTACTTATGCCATACAACATGTAAATATTGAATGACCACGCGCAGGTAAGTCTGATTAACATATTTCCCCTTCTCTTCCATTCATCTTTTTCTGTCTGCTTACAGTCCATTGATGACTGGTGAAAGACGAGGTCACATACGTCATACACCGCGCTACGAGGTCTGACAGTTAAATAACCAGATGGAATCAGTGATAAATAAAGAATGATTTTTCTCTTCTCCGTAAGTTTATACATACTCTGGGACCCATCTGAGCCTCTTATTCAGTGGGTACCATGGTTCCTTCCCGTAGGTAAAGAGCCGGCACGTGAAGCTGGCCAATCAGCTCCAAATTCTGCCAGTATTAAAATGATTGGAGCTTTACCTCCTTTCTCCATTATGTATCTATTACGTCGACAGGGACAGTTAAATTTACCAAAATAAACACACACACACTCACACACTCATTCAGTAATTTTACTTCAGTCGTCCGTTCCAAAGCATGATCAAAGCGCTTATTTAATCATGTATTTGAACATATGTGCCATTCCTGGAAATTATTTTTTTGAACAAGCTAAGTATTGCCTTGACATTTCTGTGAATGTTTTCGCGCGATTCAGAATGACACCTTGCCAGAGGGTTTGCCGTTTCTGGGACAAGAAAAACTGGCCGAAGACGGGTCTAGTTGCTATGTGTGTGATGCGTCGGCCGTCGGTATTTATTCTTTCCGCCAAAAGTGGCGTGTGAGAAAGCGCACGTGTGATGCAGAATTCATTGTACAGCCAGTGCATCTTGTCGAGTAATAACGCTGCCACGAACTTTTTGAGAACTTAAAAACTGTACGCTTGACTGATTGTGTTAAAGAGGAGCAAATTGTAACTGATTATTTTGCAGGTATAAGCAGATCAGATTTGTTATGGCCTTTCGGTTTGGCAGTCCCACATCCCCCCCCCCCCTTCCTTCACGAAATCAAGAACTTGCGTAATTGGTGGGGAGGGGGGGGGGGATTGTTGGAATTTTGTGCGTCGCACTTCGGGACTGCAATCTCATTGTCTCTACCTGTTTCTTCGGCTGTTAGGAGCAGAGCAGCAGGCTATGCGTCCGGGACGAGGGAAATTGTGCGCACAATTTCCCTCGTCCCGGACGCATAGCCTGCTGCTCTGCTCCTAACATGCGACCACCAGCAACCAAGGCATTACGCAACATATGCGGCAATAACACAAGTATAGTCTCGAGCTCCTGATGATGGGCATATAGGTGCCCGAAACATGTTGAGCAGATTATAAGTCCAATAAAGCATTCAGTAGCATCTAGTTGGGTTTCTTCTCTACGCCTTTCTTATCCTCCTTTTGTGATAAACAGAACATTGCTTCAACAAGACTGTTCCGGAAGTCACAAAGCAATAATAAGGGCCGATTCACACTATACGTCACGTTTCCGTTCTGTCACGTAACGTCACCGTTCAGTGAAATTTTCTCGTCTGTAATTAAGTGGAGATGTTCACACAGACAGGAACGTCTCCGTCACATCACAGTTCCGTTCCGTCGTCGTTGCTGGGCGAGAATGTTTGACGTGACGGAACGGGTCCGAACCGGTCTGTACCTGTTTGATTCCGATAATGTGAACAGTCTTACGTCTCCTCCACTACACTTCGAGTGTTTGCTTGCAACGAGTGTTGTCCGTTTTTCTTCAGAAGTGGATGAAAAATTAATAGAATTGGTGAGTAAATGTGAGGATTTATATGACATGTCAAATAAGAAATATAGTGACAGAGTCTGGAAAGAAAAATTGTGGGGACAAATAGGCGAAGAGTTGAAAAAATCAGGTAAGTTCCAATGGGTTTTTATTGCGCATTTTGAACTTACTACCATTATATCATCACCTAAGTTCTAATAATTAACAAATAACGGAAAACGCATTCCGTGGCAGTGGGCTGGATATTTGATGGAAATAATGGCAGGCCTCCTATCATGTGCTGTTCTGGAAGGTGTAATGAACACGATGGACAGTGTGAATAGAGACCATTCTGACGGAACGTGACGCATAGTGTGAATCGACCATTACATGACACACGTCTGCTGAATCGGGTAGGTATACAATCGAACAGTGTTGTGCCTCTTGCAAATGACGCCAGTCCTGTTATTTAGTAGTCACGTCCCGGTTATGTACTTTCCATATCTTATCGCCCGCTTCTTGTACCCCCCCCCCCCCCCCCCCCCCCCCCCCATCTCCCCCCCCCCCCC
>Ga0131853_10021684_pt1 | contig 11652 bp, 2 predicted proteins | sample TergutLab28metaG_FD_92764 | JGI IMG/M metagenome (GOLD analysis project Ga0131853, IMG submission 92764) | Labiotermes labralis P1 segment gut microbial communities from Petit-Saut dam, French Guiana - Lab288 P1 (version 2) (version 2) | ecosystem: Host-associated > Arthropoda: Insects >...
ACATGGTGTTGAGGAGAATATTTGGACCTAGGAGGGACGAGGTAACGGGAGAATGGAGGAGATTGCATAACGAGGAGCTAAGTGATCTGTACTCCTCACCCAATATTGTGCGGGTGATAAAATGGAGAAGAATGAGATGGGCTGGGCATGTGGCGGGTATGGGTGAGGAGAGGGGGGTGTATAGGGTCTTGCTGGGGAAACCGAGGGAAAGAGACCACTGGGGAGGCCTAGGCATAGATGGGTGGATAATATTAGGATGGATCTCCAGGAGGTGGGATGTGGGTATGTGGACTGGATTGGGCTGGCGCAGGATAGACACAGGTGGCGGACGCTTGTGAGTGCGGTAATGAACCTTGGGGTTCCGTGAAATGCGGGGAATTTCTTCACTAGCTGCAAACCAGTTAGCTTCTCAAGAAGGAATCTGCACCATGGAGTAAGTAAGTATACATTGAAATACTATACACTACGTTTCGGAGACAGGTTTGTTGGCCGTCTTCAGGCTTATACTTACATAACACTAGATGATTATTTACACTTTAATTATTGGTGGCAAATGTTTTGGAAAAAGTAAGTCTGAGTACGGAGAAAGTACCTTTTCCAGAATCGTAGTGTATTATATTTCGATACATACGATGGACAAAGTCATAACATCCTGCGAGTTCAAATGTCGTGCACCATTGTAAGAATCCTGTAAAAAAATCTATAAAATTTCATGGAATAGGAGATTATATTTGTATGCCCAAATGTGGTAGATAACATTCTGAGTTCAGTGTTTCTAAAACAAAAATTTTACGTAATACTTCAATAGCATTTAATAAATAATATTTAAAATAATATTTTTCTAGTCCATTTTTTTACGTAATATTCGATTATTCGTCCCTGTTGGATATGAAGAAAACGTTACATTTTCCATTCCTTGTTTTATAATTTAATTATTATTAGAAGATGGTGTTTAATGTAATAATAATATTATTACACTAACACGACTGTGTGCATTTGTTAGCTGGAATTGTAATAAATTGTGAAAACTGTTGTAGTAGCAACGTAAATTCTGGAACTAGAATATCAATTTGTATTCCCCTAGTACAGTATTTGGTGGCTGACATCATTCTTTGTTAGACTAATTATATTTTCTTGAAAATTAGAGCAGTGTGTTGTCTCGAAACGTCGGAAAACAATTATCCAATCACGCGGCGCCATATCCAAGAAGAACGGAGATCTCTCCTGCAGCGTGAAAACTACCTTCATTGCCACAATTTGTACATATAACCTGAAGTACTTCAGTTCGATCCATAACTTTATGCCTATTTACTCGATGTTTCAATGTAATATTTCCACTCATATCAATATTTATTTATTTACTGCAATTGGGTTGTTACCCGGTGGCAGTGGTTATTTTACATGTAAACAAAACATGAAATTGGTTACTACTAGATTTAAGTTGGGAGGGCTATATGAGAAGCATGTAGTAGCAACTTGGAATGTTGGGAACCGTCTCAGCATTTGCTTATAGACACAGGGAAACCAAGAAAAACCTGTGTCGAGATGTCTATCGAGTTTTCCGACTGAACTGTATATGCACTGAACATACCTCCACAGTTGTTACTTTGCCGTCATGTCATCTTCATTCTCACATTAAATAAGCCAATAAATAGTAAATCTTCTATCTTTTGAAAAACGTCAAAACAAACCCTAAGATCACCAAAGAAGGGAATTTGATTGTAAGGACACCGAAAAAGCAGAGGTTGCAATATTGTAATTTCAGTGGACCTCATTACACATGTTGCTTGCTGAAAGTGAAGCGAAGAGAAATTTTATCTAATAAATAAGTGAGCCAAAGAATTACGTGACCGTCGAATGGTCTAACATGAAGGGCTGCGGGGGCCGACCGGATGTCCGCTGGTTCACCTGCTGTCAAGCCATCACACCTGACTGAGCGCAAACAGCCGCACCCGTGGGAACGGCACTACAGCAATATTCTGATTTAGAGCTCTTGAATTCCGCCAGCGGATACTCTCATACGGCACTTTTCAATATAATTAATCTCTGAAAAGTGACGACAAATGCCGCCTTGAAGAAAAAAGGAAAACTTAAAGAACATTAGTCGGAGTACATGAAAGGAAGATAAAAAATACATTTTTATGTAATGTGAAGCCGTGTGATTTAGTATATAGGTACAAACGTCTCGGAGGAAAATCTTGACGCCATCTTTGATTCAAAGGGGTTCCAATGGAAAGTTAGTTTCCATTTGTCCATGTACACGGCGTCACATCCCAGAATATGTAATCTTAATATTGACCCCTATGTGAATCTGAAATATAATCAAGGGCAGAGACTGACGTAGGGAACAGGATAACTTTATGAGGGTGTCGACTTGAATCGGGATTGCATATGCGTGTGGGTGCAAATGGGGTAAAATTGTGAATGTGGACTACACTTAGGGTAACACTATGATCATGAACTGGAATCAGGGTAATATTATGAGTGTCGACTGGAATCAGGTTAACATGGTGAATGTGGACTATAATTAGCATAACATTATGGACATGGACTGGAATCAGAATAACGTGAGTGAGGACTGGAGTCAGGATAACACATGAGTGTGGACTGGAATTAGGGTAACATTATGTGCAGGGACTGAAATTAGGATAATATGAGTGAGGAGTGGAGTCGGGATAAAATATGAGAGTGGACTGGAATTAGGCTAATACTCGTATTATGTGCATAGAATGAAATTAGGATAATATGAGTGAGGAACGGAGTCAGGGTAATATATGAGTGTATAATGGAATCGGGATAACAGTATGAGTGTGGAATAGATCACAATGACGTGTGTGTGGACTGAATCAGGGTACTATATGAGGGCAGGGACTGAGTAGGGACTGAAATCAGTATAACAGTAGGAATGTGGACTGGAATTAGGACAAAGTGCAGAGCGGGTTACTGAGGACAATTCAAAATGACCACATTCGCGGTGTTCCTGAATATAATTAATTATGTGTATAATTAATGACCGTGAACAGTTAATAATTAATTTACTCATTTAGTCAAAGCTCTTCGAACTGTAAGTCATGTTTTTTGCCTTCCCAGAGGTTGACGCATAAAATTATTACGTAGGGACAAAGCTTTCATTGCTTAAGTGAAAAAACGTTTATGCAGAGCAACAGGTAAATTAATGATGAAATGTTAATTGTAGTGCAATTGAATGAATTACGTTCTGAACAGGGCGGGGGACTTTTCATGTTCCATGAAAGCGGGACGACCTATTTAATAGTAAGCTTTTCAAAAGCTTTGTCGCTTAGTTGGCAGGCTGATTGTGATGACATACTTAAATAACTGGCTACTTAACCTTTTGGTGCCGGAATTATTTTTTTAATTTTAGCACACCCTAGATATAAAATGTGAATAATACAGGAACCAAATACATTAGAATTATGAAACAAACTGCATTTTGAAGAGAAAAACGTAGAGTATACACCATGTATAAAATATTCGGTACCTATATTTGTTGAATAAATATATATAATGCAACTTTGGAGGTTAGCGTTGCGGTACGTCAACTATAGTTGACGTTAGGCGTCTAAAGGTTAATGTTTAGGTAATGAACACAGCCAGAGAGAGAGAGAGAGACGATACAAAATGTACTCAGATATTTTGATGAATTAGCCGCCGAATTATTTATCACTCCATTTTACAGGGCTCTAATTTGCTAAGATTACGTTGCCTCGTTTCTTTATGAAGTACGAACATGGGGCAATAATGGAATGATATAGCTACGTGAAAGCTGAGTATGATGGAATGATAGTGAGACGGTAAAGCCGAAATGTTAGAAGAAACCTGCCCACTGTCCCTTTGTGAACCATAAATCCCACATGTACTGGCCTGGGATCCAAACCGGTCCTCCGCGGTTAGAAGTCGGCAATTAAGCACCTGAGCCTTGCTATGGCCACATACATTATTGTTGAGCTATAAGCCAAACCCGTGGAGGCGGTGTGTCTTCATAACTTCGATCATGACAATGGAGACAGCAAATTCCCCGAAAAATTATTTTAACCTAGCCATGTCGCAGCTGATTGTCCCATGGGATTTCACTTACTGTAAACATTTCTAATCTTAACAGCATTATCGCATAAACTCCTGTGCGCTTTTTGTATGCCATCTTTCTTATGTCCAAATATTTTAGGTTAACCCCGTCAGGGGTGAAGTATCTCCGGATATAGGCTTACTTCCTACCTGCCAACTACTCTGATTTCCATTCGTGCGCTCGCCAACCATCTGTTGCTGTAAGGGCAGGAAGTCAGAAGATGCACAAAAACACCTTGATGTCTTCAGGCAACGAAAGAGGAGGCTCCTTAGTGGCCTCCTGAAAGTGCAGTATCAGTTTCGTTTTTTGATTTTCACTTGTGAAACTGAGGAAAAGAAATGAAATTATTTTAGAAGTTTTAGAGAACAGAACTGGTGAAATTATGTAGCGTGTTTTAGAGAACAGAACTTATGAAATTTAGAGAACAGAATTGGTGAAATTATGTTACGTGTTGTAGAGAACAGAACTTATGAAATTTAGAGAACAGAACTGGTGAAATTATGTTACGTGTTGTAGAGAACAGAAATGGTGAATTTATGTTACATGTTGTAGGGCATAGACCTGGTGAAATTATATGTTGTAGAGAACAGAACTTCTAAAAGTATGTTAGATGTTGCAGAGAAGAGACCTGGCGTTGTGGGGAACATGATTGGTTGAATTAGGTTACAAGTTGTAGAGAATAGAACTGGTGAAATAATGTTCGCTGTCATAACGAAAAAACTTGTAAATCTATGTTAGATGTTGCAGAGAACACAACTGCTGCAATAATTGTAGGCGTTGTAGAGAACAGAACTGGTGAAATTCTGTTCATATTGTAGTGAATAGAACCAGTGAAAAAGGTTTTCACAAAACCAAATAACTCGGATGATAAGGTTCTTCATTTATTTTGACTATTGACCAGTTATGATACTTAACGACTCTGTCAGTAGCTCAGCCTATATACTGCGTCAAATGATGGAACTGAGATCATGCAGAAGGAAGTGGTGGTGACATATTTTGAGGTACTATCCTAGCTACTGTTTGGAGGGAGTCAAAGAAATTCCCCAGTCAGGAGAGCTGCATTTTCTGAATAAGGCGCAGGAATTCTATGCACTCGACCGTCGGAAGTAGCAGCTGATCGGCTGGGAAACAAACTCCACCGCTTCTAAGGACGCCGGCTGTTTACGAGAGCCTGTCACTGGTCCCTGCCCTAATCCAGTTGAATTCAGGCCATAAAATCGCGTCTTATTTATTTACCATTCATTTTGTACCATCAATTAGGCCTGAAGTTTCGAATGTATTTCTCATTTCCCTGTGCATGATATAACACCATCCGAATCATCCCCATTGAGTTATCACCCCGAATAATATTTGGGGAAGACAAACATTTATGAAGATGCTTATGACATAATGTCCCCATAAAAATTCATCTTTCTTGTAGTAAAATATTCTTCTTCTTATAAATCACTTTCAAATGCCTTTCATGTGATATATTACTATTTACAAAGTTAATTTTATTTGGAAGTCTTAACCAGCTATCTCTATGTTTAAGGGAGATATTTTACGTAGGTCTGCATTCTGAATGTAGTCATTTGGACCAAAATCACAAGGTACTCTAGCTTATATATTATATATATTTATTTATATCCATATCCAGAATATGATAATTTGGACAAAAGGAACGCATTTATTTAACAAATCACGGGACACACTATTCTTGTTGTTTCCATGTGTCATCCTCACTCTGATACAACATTCGTATTCTTATTAGGCTGTTCGGCTACAGCTGTGACATTTTCCAGACAGGAAGCATATCTGCCTTTGGTCCCAGCTGCTCAGTGTCTTGTTAAGTAAAACGCTGAACGGCTGGTCCTCCGTTAGGTGCACTAGCAGTTAACTCCATGGAATAGAGTCCTTCTTCAGTAGCTTAAAGTTCCTCAGTCAACAAATTCCCCTAATATTAGGGAACTTAAAATTCATTAGCTTGTTCACAAGAGCCCACCACCCGTCCCTAACATAAACCAGATGAATTAGGTCCTCGCCATTGCATTCTATTTCTTTAAAATCATTTTTAATATTGTCTTCCTATTTACTGTGAAGAATTCCAAGTGGTTATTTCCTTCAACTTTCTGCACAAGGTACTCTATGCAGTTTTCTCCTCTTCCATGCCTGCCACATGCACTGCTCATCTTATCCTAGTTTAATTCTTTAGCTTAATGACGTGTCTTGAGGAGTATAAATTATGAACCACAGACACAATCACCTTTTTTTCTGGAGTTCATCATTGTCTAAATTAAAAAAAAAAAGAGGTTTCGGAACCCGGATGTGCTTCGTCTTCAGGCAAAGAAGCACCAACTTCTTTCCAGCCTGCATTTACTTTTCGTCTTCAGGCAAAGAAGCACCAACTTCTTTCCAGCCTGCACTTACTTTTCGTCTTCAGGCAAAGAAGCACCAACGCCTTTCCAGCCTGCACTTACTTTTCGTCTTCAGGCAAAGAAGCACAAACGCCTTTCCAGCCTGCACTTACTTTTCGTCTTCAGGCAAAGAAGCACCAACTCCTTTCCAGCCTGCACTTACTTTTCGTCTTCAGGCAAAGAAGCACGAACTTCTTTCCAGCCTGCACTTACTTTTCGTCTTCAGGCAAAGAAGCACCAACTCCTTTCCAGCCTGCACTTACTTTTCGTCTTCAGGCAAAGAAGCACCAACGCCTTTCCAGCCTGCACTTACTTTTCGTCTTCAGGCAAAGAAGCACCAACGCCTTTCCAGCCTGCACTTACTTTTCGTCTTCAGGCAAAGAAGCACCAACTCCTTTCCAGCCTGCACTTACTTTTCGTCTTCAGGCAAAGAAGCACCAACTCCTTTCCAGCCTGCACTTACTTTTCGTATTCAGGCAAAGAAGCACCAACGCCTTTCCAGCCTGCACTTACTTTTCGTCTTCAGGCAAAGAAGCACCAACTCCTTTCCAGCCTGCACTTACTTTTCGTCTTCAGGCAAAGATGCACCAACTTTTTTCCAGCTTCCACTTACTTCCTCCTCCTCAGGCCGAATTATCTTCTTCAGCCCCCTTGTGTTGTACCACCCCTAACCTGTGTTCTGTCTCCCCTTAATATGAGAGAACAAACTTCGTAATAATATCATATAACTGGTAAACCCCACATATTTGTGTCTCTTTTAGGTAGCAAAGGGGAGAACAAAAAATTCTGGACGGAATGATGCTGAGCGTTCCCTGAACTTAATCAGCTCTCTGGTAGTGCACAGTTTTGCTAATACTCTTGCTATTTTTATTCTTTTTCCAGAACAAAACAGAAGATGGGAGTTTCGACGTGGGGTGTGGAAACGAGTGTAAAATAGAACAGGTAAGAGATGTATCGCTCTATCGTATCCACACAAGACATAAACATTGTGGCGAAGGAAAAGAGAAAGCTTTGTCATTGACAGAGTGTTGAAAGATTTGGTTTTATTACGTGTAAGATTCACCATTATGGATGGAGTTCTGACTGAATTGTATAACATTCGAAGCTTTCATGGCGAACATATGCATTGCAATCTTATCGTGCTTTCGGTCACGCCAAAGTGGAGTATCCGACGTTTCGTAAAATTTGCCTCCATCAAACCTGATGATATTTTGATGAAACGTTGGATATGAATGTTAATAAAAATCCAACCAAATGCATCAGTATGCAGATATTTATTCACTGCAAAGTCACTCTACATGTTTCGGGTGTCACAGCACAGCCTGCATGCCACGTTGGAGGGAAGTAGCTGTACCAGTATTATGACCTGTACCGGAGGTTGCGGTTACAGTTTTTAGTACTCCTGATGATTGGTGCTGTGACACCCGAAACATGTAGTGTGACTTTGCAGTGAATAAATATCTGCATACTGTTGCATCTGGTTGGTTTTTTATTAACATTGAATTGTGATGCACGGAACCATGAGTTTAAAAAAAAAGTTGGATATGAACTCCAGCCTGATACTTGCGATCGGCCGATAAGACTTCACTGCATTATCAATTAAATTGACATGGCGGGACCACAAACAGAACCTTAATATTAGTTCTTATAGTATCAGAATGCTAACGTGTCTCAGAATAGACAAAACCAGTAGATGGTTCTTGTAAACAACGCAATGAAACTTCCGAAATGCATAAAACGTGGAGTTTCTGAGTAGCTGGTCAATTACTGCTTTGTCAAATGGACCTTGTTCCACGACTGAAACGCAGTTCGCAGTGTCATATTTATAGTATGATTCATTTTCACAGTGAATATCTCTTTACAATAAATGAAATCAATACCCCTGACGAATGCAGAGTCGGAAACAACGAAGAAAGAAAAACACTGGAAAAATATGTTTTGATATACAGATAGTTGCATGGTCCTGATGATGATCACTTTGTGCACACTTTGACGAGTCACCATTTGTACCACCTGCACATACCAGCAAACTAGGTGCCAGGAAGGTGACATGATACAAGGTGCCAGGAAGGTGACATGATACAAGGTGCCAGGAAGGTGACATGATACAAGTTCCATATTGAGGACGTGCAAATATTAGGCACCACCTTACAAAATTCAGTCCCCCGGGCTATCTGGCTCATGGGACTTGAGCACTCCTGATGTTTACAAATCATATGTCAAAACAATAAACAGTAGTAAACTAAATCGATTTTAGAATACGTAAAATAAAACCTGCTTGTTCACCTATATCTAACTAACCATCCAATTTGACTAGAGGGAGAAAGTAATGCGGTCGAAGACTTGGGACCGAAAACCGCTTGGAATGCTGTCACTTCGAAAACCGAGGAGAAGAAAATATTTCATTAAGATGGATCTTCTGTGAGAATTGAGATCAATGGAACCGGGATAGGACTGTGCCCACTGTTGAAATCTGTTATTAGCACTTTTGATTCTTCTCTTCCAAATGTTACAGAGGTAGAATAATTTAGTAACTCGGAAATATTGAATGTTATTTATTGCATAAATGGGCTTGGCAAATATAAGTTTCCTTTCGGGTGATTTTCAATTAGTCTTAATTATTCCGACATAATATGTGACATAATCTACTTCTTCTATGAAACCAGCAACATAAGTTGTCGACTGCTGCATGCACGCCAGTTTGAGGCTTAGGTTACGATTTTGGCTTTCAGAAGTCATTAGGTGAAACAGCACACGTTAAATCTGAGGCTCTCATTAGGTCAGTATTACTGTTACCGTCTTCTGGGATGCGATGCCTTGTAACCTGATGTAGGTGGCTGCAGAAGGGCCATATTCATCCGAAACGCCGATACCCGTCTAGCGAATTGCATTATGTTACATCGTAAGTCCATAATATTTCAATAAAATAAATGTTTTTCGCTATAGCAAGTATTTTATTTGAAATTTTCGCTCTTTTTGGATGTTACGCATCGTATATAGGTAATTAAATACCGATCCTTCGGGACAACCGATCCGTACCATCTTCAAGGGGAGGAAAATGGAACTGATAGGTTATCCCGAAACATGGGTAACTAAAAATACACACTGCGTAACATCCCAGAAGAGCGAAGATCTCAAATGTTTTATTTGAATGTAAGTTTTCCGAAGGGTGTCGTCTTACAGTACCTCCATCGCGGTCCTTTAAGACAGTTATGACGTGACACCAATAGACGTCAGACCTTTGTATTCGGATAAGTGAGGAAGATGGAGTCAAAGAGCTACATTATAAAGATGATTAAATTAACTATGAACTCGACCGGACCGTACGAGTACCGAATTATTGGTTTATTGAAAGAGACTTTATCAGCTTCACAAGTTATAAACTTCGAATGACAGTACGAAGGTGCATTGTGTTAAACCGGCTCACGGTTTTTCCAAATTGCTAGCTTTTGTAACGATTGTTACAAATGTCCTGGTTTAAAAAAAGGAGAAACCTTTTAAATGAAGTCCATGACTACAAAATGGGGTTAAGTCAGACAGTTGTTAATTTGAAGTTTATTTGTTTCGTATCTATTTTCTTTGAATATAAAATAGAAGTTGACCCAATTTATACACAAAAGAGTCGCCAGCACAATTTGTAATGTTTGTTACTACTCATTTGTTTTAATCCACGTAATGAAGCAAGCAGTAATTACACTATGTAGCCTACTGAGCTTTTAAAGTGAAAAAATTTCGCTATTTGTATAGGGCCTTTGCTTAATATGTCCACAATCACTAGTCACTTCCCGTCGGTTCCCTTATGTTTTACAAGAAGCCCATTCGCTGGCTAACTCCCACATTCCTTATCGTATACGTCATGGACCCTCTTTGTGTTATTTCACTGGAGCAGTGCATGATTTTGTGTGATACGTTAAATAGAGTTACTACCAGAACTAACATCGTAAATTCTGAATCAAGTTTCCTCATGCGTCTCTTTCCAAATTGGGCAGCAATTAGCAACTACGTGACAAGTTTTTGAGAAAGAGGTTCCATTTCACTCAGTAAGATAACATGCAGAGGGCACGTGCTGGCTGAGCCCTGGACGAAATTCGTGATGGATTGAAGACCTCTTCAAACCTGACCTGTATAGTGAATGCGCGTGTCTGCGTCGCCAGGACGAAATGAAACAAAATTGCTACATTTCTGTCCTCACAAATTCCACGTCACAGATCGAGAAACAACGCTGAATGTGTGAACTGATACCTTCATGAGTTGCGTACTAGAGAAACATATCCCACACTCATTGGCTGTAGCGACGAAATTTGATTTCATTTCAGTGGATACATAAATAATTTTAATAACAGATTTATCATGTTAATCCACGGAGTGCCATTACTTGATGTTAAAAGTTAGTGTGTGGTGTGCTGTGGGTGCGACTAGTGAGCCTACCCTTTTCTGGGCCCTAAATCCACACCTTTATGTAAAACGTTCTGAAGTAATTGTGACCAGCTCTCTGATTACGAAGGAACCTCTGCCTCTTTGTTTCAGCAAGACAGTGCAACGTCTCACAACACAATCACTTTTGTGCTTTGTGTATAAAATATTTCGGTTACAGAATAATAAACAATTCTAGATGGACGGATAATATGATAATTTCTGTCATAATTTTGGGGTAGATATTTATTTATTTGGAGAAATACATGAAGTATTATGATTGAAGTAAAGGAAAATTGACTGGAAAGCACGATTGATGGTTTGAACTATGGTTCGAGCGTATCATATAATAAATAATTAGGAGTAAGCAAAATGAAAAGTTTGGTGCGAGATTTAGTAACATTAAAAATCCGTAACAGAACTGGGTTAACATAACTTCTCTTACGAATGATTTTAGGTTGTCAGAGAGTTGTAAAAGAAATTAAGCTCTGACATGGCATGGCGCCTTGGCGATGGGTAATTAGTAACCTACGTTTCGGAAGAGCTTGCTGCCTCTTTTAGGATGTCCACGCCCCTTAAAAGTCGATAAATAATTATTTCTCGATATAAATTGATAGTGACCACAAGCTAGTGGAAAGAAAATTTAAATTCTTGACACATGGAAAACACAACTACAAGAAAAAGGACACAACAATATACACAAAACCCTCAGCATTCAAAGTACATCTGTTGGAACAAGAATCAATAAGAACTTTATACAGG
>Ga0131853_10021688_pt1 | contig 11651 bp, 21 predicted proteins | sample TergutLab28metaG_FD_92764 | JGI IMG/M metagenome (GOLD analysis project Ga0131853, IMG submission 92764) | Labiotermes labralis P1 segment gut microbial communities from Petit-Saut dam, French Guiana - Lab288 P1 (version 2) (version 2) | ecosystem: Host-associated > Arthropoda: Insects >...
AACACATTCCCACTCTTTCCCACTTCCTGCTGAACCCCTCACATTCCTGAACCACTTCGTGCTGACCAGCTCACAATCCTGCCTCACTTCTTGCTGACCTCCCACAATCCTGCCCCACTTTTCCCTTAACCCGTCGCACACATTTGCCACTTCCTGCTGACCTCGTCACATTCCTACCCCACTTCATGCTGACCCCCTCACACTTCTGCCCCACTTGCTGCTGAACCATTCACACTCCTGCTCCACTTCAGGCTGACCTACTCACATTCTTGCGCCAATTCCAACTGAAACCCTCACACTCCTGAATAACTTCCTGCTGACCCCCACATTTTCCTTCCACCTTCATCTTGACCCCCTACTGCTGCCCCAATTTTTGCAGGCCAACTCACATTCCTACCCCACATCCTGCTGACCGTTCACACTCCTACTCCTCATCTTGCTAACAACCTCACATCCCTGTACCAATTCCTGCTGAAATTTTCACACTCCTGTGTCACTTCCTGCTCTTCCCCACAAACTCATAACCCACTTCGTGCTGACCCCATCACATTCCGTTGCACTTCGTACTGACCAACTCATATTCTTGCCCCACTTCCTGCTTACCATCTAACACTCTTTAACGACATTGTGCTGACCAGCTTACAATCCTGCCTCGCTTCCTGCTGACCCCCATACACCTGCCCCGCATTTCGCTTAATACGTCACACTCATATGCCACTTCCTGCTAACCCCCCCACACTAATGTGCCACTTCCTTTTGTACACCTCACAATCCTGACACACTTCCTGATGAATCCATCACAAACCTGTGGCTCTTCCTGCTCAACCCCTTACAATAATACCGCACACCCGGCTGATATCTCTATAGTCATACCTCGCTTCCTGCTGATCTAATCACAACTCTGTGCCAATTCCTGATGACACTCTCAGAAACCTACGCCACTTCCAATGACCCCCTCACACTACAGACCCACTTCTTGCTGACCCCCTCACACTCCTGCCCCACTTCCTGCTAATCACCTCACAATTCTGCCCAACTTCAGGCTTACCCCATGACACTCCTTTCACACTTCCTGCTGGACTGCTCACAATCCTGAACCATTTCAAGCTGACAGCCTCACATTCCTGAACCACTTCTTGTAGACCTCCTCACATTCCTACCCCACTTCATCCTGACCCCTACACACACCTGACCCAATTCCTGCTAATCCTCTCACACTCATGCACCAATTACTGCTGACAAACGCACATTCCTGCACCAATTCTTTCTGAAAAATCACACTCCTGACACACTTGCTGCTTATACAATCACAATTCTGCCGCACTTCCTGCCGACCTACTCACACTCCTGCCGAAATTCCTGCCGAACCCTCACACTTCTGCCCACCTCCTGCTGAACCGTCATAATCCTGCCCCACTTCGTGATGACCCGCTGACACCCCTGCCCCAATTTCTGCTGACACCCTCACACTTCTTTCCCTCTTATCGCTGAACTCCTCACAATCCTGAACCACTTCCTGCTGACCTCCTCACACTCCTGCCCGACATTATTTTGAAATCTTCACACAACTGACCCACTTTTTGTTGACCCCTCCCAATCAAACCCCACTGACTGCTGACATCCTCACACTCCTGCCCCACATCCTGCCGATCCCCTGATATCCATGCACCACTTTCTCCTGAAAAACTCATATTACTGCCCCACCTCCTGCTGACCCTCTCACACTCCTGACTCACATTCTTCTTATCGCCTCACACAACTGCCGAATTCTTGCTGACCCCATGACACTTCTGCCTCAATTCCTGCTGACTAACTCACACTCCTGAACCACATACAGCTTATACCCTCACACTCCTGCCCCACTTCCTGTTTACCCCCCGAACTCCTGCTCCACTTCCTGCTGACCTTCACACAATTCTGCCCCACTTCCTACTGATCCCCTCACACTCCTGACCCACTTCCTGCTTATCCCCTCACATTCCTGCCCCATTTCCTGCTGACCCACTTACACTCTTGCCCCTCTTCCTGCTGACTCCCTCATATTCCTGACGCACTTCCTGCTTATCCCCTGATACTTTTGCCCCTTCCTGCTTATCTTCCCACACTCCTACCCCACTTCTTGTTGACTCCCTCACAATCCTGCCACACTACTTGCTGACCTCCTCACACACATGCCCCACTTCCTGCTGACACCCTCACACTCCTGGCCCACTTCCCGCTGTCCTCCTCACACTTCAGCCCCACCTCTTGCTCACCAACACACATTGCTCTGCCACTTCATGCTGGACCAATCACATTTTTGCTCCATTTCTTGCTGACTCCTCACACTCCTGCCCCAATTCCTGCTTGACACCCACACTCCTGCCACACTTCTTCCTGACCACGTTACATTCGTGTACCGCTTCCTCCTGACACCCTAACACTCCTGCCCCTCTTCTTGATGAAATACTCACACTCCAGCATTAATTTCTGCTGGAAAAATGGCACTCATGACCAATTCATGCCGACGGCTTCTGAAGCATATGCAACTTCCTGCTGACCCCAAATCAATCCTGCACCACTTCCTGCTGAAGCTCTCACAAACATTCCCCACTTTCTGCTGACAATCTCACACTCCTGCCCATTTCTTGTTAACCCCCTCACTTTCCTATGTCTCTTCCTGCTTTACCACTCACAGTCTTGCCCCAAATCCTACTGACCCCCCTACACTCCTAAGACACTACCTACCGACACCATCACTCTCCTATGCCACTCCTTGCAAAACCCCTCAAACTCCTGTCCCACTACCTCTTCACACTCCTACACCATTTCCTGCTAAAACCGTCAAATTTTTACCCCATTTCATGCTGAAACTCTCACACTCGTGTGCCACTTCCTGCTGATAAATTCACACTTTTCAACAAATTCCTACTTACACACTCACAATCATGCCCCACTTCCTGCTTACACCTCATATTCCTGTCAGAATTTTCGCTGAATTCGTCACATATAATTTCAACTTCCTGCTGAAAAAATCACACTCCTGTCCCACTTTCTGCTGAGCCTTCACACTTCTGCCCCACTTCTTGCTAAACCTCACACTTTCCTGTGCCACTTCCTACTTAACACTTCACACTCTTGTGCCTCCTCCTGCTGACCCCCTCTCACTCCTAACCCACTTTCTGCTGACTCCAATAGAGTCCTGCGCCTCTTCATGCAGACAACCTCACACTCCTAACCCACATCTTGCTGACCCCCTCACTCTATTTTGCCACCTCCTGCTGAACACCTCACACACCTGCTACACTTCCTGAAGATCCCCTCCCAATCCTGTGCCTCTTAAAGCTGAACCATTTAAACTACTTCCCCACTTCTTGCTGACCGCCTTACATTCATGCTCCACTTCCTTCAGACACACTCACACTTCTGTGCCATTTCCGGATGACACCCTCACAACCCTATGGCATTTCTTACTGAAACGCTTACACTCCTGCCACACTTCCTGCTGATCACTCACACTCCTGTTCCACTTCCTGCTGATCCCATCACAATCCTGCCCCCAATTCCAGCTCACCCACTCACACTCCTGCCCCACGTCCTGCTGACACGTTCACAATCCTGCAACACGTCCTGCCGACACCCTCACACTCCTGCAGCACGTCCTGCTGACACCCTCGCACTCTTTCCCTCTTCCTGCTGAACACCGCACCCTCTTGAACAACTTCCTTCTGCCCACCTCACATTCTTGAAACACTTCCAGTTCACCCCCTCACACTCCTCCCCACTTCTTTTGACAACGCTCCCACACTTACCCCAATTCCTGCTGACCCCTTCACACTTCTGCCCCACTTCCTGCTGATCACTCACACTCCTTTTCCAGTTCCTGCTGATCCTATCACAATCCTGCCCCCAATTCCATCTCACCAAATGACACTCCTGCCCCACGTCCTGCTGACACTTTCACACTCCTGCAACACGTCCTGCTGAAACCCTCACAATCCTGCACCACGTCCTGCTGACACCCTCACACTCCTGCACCACGTCCTGCTGACACCCTCGCACTCTTTCCCTCTTCCTTCTGAACACCTCACCCTCCTGATCAACTTCCTGCTGACTATCTCACATTCTTGAACCACTTCCAGTTCACCCCCTCACACTCCTGTCCCACTTCCTGTTGATACCCCTACCACTCTTACACCAATTCCTGCTGACCCCTTCACACTTCTGCCCCACTTCCTGCTAAGCCCTTCACAATACTGATCCATTTCCTGCTTATCCACTCACACTCTTGCCCCACATCTTTATGACCACTTAATATTCCTGCCCCACTTCCTGATGGCCTCCCATACTTCTGACCCTCTTCCTTCATATCACTTCACAATTCCGCCCCAATTCCTGCTGACACACTCACTCTCCTGCCCCACATTCTGCTGACGCCCTCACACTCCTGATTCACTTCCTGCTTATTATCTCATTTTCCTGCCCCACCTACTGTTTACCCCCTCACAATCCAGCCCAATTCTTGCTAACCTACAAACATTCCTCTGCCACATTTTCCTCAACCCCTCACATTTCTGTGCCACATACTGCTGTCCTCCTCACACTCTTAACCATATCATGCCTACCCCATCACACTCCTGTGCCACTATCAACACTCCAGGCCCACTTACTGCTGACTCATTCACAGTCCTGACCCACCTCCTGCTGAATCATCACACTCCTACCCCACTTCATGCTGAACCCCTCACACTATTGCGCCACTACCTCCTGTACACCTCACACTCCTGCTCCACATCCTGACGACCCTGTCCAAATACTCTGCGTCTACTTACTTGACCCTCTCACACTCCTAACACAATTGCTGCTGAGACCCCTATACATATGCCCCACTTCCTGCTGACCCAGTTACACTACTGCGCAACATCCTGATGACACCCTCAAAACACGTATGTAATTTTCTGTTTATTACCTCACACTCCTGCCCCTCTTCTTAATGGCCATCTCACACTCTTTCCCCACTTCCTGCTGACCACCTCACATTCCTGACCCACTTCTTGCTTATGCCCTCACATTCCTGCCCCACTTCCTGCTGACCGCCTCACTCTCCTGCCCTTCTTTCTGCTGACCCCCTCACACTCCTACCCATCTTCGTGCTGACTCCCCCACAATCCTGACCCACTACCCACTTATCCACTCTCATTCCTGCTACACTTACTCCTCATCCTCTCACACCCATGCCCACTTCCTGCTGACGTTTCCACACTCCGGCCCAGATTCTTGCTTATTCCCTCACACTCCTGCCCCACTTCCTGCTGACCACCTCAAATCATTACCCACTTCTTGCTGACACCTTCAAATTCTGCCCCACTTCCTGCTGAACACCTCACACGCTTGTCCTACTTCCTGCTTATCACCTGACACTCCCGACCCCCATCCTGCTATTCCCCTCACACTCCTGCCCCACATCCAGCCGACCAACTCACACTCCTCGCCCCACTTCCTGCTGACTCCTTCACACAACTACACCACTTTCTGCTGATACCCTCACATTCCTGCCCCAATTATTGCTGAGGCCTTCACACTCCTGACCCACTTGCTGCTTATCCACTCACACTCCTTCACCAATTCCTGCTGACCTCCTCCTTCTCCTACACCACATCCTGCCGATGCCATCACGTTCCTGCCCCACATTCTGCTGACCATCTCCCACTTTTGCCCCACTTCCAGCTGACACCCTCACATTCCTGAACCACTTCTTGCTTATCCCCTCACACTCCAGATCCACTTACTGATGACCCCCACCCATTCCTAATCCTCATCCTGCTTATCCCCTCATATTCCTGCCCCACTTCTTTCCTATCCACTCACATTCCTAACCCACTTCTTGCTGTACCGCTCACACTCCTACCCCACTTTTTGCTGAGCCCCTCACACTAATGACACACATACAGCTTATCCCCTCACACGCCTACCCCACTATTTCGTGACAATTTCTCACCCCTGCTAAACTTCCTGCAGACTCCCTCACTCTCCTGACCCATTTACTGCTTATACCCTCACACAATTAACCCATTTCTTGCTAACTTCCTTACACTCATTCCCCACTTCCTGCTGACTCCTTCACACTCATGCTCTACATCCTGCTGACCTCCTCACTCTCCTGACTCACTTCCTGCTTATCCCCTCACACACATGCCCCACTTCCTGTTGACCCACTCACGCTCCTACACTTCTTCCGGCTGACCACATCACCCACCTAATAAAATACTTGCTTATTCCCTCAAACACCTAACGCACTTTGTACTGACCTCCTCACACACATACCCCATGTCCTGCTAACCCTCTCGCACTCCTGCCACAATTCCTGCTGAACACCTTACACTTCTGACCCACTTTCTGCTTATCCCCTCACATTCCTAATCTACTTTTTGCTGACACTCTCACAATCTTGCCCCACTTCATGCTGAGCGCCTCACACATATGGCCCACTTCCTGGATACTCCCTCACACTCCTGACGCTCTTCCTCCTTTTACCCTCATACTCTTGCCACAGTTCTTATTGACCCAATCGCACTCCTGACCCACTTCCTACTTATAACCTCACACGCCTGCCCCAGTTATTGCTGACACCCTCACACGTTTGATTCACTTCCTGCTTATAACCTCCCACAACTACACCACTTATTGATGACACCTTCATATTCTTGCCCGAATTCCTTCTGATCTTATCACATTACTGACCCACTTCGTGCTGTAACCCTCATATACCTGGCCCACTTCCTGCTGGTTCCCATAAACTCCTGACGTATCCCTCCTTATTCTAACACTCCTGCCTCACTTCCTGCTTAACCCTCACACTCCTAACCCACTTCTTGCTGACACCTCACACACCTGTCCCACTTTCTGCTGACCTCCTCACACTCCTGATCAAATTCCTGCTGATCACCTCACTCTCCTGCCCTTCTTCGTGCCGGCCCCCTCACACTCATACACCACTTCCTGCTCACCCCCTCACACAAAAGTCTAACTTCCTGCTGACAAATTCACACTCCTGCCCCACCATCTTCTGTCCACTTCACACACTTGTCGCACTCTGTGCTGAAACCCTCACACTCCTTCACCAATTTCTGCTGCCCTTTTACAATCCTGCCCCACTTCCTGCTGAAACCATCACAGGCCTACCCCACATCCTGTTTAAAATCTCCCACTCGTACCCCAAATTCTGCTGCCCCATCACAATCCTGTTCCACTTTCTGCTGATCCCCTCATTCTCCTGCCCCACTCCTGCTGACCTCCTCACAATCCTGCACTACTTCCTGCTGTCCCACTCACATTCCTGCCACACTTATTTCTGACGTCCTCAAACTCCTGCCCCACTTCCTGATGACATGATAACACCCATGCCCACTTTGTGTTGACCCACTCACACTGCTGCACAACTTCCTGCTGAACCCCTCACAATCTTGCCCCACTTCCTCCTGACAAACTCACACTCCTACCCCACTTCCTGCTAAACACCTCACATTCCTGCCCCTCTTACTGATGACCATCTCACACCCTGCCCCTATTCCTGCTGACAACCTAACACTCCTGCCTCAACTCCAGCTGACGCCCTCACACTCTGCCCCACATCCTGCTGACCCCCCTCACACTCCTGTCCCGCTTCCTGCTGACCCTCTCAAATTCCTGCCGCATTTCCTGATAATCCCCTCAAACTCCTGTACCACTTCGTGCTGAACCCGTCACACTCCTGCCCCACTCTTTGCTGGCACTTTCACACTCGTGCCTCACTACCTGCTGAATCCTTACACTCCTACCCCACTTCCTGCTGACATCCTCACACTCCTGCACCACTTCCATTTGACCCATTTACATTCCTCACCCCCTTCCGCTTGAACCCCTCTCTCCCCTGCCCCACTTCCTCCTAATATCCTCACACTCGTGCACCACTTCCTGCTGAAACCCTCACAATCCTGCCCCACTTTCTGCATAACTTCTCACATTACTGCCCCAAATTTTGTGGAGCCTTCCTCTCCTACACCATATTCTCCTGACCTACACTCACTTCTACCCCACTTCCTGCTGACCCACTCAGACTCCTACGCCACGTCCTGCTTACTCCCTCACACAACTAATCCACTTAATCCTGACCCCCGCACACTCTTGCCCTCTTCTTGTTGAAATCCTCACATTCCTACTCCACTTCCTGCTGACCCCCTCGCAAACATGCCCCACTTCCTCCTGACTAACTCACACTCCTACCGCACTTCCTGCTGAGCCTCCCACACACCCGAACCAGTTCTGCTGTACCCTTCACAATCCTACCCCTCATCCTGCTGACTCCATCACACTCATTTCCCACTTCTTGCTGACCCCCACACACTCCTGCCTCTCTTCTGCTGAACCCCTCAAAACCTGCCCCACTTCCTCCTAACCCTCTCACACTTCTGCCGCACTTTCTCCTGCCTTTCCCACTCCTGACCCCTTCCTGCTGTACCCTCACAAACTTACCCCAATTCCTGCTGATCTCCTCACAAGTCTACCCCACTTCCTTCTAACCCCCTGTCACTCCTGCCCCACTTCCTACTGACCGATTCACACTTCTGCCCCCCTTCCTGCTAATCACCTCCCTCTCCTAACCCACTTCCTGCTGAAAACCTCACACTCCTAACCCACCTCCTGGTGACCTCCTCACACACCTGCCCTACTTCCTGCTAACCCCTTTACAATCCTACCCCATTTCCTTCTGACCCACTCACATTCCTGCCACAGTTCCTGCTGATCCCCCACCCTCCTATCCCTCTTTCTGTTGACCCCACACTCTTAACCCACTTCCTGCTGACCCCTTCACACACCTACACCACTTCTTGTTGACCCTCTCACACTCCTGCCCCACTTCCATTTGATCCATTTACATTCCTCACCCACTTCCTCTTGAACCCCTCTCACTCCAGACCCACTTCCTGCTGAAATCCTCACAATCCTGCCCCACTTCCTGTTTAACTTCTCACACTCCTACACCACTTCATGCTGACTCCCTCACATTCAATTCCCGTTTCCTGCTGACCCCCGCACACTCCTGCCCCTCTTCTTGCTGAAACACTCACACTCCTACCCCACTTCGTGCTGACCCCCTCACAAACCTGCCCCACTTCCTGCTGACCCATTCACACTCCTACTGCACTTCCAGCTGAATCTCTCACACTCCTGTCCCCTTCCTGCTGTAACCATCACACACCTACCCCACCTCCTGCTATCCCTCTCACACTCATTTCCCACTTCCTGCTGACCTCTGCACATTCCTTCCCCTCTTCTTGCTGAAACCCTCACAAACTTGCCCCACTTTCTTCTATCCCTGTTACACTCCTGCCGCAATTCCTCCTGCCCTTTCACACTCCTGACCCCTTCCTGTTGTATTTCTCACCCTGCTACCCCTCTTCCTGCTGAACTCCTCACACTCCTATCCCACTTCCTGGTAACCCACTCTCACTCCTGTCCCTCTTCCTGCTGATCCATTCAAACTCCTAACCCCCTTCCTGCTAATCACCTCACACTCCTAACCAACCTCCTGCTGACCCCCTCACACTAATGCCCAACTTCCTGCTGATACTCCCACATTCCAATCCCACATTCTTTTGACCCCCTCACAATCCTACCCCACATCTTGCTAACACCCTCACACTCCTACCCCACTTCCTGCTGAACACCTCACATTCCTAACCCACCTCCTTCTGACCCCCTCACACTAATGCCCAACTTCCTGCTGATACTCCCACATTCTTATCCCTCTTTTTTACCCCCTCACACTCCTACCCTACTTCTTGCTAACACCCTCACACTCCTACACAATTTCCTTCTGACCCCCTCACACTCCTAACCCACTTCTTGCTAACACCATCACACTCCTACACCATTTCCTTCTGACCCCCTCACACTCCTGTCCCACTTCCTGCTGATCCCCCGCACTCCTAACCCTCTTTCTGTTGACCACCTCATACTCTTACCCCACTTCCTGCTGCCTCACTCACATTCCTGCCTCACTTCCTACTGACCCCCTCACACTACTTTCCCACTTTCTGCTGACCCACTTATATTTCTGCATCTCTTCATTTTGCATCATCACCCTCCTACCACCTTCCTACTGAACCCCTCACAGTACTGCCCCACTTATTGCTGAACTTCTCTCACTCCTACCCCACTTTCTGTGACCTCCTTACAATCATGCCCCCCTTTCTGCTGAACGTCTTTCACTCTTACCCTACTTTCTGCTGACCTCCTCACATTCCTGCCCCACTTCCTGCTAACGCTGTCACAATCCTACAGCACTTCCTGCTGCCCCCTTCACTCTCCTGCCCATTCCTGCTGAACCCCTCACACTCCTAACCCACTTACTGCTTACCCTCTCACACTACTGCCCCACTTCCTGCCGACACACTCACACTCCTTCCCCATTTCCTGCTGACCCCCTCACACTCCTACCCTACTTTCTGCTGACCTCCTCACATTCCTGCCCCACTTCCTGCTAACGCTGTCACAATCCTACAGCACTTCCTGCTGCCCCCTTCACTCTCCTGCCCCTTCCTGCTGAACCCCTCACACTCCTAACCCACTTACTGCTGACCCTCTCACACTACTGCCCCACTTCCTGCCTCCACACTCACTCTCCTTCCCCATTTCCTGCTGACGCCCTCACACTCCTACCCCACTTTCTGCTGACCTCCTCACATTCCTATCCCACTTTCTGTTTACCCTTCTCACTCCTGCCCCACTTCTACTGACCCCTTCGCTCTCCTAACCCCCTTCCTGCTGACCCCCTCACACTCCTGCCACTTTTCCTGCTAACACCGTCACACTCCTGCACCACTTCCTGCTTATTCCCTCACCCTCCTTCCCATCCTCCTGCTGACCCCCTCACGCTCCTGCCCAAAATGTCCAACTGCCACATACAACACTACATTTAATCTGTCAATGCATCACAGCAAACTATTGATAACTTTATTCCACAGAGTAACTAATTACTGATATTGAGTTGTGGCTGGATGGTATTCCAGGTGTAGATTTGTGTTGGTATTTTAAATGCAAGAATAAACCAGGGAAATATAAAATCACATGTATAGATTTAAACTATATATACATAGTGATTGATTTTCATCAAAGTTATAAGAAATATATTAAGCAACTGTATCATTACATTTATCAAAATTAATTTTGTCCTCTCACAACAGCAAACAATTACACTTGCGTTGCACTCTGTCAAAACATCAGCACCGCCATAGCCAAATACCTGGCGAAGTGCAACAAATGGCGGCTTAGATTTTTTTGTTTTAATGAAACGAAAGTAGAATCTCTCCCTCAGAAAACACAAAACACAAACAAGCACTTTTGCAAGTGATTTGGCGAGCTAAATGGTATTTTAATTTACAAATCGTCTATAATGCAAGGATCAAACACAGTTTACACATGGTCACATCTTCCCCTCGATCAAACAGTAATCTCAGCTGTTGCCCAGTCATGTTTGTTCATCACAACAATACAGTTCCTTTGGTAATAGATTTGACTGTTCCTGTGAAACCTGTAACAGAACAAAGGCACGTATTGCTGTACCAAATGTACTGCTGTTGTGGTTATCTTGTTACAGTACGGCGGTTTGGTGTTGATAGCGTGCAGACGTG
>Ga0131853_10021690_pt1 | contig 11651 bp, 5 predicted proteins | sample TergutLab28metaG_FD_92764 | JGI IMG/M metagenome (GOLD analysis project Ga0131853, IMG submission 92764) | Labiotermes labralis P1 segment gut microbial communities from Petit-Saut dam, French Guiana - Lab288 P1 (version 2) (version 2) | ecosystem: Host-associated > Arthropoda: Insects >...
GAACCGTTGCGCTGACCACGTGACACCCCTCTATCCGCAAAAGTTGGCACTAACTTCGCCGACCGGCGGCGGCCGCTCTGTCGGTATAGTTCGGGTGCGGACTAAGGCCACGGAGTTTAGTTTAGACACACAAACAAGTAAGTTAAGCACATAAGCAGCGGAAACATTTAACACATTGTTACGGATAAGTAACTTGTGCCATCAATAATCCGCCTTTATACCGTCAGTATCAATCCGCGTCTCTAAAGACCAGTGGGTATCATCACTTACTGGTTCACCGTGCAGCGAATGTACTTCATACGTTTCGATGTACGATGTATAGATTTACGTGTAGTATCATTTAATAGTTACGAGTTTCATGAAAATCGGTACAGTGGAACACTTACTGTACATATAGGAATAAATAAAATTTGCCCCATATTCTAATTTTTCGTACGATTTGGATGAAATTAGGCACAAAGTGTCACCGTCCACTACTGCTGTGTAAACGGGAGCTTCGTGAAAATCGGCACAGCGAAAAGCATACTTCAGTGAAGGGTGTAAATTAAATTTTGACTGTTTTCTACGTTTTTTGCCCGACGTGGATAAAATTAGGTAGGAGATGTCAACAAAAACTTGAGTATCTGCGAGTGTCGTGAAAATAGAAGCAATGAAAGACGTATTTTATTTAGGGGCGTAAATGGATTTCTATCCGTTATTTTCACCTTTATTACCTCATTTGGATGATCTTCGGTAAGAAAGATCTGAGCATAAAGGTGTTCAGAATTTGTAAGTTCCATGAAAATCTGTGCAGGGAAGGCCAAGCTTTCTAACGAGCGCAAATGAATTTACATTCACGCGTGTACCGTAATAATCTGCGTTATCAGAAAGTAAAGAAACCTTGATAAGTTCGGTGTACTACGCCAAGAAGTACGCCATTCGTATCTTAGTTATTATCTCTACGAAATTACTTCGCGAAATTATTAAGTCTACACTGTTGTCTCTTTGAATATTAAACCAACCATCTGCATCATCCGCAGAGTGAATATATAAAACTGCGCTCGCAATGTAGAACAAACAATGTTGTTCTGCTCAAAATTACAAATAGAAACGTATTAGTAAATAAACACATTTCCTTAATATGCATAAAATTTTGTTTTACGTTTCGTCCCACTCCCCTCATTACGTCATGAAACTTGTATTTGTTAATCTGATCAGCATTACATATGCTACTCATGGACTATTCAAAATAAAACACTTTTTCTCCCCCCTCCCCAACCCCACCCCTCCGTCACAGTCCATGTAAGTGCTGGGTAAAGGCGAAACTGAGGAGTATGCGTACCTCCAGGTGACTGTACGAGCCTGAAACGTCCTAGGCACAACTTAAAACGAAAACTGTGTTCGAGTTTTATTTGTACTTCAACGCTTTTCTCCATCGGTATAAATACTTCAAATGGCGAAGAATATTAACTCCATAGCAATCAGAGTTTGAAACAAACACTAAATTCGATACGTTTCAAAACGTAACATTTCGTCATTTATCAAACGAATCTTGAGTTCTGTTTATGAGCTGATGGTTTCCGCTTTTCATCTCGCTCGGCTAAACGAGGCAGCAAACATTTGGTTTGCTCTTCATCGGCTGGTCCTGTAACGTTTTTAATTAAATAGCGTGCCCCCACCCATCCTCACATTCTACGTGTCTCTCTGTCTCTTTCCCTCACCCCGGGTTATAAAATTCACAGAACGCTAGTAACAGAATTGCACGCATGCTAAGTTTGTTTGGTTATCCAGTAATGATCAAATGCTCAATTCAAGGGAAAAACGTCAGGGATTATCAACTTATTTGCAATTCAACTTCCTATAAAGTAATAACAGTTTACAAATCGTCCAATTCTCTCTTCAGGGGGTACGACGTGTCTTTAGAAGCCAAAGAATTCCACTTTCATTTATTTTTTTGTTTTATTAATCTTTAAATTCATGTACTTAAATGTATTATCAGCTTTGCCCGAGCTATCTCACATTACTATAACCAAATAAGTAGCGACGCTGCAACGTCGCGACGCCGCGTGTTGTCTTCGATTTTTTCAGAACAACTAATGGGTTCTTAACAAGAACATTCTTGACCTCGCCCGTCCATGGGGTTTGCAGCTTTAGTGTTCCTACGTCTGGTTTCGACTTTCTTATTCCTGAATTACTACCCGTCTTTGTTCATTGAATTCAGTTCTCTGCTATCGTGCACTTCGCCGAGTTCCTTTTTTTTTTTTATTTCAGAATTATTTAGGCGGTGATTATGCTTTGGTTTATTAACTTTTTCCCTCAAACGACTGGTCTTGACTGTATAAAGAGTCATCTGTTCATTCTGCAACTAAACACTTAAACTCAGTTGATAGAGACGCTTAACACGTATTCCAAGAAGTCCATGTTCCTATGGGTAATTCGGATTTCTAGTACATTGTAGAATTATATTAATGTAACGTAACCATTTTCGTCCTTGTAAGAAAACTTAATCTGATGTAACTATACGGCAGATTCTTATTTTTGTAAAATCGTAAAAATTACTATTAGGGCCAATACGCAACAGTCATTAAAGTCCGCTGATCTTAGGCTTAAAACACAATAAGAGAAATAAATTACCGCCAACACAATTAGTAAATATATCATTACAATTGTATACAACTCCCTTTACGTATTTTATACCACTGGTCGAAGATAACCCTTTGAGATCGAAACATGTTGCCGTATTAAATGATATAATATCTACTACGTGTGTTGTCGGTAATTTACATCTCTTATTCTAAATCTAACACAAATGGATGATAAACGTAATAAAACGCATAAAACTCAACCTAAACAGCTCTGAAAATATATACATTTGTGTCTTAAAGAAGATATAGTGTTATACTCAACTGAAAGTTGTCGCTGGTTCTACAAACACCGATCGTGATTCTGCAAAACAGCGTAAACCAATTCATTACTAATCTTGCCCGACATTTACTTCTTTTGAGATTACTATTTCAGAATGGTAATCTACGTTTCGTATTTCTAGTGATTAAATCAGGAGGACTATAGACCTTCTTTAACATGGAAGTAAGAAGGAATTTCAATAAAAAAATTTCCTTAGATCATAATAATTAACAGATAGGCCACAGTGTCATTAAATGATGCAAATTTATTCCTCTGAAGGGTCATTACTTTTCAACACAATCCCCCAGCACACTGATGCACCTGTCCCACACTGGCACATCCTACAAAAAGCAGGAAGTACAAATGGCTTTTCCTGAATGGCTTCTAAAGCCACAGCTCGATTTATACCGCGATGGAATCCTTACACCCACGCCAAGACGGAATAAATGCACCAGTGTGCTCGGGGATTACGCTGATTGTAAGAATATTTCAGTGAAATAAATCTCTCGTTTAGTTTTCATGGCCTACGGAACTTTACTTATTGCAATCCTTCGTTTGAGGATATCGACGCAATACGACCCTCTGTAATTAAGTGATGACGTCACAACGCTGTTGTTGCCATAGGCATTTTCAGCCTTAACATGTCTAGGGAGTCATTCCCATTCTCGTAACAGGCATCATCGCCCTTGTTTAACAATGTCTTCAGGGCAGACTTTAAATCCTGCTGTCCTATTGCTCCATTTTCAGTTCTATATATATATATATATATATATATATATATATATATATATATATTTGTATTATTATCGTGTTTCAGATACTGTTAACAATTTAAATTTGTAGGTTGTCACTTTAACGGTTTGTACACTGCCATGAGTGTAACTGTTACAGAGTGTAACCGACGTGCAGGCATATTTGTGACCTATCTCCCAACCACAACACAAGTACTTAATTCCAACGGTTCATCAGTTATCGCCATAAAACTGCTCACCAGTTATCGCCATAAAACCGCTCATCAGTTATCGCCATAAAACCGCTCATCAGTTATCGCCATAAAACCGCTCATCAGTTATCGCCATAAAACCGCTCATGAGTTATCGCTATAAACCCCTCATCTATTATCGCCATAAACCCCTCATCTATTATCGCCATAAAACCGCTCATCATTTATCGCCATAAAACCGCTCATCAGTTATCGCCATAAACCCCTCATCTATTAACGCCATAAACGCGCTCATCAGTTATCGCCATAAAACCACTCATCAGTTATCGCCATAAACCCGCTCATCAGTTATCGCCATAAAACCGCTCATCAGTTATCGCCATAAACCTGCTCATCAGTTATCGCCATAAAACCGCTCATCAGTTATCGCCATAAACCTGCTCATCAGATATCGCCATAAAGCCGCTCATCAGTTATCGCCATAAAACCGCAAGTTTCACTGCATTTATTACTCTAGGAAGATGCCCTGCAAGCAAAGTCTGTAGCGTATCAATTAAATGTCCTTTAATGAGTTATACGAGCTGTGGACAACATCGTCGCATTAAAGGCAGATATGAACTTTAAAAAACCGCTTGCTACAAACAAGACAGCGTTTTATTTTCGTGCATTTCAACATAATACGCCGTGACTTATTACATACTGTTACGGCGTCACTCCCCTAGCAGAACACACAAGCGTTTAATAAAGCACGAGATAAAAACGCAAAGCTTTATACAGAGCAGACAGCAGTACCTGTTCTTTGACAGGATATGGTTGCTTTTCTTCTTAGTATCACAGTATGGAGTATCAAAAGAGAGAAGTTTATGATTTTAGAAGTTAAAATTTACCTTTGTAAAAAATATTACGAATTATGATTGGAACCCTATCTCTAAATTCTAGTGCAAGATTTGCATATCGTGTGAACAGTCGTGTCTAGCGCACGTATTGCTGACAGAGTTACGTGAATTTCCTTACATGTCTGCATATTTTCTATTAGGTCCACATTATGAAATATAAATGGAGAACATTTATAATTTCATACTACACGCCGCCACACCCAAAATTACTTGTGGTTAGGAAAAATCTTTAGAGCGTAATGAAAAATAATGGTCAGATATCGCAGAGAAATGAGATGGCAGTCTTTTTATCTACAGGCAATACGTTACTCTTTAAAAGTACGTTCCAGCTTCAAAGTGACTACGGTTTAAAAAACCGTCAGTAGGCAGCATCCTCACCGCTACTGGTTAGTTAGGTCCAAGTTACGCGAAGGAAAACACATTTATTCTTGGTTTATGTAAAAATCAACGTAGAAATATTTTACAAACTTGCACACCAATCTAGTTTCTTGCACCGTGTTCTATTCTCAGCCAGGAATGGACAGTGTCTTTTTATCTCTCCTATCATCGGTGTAGAGAAGAATTTGGCCACCCCTTCCTGATTTCAATTTAAGTTAGCGTAAAGGTGAACTTGGTCAAACTTTCGTTCACAATATTAGTAATTAACCGACTTAATGCACAAATTCGTGTTTTGTAATAAGTTCATTACACGCCTCTACATGTTTCGAGCACTATGTGCTCTTCATCAGGAGATCAAAATTGTATTATACAGCATCTGGTATCGTCACAGTCTGTACGTGGCCGTCTCGTGCACGGGACGGCCACGTACAGACTGTGACGATACCAGATGCTGTATAATACAATTTTGACCTCCTGATGAAGAGCATATAGTGCTCGAAACATGTAGAGGCGTATAATAAACTTATTACAAAACAAGAATTTGTGCATTAAGTTAGTTAACTGCTAAGATTATACTGAGATGCGCGGTCAGCAAAACATCAAACTTTCGTTGACACTTTTTTTTTTTTCTTGCTGAAGAATCACGCTGCAACTTCCGCTTTGCTGTCAAGAAGACACCAATTATACATCCTCATGTTACATAATGTGTAGTCTGATCTGTAGGACAGCCATCAGTTTATAACAGCATATCATTAAAGTTGAATAAAACAGAAGAGTGCAATATTCCGCATCAATTATTTGTTCTGTACAACACAATTAGAACGTCCATCAAGCCCTGCACTCCCCCATCCCCCCGCCCCCCGTCGTCCACCAATCTAAATTGTTATAGAGCAGTATAACATTATGTCACTGGACACCAGCATTTTTCTGTCTTTTCCATCCACATCGCTCCACCTTTGTGTTACAAGTTATCCCGCAAATAAACTAAACCTCTTAGTAAATGCAATGGCTTGATTTGCTACCACTGCACTGCCATTACACGGATATCGTCAGCGTCGTAAACCCACCATTTCATGGGGGTTCCTCTTGTGTCTTCATATTTTAATTTGCATCCAGCCACTCTGTAAGGGATTATAATACCCACTGTCTGAATTCCCGTTCTATCTGGAGCTGTCCTTTTACGCGAAACACCCATATATCTAGAGTCTAAACAGACACAATTTAATATGGGACCTAGAACGTACTAAAGACATGGTAGCCATACAATTTCCTCAGTATACCAGTGTGATATGAGAGTTCCATACACTCTTGTTTTCAGACAGTACAGAATGAAGAAAGACAATATAAACGCTCTGTCAGTAACAGTCACTACACTTCCGAAAGTATACACAAGCCCAATAACGAGATGGTGACAAACTAACAGCCTAAACACATCGTGCCTTGTCAATGCGCCAACCGTCCTCTCTAATAATTAACTGTCTTCTGTAGGAACCTAAGAATGTTAGCCTACTTGAGTATCATATTATAACAAAAAATGCAAGTGGATAGAATCAAAGACGAGGAACGAATAAATAACCGGTAGTTCAACAGATAATGTTCAGTCAAATTATCTTCAGCCATCACAGAAAACAAAGAAAAGGAGTTACGAAATGTATGATGATATTACACGGCAGACGGAGAAATGTTTAGAAGAGGGCAGTATTGTTAGCGTATATTGTAGCGTAACTTATGTTTTCACTTTGGAACTGTTTTAAAATCTCACAATAATAAAGAGCGTTAAATTTCATAGCACAAGTTCTTACAAGCATTCTGTACAAACAGACAGTGGACTGGCATATCAAGGGATACATTGGGACTGCAGCACTACGGAATACTGTACTGAATTGATAATGTGCGGTTAAAACAAATAGCTCAGTGTTATTTTGTTGCAGCGGATCCTCATTAAAACTGGACCAAGTTCAAAAATGTGCATGTTATATGAAACGAGTTGCCAGATATTTAAAAAACTAAGCAAATGAGTGATTTTCAATCATCATTAAAACAAATATTTCACAGATGCCAGATGTCACATTTTATGAACACCTAACTATTCCACGTCTTGGCGAATTCATATTAACTTACTATCCCTTATAACCGTGTTTGTGTTAATTTCAGTAATCTCCATTTATCCACAACTTTCATAACCAATCTACAAATAAAACAATAACCGACCTTGGTAGTCTTCTAAGTCTTCATCTGGAGCGCGCCGTGCCTCTAAGTTGTTGTTCTCAAAACGCACGAAACAGCTGACAGTATCCTAGAAAAAGATATACATCGACTTGTAACGTATTATTATGTTTACTTCCTTACTACTATTACGTAACGGAGCAAAGTCTAGTCTTACTTCTTTCAGTATTGAACTTAGTTTTGCTTAAAAAATCACACGGTGACATAATTTCTACTGGTAGAAAAGAGCAAGTTACAAGTTCTAAGGCATGTCAATACCTGGTGTAGTTTGTTTTCACATATATCATAAAGTGTTTAATGGATTTTGAGCATAATAGATATACTTCCTGAAAGACATATTTCATGTTCGTAATATAGGAAACCAGATGTCTATTACAAAATTAACACTTTCCATACGACACGCGCACTGCAGTAGTTTAAAACGGAATTCAGGCCCACATGTCTTTTCTATGTTGTGATACTGTCATTAAAACCCCCTATCCATGCATTAGACAATTCTAACTTTATGCTAACTGAATTAAATTTTATAAAAGTGATACAGAAACAAAATAAATTATTTTGTGATTAATAAAAACTGAAAAGGGAAAAGATTGAACTTCTGTCGGTATATCACATTTGAATATATTTTCATTACTTCTATTAAAATTCAAACTCGTATAGAAACCCTTCTCATGCAGCAATTCGTTTGTTTGTTTGTTTTTTATTCGCACACAACAAAATTTCTGAAATAGAAATATAGTAGCATTCAGCTTTACATAAAGTTTCTGCATGTTTTATCTTGTCACACAGGGAAAAAAGTGGCGTGTTTTAAAAATATATGAATTGGGTTATTTAGTACAAATGAGAGGTGAACTTAAAAATACTGTGTGATTTAAGGTTATCACAGCAGAGCTGCTTAAGTATGTCTTCTAGAGTATTTGGTCATGTCGAGTGGTAGGTAGTTACGACGTTTCGAGATAATGTAATGCCTTCATCAGGGTCAGCCAATCCAACAGGCGTAACAATGAAGACGGATGAAAAACAATCCTTCTAAATGTTTGTAACTCTTCAGCAGTCGACATGGCGAAACATCTCAGAAGACTTAAACCTTGAAAATATCTGCCATCGAGTTTATCCTGACCTCTTGTGTTGTTTATAAGAATTGCTAATGGCTGCATTTCGGAAGAGTACAATTAATACGATTTGAATAAATTTTAGTATAAAAAACTGCTAGGTAAAACTGCCACAGCAATAAACAGATGTCACATATGTTTCCAGGAAAATTCTGGAAGCACCTTCAGTTTCGCTACCCGTCTCTCTGTAATTAACAGCTCCCAACCACAAAATCGACTTTGATTCAATTCGAAGTCGTAAGCCTATGCCAAATTCCACTGAGCCATTTTGATTTTTGGGTACTTCGCTCAAGTTTAGTGGTCAGTTAAGGTAATGGTTTAACTCCACTCTTAAGGTAAAGTACATGTTGAGTCCTTTTATAATTCGAGGACACTGAGCGCAGGACACTTATATTACATAAGCAAAATAATTTTTCACTCTTTCCAGTTAAATGCAAAGTCCACATTACTTATTTATTCATATGAAAAACGTACACATGGCAACGGCACGAAACGTTTACGTTATGTCTGACATGTTTCAGGTAACAAAAAAATATAGGAATATGAATAGTAATTCAGCAAAAATACAGATAACTATAACATATATTTATTTAAGTTTAATCTCTTCTAGCCTCTCCATTCAGATGGAAGAACTTAATAGACAGCAGGTGCCGTAAATCCATTGTACCTCACATAATCCCTTTCAATGATAATGTGTCACCAGCTTTTATGGGAGTACAAGTACAACAAAAGGACCGGCTACGAGTAAAGGCTTATGTGGAAAACCAACACTGTTCTCTGAAGAGGGGATATCGTCTAAAAAGGCATTTCGCTAGTAAGATATATTTCTTCCACGGTTCATGAACGTTACACGCTTCTGTCCAACAAGCAGACTAGACGCTACTACAGGGAGAACCCGCTCTTCAGACAACACGACTGATTCGCACAAGTCCATACTGTGTACCTATAAGACATACATATTATTTTTCATATTTTTAACAGCTTCACACACATCCGTCTTTTAAAATTTTATGGGCAATTCACTTTTGTTTAAAATACACTAATTTCTAGAACAAAAAATCTCCATTCGTTCAATATCATCATTACTCTGACGGACGACGCCTCCCGAAGTTTTCGTAAGTCTAGCACACACACGTCACCAGACGCTTGCTACCGATGTGCCGGATTGCTACGGACACTTCTGTAGACGCTCCAACAGCATTCTAAACTATTCCCAAGCAAGGATTCCTTTACGACTGAAACGTACATCAACCCCAGTGGACCCGTGTCAGGACTGTACGGCAGGCGGGAGGCTCTCTCTGTTTATGCATTCCCGTCACATCAGCTATAATGCCTGAAATCTGATGCGGGCAACAAACATGTCCCGTTTTTGTGCAAGTACTTTGATGACGTTTGAGGGTCTTTCAACTGTTTGCTTCACACAAAGCGGGTGTCTTCTTCCGGAAGTTTCCTGACGATAACCACGAATCTACCCATTATGTTCACACCATTCTTAATCGTGCTGTAAGCCTTCCACTTATATCAACATTGATATATTTGTGTATCTAAGATCCTGATATTTCCAAGGGAAAAATGTGACACCTCCCATATCTGACCCTGATATGCAGAAATGATCGACTCTTACATTTAAAACCCTTCAAGAATACTATGAAATCACATTTCACCCAGTAGGCAAGCCACGAACAGGAAAAGTTCTGGGAGTCTGAAAAAGGAAGCGGTGCTTATACCTACAGGTAACATTTCACCGACGAAGGTCTAGGCTGCAATACTGACAGTGGCATATGTCACTTTTGACTGCTTTGTAATGACAGAGATTTGCGGCAATAACAGTCATGTGGCGCAATGTAACTATAAGTACGATTTCCTACAGTCTAGGACAGAATTTCAGCTGTTAAACTTTTACAAAAATGTAATGTAAAATGTATTAAGGTTCATAATGGAAGTGTAAAAAGTAACATTTGAGAAAAAATAAATAAATTAACAATAAAAATATCACAATCAAAAATCGCTATATTGAAAATGAACTATTGAGAAGGCAAAAATTTCATAAATAAACACAACGCCGTCGGAGAAGACGACAAAATAGGACTGTAAAAAACCGTTGTTACCACGTTTTGTATCGTCCGGACACTGTTAACCGTGCATAAGGCAAGGGAATTCAAACATTCAAAACAGGGCCGTTAAAAATAGTGCACTACAATGTGAATAAGACACTGATATGGGAAAAACTGATAGCCTCGCTAAACTACAATCCACTCATTTATTTACCTTGTTCTTTGTAATCCGATATCTACAATACTGAGTCATGTAGTTACAGTTCTAGTGTCATTCCAGTGTCTCACCCCAACCACAGCGATAGCTATTGGTTACCATCCCAACGGATATAGCTACAGTAAGACAAATGTTTGGTGATGGTTCAATATGAATGTGTGCTGTGAACAATATGGTAAACCGTACTTGTTGGCACAAAACTTGTTGAATCATCTGTGCTGTTTGCTTTGTGTATCTCAGTGTATTTCTATCATAAACATGAATACCAAGGATTTCACAGGTCTCCCCTCAGTCGGGTTAAGAAGACGGTCTTATGAAGCCCTTAATTGGCGATCCTTTCCCAGAATTATCAGAAGTAGCTTATTTAAATGTACGAATTATAAATCCCAAACAATCCAAATGTATGAATTTATATTATGCGGTTAAGTCGACGATGTTATTGGTCTTTGATCCCAGCATATCATAATGATAGTACCCAAAGAGAATTGCTTGTTACGTAGGGGCCAGTTTCATACAATTTACTCAGTAATAAATAAAAAAACCAATTAATTATACAGTATTAATCCCAGAGTTTGTGTTAGAAGTGGGCCCGATAAAGCCCTTGGCACTTGATAGTCGGATGTCACGACGATAAAGATAATAAATGCATTAAACTGATAATCTGCAAGTATAGCTGTCTTTTGTAGTGAATCTATCGAATGTCTCCCTGATACAGCTTCCAAATTTTTCCTTAAGCTTCTCGTTACTATTCCAGTTGTTCCAGTTATTACTGGTATAATCGTACATTTCAGATTCCACATTCGTTGTATCTCTATACATAAACTCTTGTATTTTAACTTCTTTTCCGCTTCCTTTTGCACAACATTTCTGTCTGCGGGTATTGCTACATCTATCAGTGTGCATGTTTTCTCTTTTTTGTTTTTAATTATTATATCTGGCCTA
>Ga0131853_10021691_pt1 | contig 11651 bp, 10 predicted proteins | sample TergutLab28metaG_FD_92764 | JGI IMG/M metagenome (GOLD analysis project Ga0131853, IMG submission 92764) | Labiotermes labralis P1 segment gut microbial communities from Petit-Saut dam, French Guiana - Lab288 P1 (version 2) (version 2) | ecosystem: Host-associated > Arthropoda: Insects >...
ACAATCACTCTCCCGTGGGGGGGGGCGCGCCCCGGCCCCCCGACCCCGGGGGGGGGCCGCCACCCCGGCGGCCCCCCCCCGGCCAGGGGGAGACCGGGGGAAAGGGGGGGGGGGGGGGGGAATGGATGATAATAAAGGCAATAAACGAAACGAAAAAAGAGAGAAAGGCGCAAAACAGGAACACACAAGCAGAGCAAAGGGCACTGTAGAATCCCAAACCATGGAAAAGATTTAAAAAAAAAGGAAGGTAGTGTCTAGAATCTGCGCAGAAGATATTGTGTATTTCATTGTAGGCCAGACAGTCCGTTGGGTTCTGAAACCAACACAATAATAAATAAGCAGGCCGTCAAGCACAACTACACTTCGTGTAAGGAAAACCCAACTTAATGCACAACGTATTCTTAGTATATTTCGTCAACCTCTACATGTTTCGGGCGTATCAAGGTCCATCATCAGGCGGTACAACCGTACGTTTACAACAAATGGTACTTATTATTCTTTTTAGATGACCGTCTGTTGTCCTGGTTGGATTGGAACAATCGAATGTATACATACGGTCTACCGCCTGATGATGGACCTAGCTACGCCCGAAACATGTAGAGGTTGACCAAATATATTAAGAATATGTCGTGCATCAAGTTAGTTTTTCTTTACACGATTATATAGAGAAGCACGGTCAACAAAACATTAAAAAAAAAAATACAACTATACTTATTTTATTTTTAAAAAATCCCGTTAACAACGAGCTACTTGTTCAGGCCTGCCGATGGCCCTATTGGGCTGAAAAATGTGGCTTATTTCCATCAAGGTAGTTTTACACAACGAAAATGTTTCTCTGATGCTAGTCTTCGTTATTAATTGAAGATGTCCGTCCCTGCCGGAAATCAAAGGCCCTTTCCCTGTACATTTAGGCAATAAAGTCACTATACTGAACGAGGTACTCCGGATCCCGGAAATATGTGTAATTTTTTTTTTCCCGGGGAAAGACAAAATTGACAAAGTATGGGGTGAGAAGAGACGAATTAACAAGTTGAGGACAAAACGATTCGTTCAAAAATACAGGATTGTAGCAACACGTTTGGTTGCTGCCTTTCTTCCGTTCGTTCGGTGCGGGTTCATAGACCCATCAGATAAGCACCTGTAAGGCGGTCAGTACAGTTACTGCCGGTGACAGCAGACTCAGTAACACGAGGGCTGTCACCTCAGTATGAAGAACACCACAAAGCGGAACATACAGAGGCCCTTGTGCCTAAGCTCAAAGTCACAGAATCATACAGAAGTGTCAAGTTGAAGCTCAAACATTCTTGACTTGGAGACTAGAAGAGAAGGAGATAGCTTCTTGCGAATAAAGTGAAATGCCAACTTGATGCAACAGTGTAGTTTATTGAAGTTTCCTTAGCTCGACGTGTTTCGGGCGCATACGCCCATCATCAGGAGCACTAGATATTAAGTTGCAGCATAAGGTTTTCTGCACCCAGTATGTAGATGGGTGGTGGTCCTGAGAGCCGCTGTGTAGGTCGTGTGTACTGTTTGGATGGTGACGTGCACGGCATGGCACCGTCCAAACCGTGGTGGGTGTGGTGTTGGGGCTAATAAAATTACTCCTACCTTCTGTCATAAGCTCGTGTTAACACCCCGATATGATACCAACCAACAACTGTATTTTTTGTTTTAATATCCACTCTAACACTGCCATTGGAAGACCTATGCGTCGATGTGAAGATGATATTAAAACGGATAAGCAAGAAATAGGATTGGTTTTTGGCGTGCATTGGATTGATCTGGCTCATGGTAGGGACAAGTGGCGGGCTCTTGTGAACACGACAATGAAGTTTCTGGTCCCTTAGAATAAGGGCAATTTCTTCGCCAGCTGAATGACTATCACCCTGTCAAGACAGGACTAGCTTCACGCAGTTAGTTTCGTTCTCATACTGATAAACTATGCACATACACTATGAGTGATGCCATATCGACCTTCTCGGCCCCTTCAAACATGCTGCTCATTACAGTTTGTCTTACTTTAGCCAATGTATTGAGTCACATTACATGCTCTTGCTTGCTACTTGAAAGAAAAACAACCTGTACCCCTTCTCTTGTGCTCTCTACTGTTGTGTCTTCGACTTAGTAACAGCGAAACACGATACAGCTGAAGTGGATGCAGCAGTTTTTCTATCGTTCTTTTTTTTTAACTTGGAGTTTCAGAGGCGATTCTCTACTCATTATGAGTAATTAGGGGCTAATTAGATCATGCTCGTTTCGATTCACAAACAGGGACCTTTTCCGCGAGCGTCTCCGTAGCGCCACAAAAAGTAGCGCGTCTGAAACTAACGGTATAGTACACGCCCAAGCAAACGGCACCAAAACCGACGTGTTTCACCAGCTGTGGCGCGACGAAATTGTGCCGCCCGCGGTCCAGTTTTACAAACACGTCGACTATATCTAATGTATCGCCAAGTCGCGCTCCCATTTGTGGCGCCACAGACAGTAGCGCGCCTGAAGCATGTAGAACTCGCTCGTGGAAATAGCGCTATAAGCCGCTATGCTGCCATAGTTGTGGCGCGGCAAGGAAGAGGCGCTGCAGTAGCGAGAAAAGCAAACGACAGGGTCTGTGGCGCTTTGGATTCTGAAGGATTTCTATGTGCGAAAAAGCCCATTACAACTAAAAGTCAGCTAAACTGCACTACAATTTCTGGCACCACAAATACGCTTGCATTCATCTCATAGCTAATTAATTATCTGTAAACCAGATCTTTGATATCACGAAGTATTTATTATGCATACAGCCGTGTTTCGACAAGTCAGCCTTTTTCTTCGTCAGTATTAACCCTCACCACGTGACCCCGTAGCTGATGTACCAAACAATAAGTTTTCTTAATATATACATAGTTCCCTGCAAAGACCTTCACCAGACGTTCAACGGAACACTGCGACGAGTTCCAGAAACTTTGTTGCCACGAAAATGCAACAATGCCCTTCTTTATACCACTGAGCTACATGTATCTCAACAACACAACTATTTTGTGGTGTAACGGAAACGCAACAATGGTTCCTTTTACACTGTTCCCGACGTACGGGCAATAGTACTGATGTCGACAAAGTAAATATACTGAAGTCTTCATGTCAAATGACCCGACATTCTTGTCCGATTTTAAACAATGGTGGGTCTTCTCAAAAGACTTTAAAGAAAGCCTCTAGAATCGCGAAAACAGTCAAGTGGCAGGCGCGCTGATGCATGCGGAGGGCATGTGATGAACATGAAGAGCGCTTTTCGCCAAAAACCATAAAAAAGGCCTGAAGGACGGAATGAGAGAAAATGGGGTAATAATAATAATAATATAGTGTATGCACAACTTCAACATAAGCAAGGAAACAGGGGCATAATTGGGCAAAAAACGCTGATATGAGCATGTACCAAAATCAGTAGAAATAAGTCAAGGAGGCAAGGTAACCATATTGTGGAATCAACAAGTACAAACTGACAGAACTATTTCCAAAGACAAACCAGACATTATAATTAGTGATAATGAAAAGGTAACATGTATGTTAATAGACATTACAATCTCAGGAGACAGAAATGTGATTAAAAAAGAAGCCGAGAAGATTCTAAAATATAAAGACCTTAAAATAGAAATACAGCGCATGTGCAATGTAAAAACAAAGGTGATACCAGTAATAATAGGGACGACTGGGACTATTTCTATGTCATTTAGAAAATACGTGAGCAACTTACCAGGAAAACAAGAAGTCAAGGAACTCCAGAAAACAGCCACATTGGGCACTGCACACATACTTCGGAAAGTACTAATGTAAAAGTATAATAGATTAAATACTGGAACTAACGATATAAGCACCATGAATAGTAACAACAGAATAGCTGCAACACTGTATTCCCTAGGGACATAGTTTGTCTCAGGAATATAAGTATAAATACTCTGCATAAAGGAGATGATGATGATGATAATAGTAATAATAATAATAGTGAAAATTTATGGCTTCTCCATATGTCTGTGCAGCGAAACTTCTTTACGGGTTTTCGTTTGTTTCACTCGTTCTCGGATATTTGTTTTGATCCTAAGAGTTGTCCGGGAAGATGAACTTCTCAAGTGCATGCTAATCAACATCCCACACTACAGCCACTCCAAAAGGATCGTGCGCGGAATCAAGTCACTTGTTTATTACTGACCTGCAGGTGAAATGAGAGGTTAGTTTCCTAACTCGATTGGGGCGTGTCTTTTGAAGGAAACATCGCAATTCCCAGTCCTTTGCAAACACAAAACAATGGGCTTTACTGTCAAGGTACGCAGTGTGAATTGCTGATCAAACAACCTTTCTTTCTTGTTCTAGTTTATTTGTGACTTCGCCCTTTCAACATCTGGTCTTTCCAAAGCAGGATACAAAGAAGACCTTCGGAGAGGATGAAGGATGCAAGGAACAAGAAGCGAAATTTATCCACTGCACATTAAGTGTTTAGACGCTTTTCCCAGTTAACGCGACTACAAGCATCGTCGTGTGCGTCCCGTCTTCCCAACCGCATGAAGAAACGCGAAACCCACCGTAACCAAATGCGTGAAATATCGTAGTGGGGAAATTTTTACTAATATTCTACAACACACTTTACTTTCGGTTTTTCTTGGTTTCCCTGTGCCTAAAAGCAAATGCTGAGATGGTTCCCAAGATTCCAAGTTGCCACTACATGCTTCTCATGTAGCCCTCCCGACTTAAATTTATTAGTAACCAATTTCATGTATTGTACACATGTAAAATAACCACTGCCACCGGGTGACAACCCAATTGCAGTTAATAAATATTATTATTATTATTATTATTATTATTTTACTACGTGTGTTTTGCTGTCTTACATCACTTTAGTTGCCTGATTGCTGGCTAGAAGTCAGTATTCGGTAGGTCCTGCAACCGGCCACCTCGACACAGGTTTTTCTTGGTTTCCCTGTGTCTATAAGCAAATGCTGAGATGGTCCCCAACATTCCAAGTTGCCACTACATGCTTCTCATGTAGCCCTCCCGACTTAAATTTACTAGCAACCAATTTCATTTTCTGTATACATGTAAAATAACCACTGCCACTGGGTAACAACCCAATTGCAGTTAATAAATATTATTATTATTATTATTATTAAAATAGGACAAAAACAAGATTTTACATGCGGATTTATGCCGTACATCACCTAAATAAAATAAACCTGAGGCCAAGAGGGTTTCGTATCTTTTTTCGCACATCAGTAAAATACTGCCGGTCGATTAATCGAATATTCGATGACGACTGATCATAAAACTGTTTTGTAATATTCAGAAAATTACCATGCGAAAAATTAAAGTGGTGATCGCTTGTAAATCTACTGCTAAGGTACAGCGAAATCTGCTACTCTATTATGTGTAGAAGGTGGAAAAGAACTTTTAAAATATTGGCGTTTTTTTTTCCTTTTTTTTTTCTCTCGAAATTTCGGGACGCATATTTAAAATATATGGACAATAACAGAGCGAATGTGCCAGAAACATTACTTTACCGCGAACATTATCTAGTATGTTCATTAAACCATCGACGCCCAGTGATTGCTTTTAGGTAGCCACCAGCTCTAAAATTACCAAAGCAAGTCTCTGCTGTCTGCCCACACATTGTGTACATGTGTTCTGCATGGATCTTACCACAAAAAAAAATCTGTGATAATTTCCCTACACAGCAATAAGCTATAACACAGACGGAACGTGTTTTACTGCGTGGTACGAAACCAATCATTAACCATTATTCAGGCTATACTTAGTCTTTAAAGTGTTCAGCATCTTTCTGTAGTTAAAATATTACCAAAAATCATTGGGGGTTCTCACAGATTTAATTGCAATTTTGAGACATAAATCTCTCACTTGTGGGCCGGGTAGCTCAGTCGGTATAGCGACTGAGCTACGGGCTGGACGGTCCGGGATCGAATCCCGTTGGGGACGAGATTTCCCGCCTGTCCAGACCGGCCCTGGGGCCCACCCAGCCTCCTGTAAAATGGGTACCGGGTCTTTTCTGGGGTTAAATTGGGGCCGGGGCGTGCTGCTGACCACTCACCCCCTTCTAGTGCCGCGGTCATGGAAGAGTAGAGCTATACTTCTACCCACCTTCTGGGCCACACCGGGCCTGTAACGGGATCACTTTACCTTTACCATTTTACGTCTCTCACTTGACATCAAATGAATACTAACCGAGAGGGCATTGTTCACGACATGTGTGTCTAATGAAAAGAGAAGTCCAACGCAGTGGTAACATTCGAACTGCGTGCGAGGGGCAGTGAATGTATTCGTTTCCTGTTGAGCACATGCGTCTTCAGAGCTTGTGGTTGACAAAAGAGAGGAGGGATGTGCCTGGCATCCATGGAAATAGGCGTGCTACGTGGGGGCCATTCAATACGAAGACAAAATGGTCGCAGATGGAGCGTGACGTAATAAGACAGAAGTCAAACTATCAGTTTCTTGTCTTGCGGTATCTACAGCGTTCATGAAAGAATTTGTGGTGAAAACTGGGCTATGGCGTTGTAACCATTACGTCTCTGCTGTTACGAAAGGCAAGCTGGTGCCACCAAAATTACTGCAAGAAAAACCACCAATCGCTGAACCGCAATTTACACGGATGTCAATGGCTATCTGATTCAAGGCGAAGTCGTAGCCTTTCATTTTAGTAATTAACCAACTTAATGCACAAATTCTTGTTTTATAATAAGTTTATTATATGCCTCTACATATAATAAACTAATTATAAAACAAGAATTTGTGCATTAAGTTGGTTAATTACTAAGATTATACTGAGATGCACGGTCAGCAAAAAAAAAAAAAATAAAGATAGCCCTTCATGTCTCAGTTCAGTAATTTTCTGAAATACACATTTAAAATCACACACACAGAAATATATATATATGCACTATAGTCTGCGGCAGCTCGCCTGCTGAGATCGTGGTTTCGAATCCCACCGGGGGCATGGATGTACGTCTGTTGTGAGTGTTGTGTGTTGTTAGGTAGAGGTCTCTGCGACGAGCTGATCACTCGTCCATAGCAGTCCTACTGACTGTCATGCGTCTTTGCGTGTGGTCTAATAACCTCAAGAGGCCATGGCCTGCGTTGGGCCGCAGCGCCACAAAAAAAAATACACTAAAATTTAATCATAACTATAATTTTGACTGTTTTTTATGCGAGTCAAACTTGGTCGCTCAATGCGAGGGAGGAACATAGGCTGAGGGCATTTGAGAACAGGGTGCTGAGGAATATATTCGGGCATAAGAGGGACGAGGTAAGAGGGTACTGGAGAAGACTGCATAACGAGAAGCTTTAGGACCTCTACGCTCACCAAATACTATTCGGGTGATCAAAACCAGATCAATGAGATGGGATAGGCACGTAGCACGTATAGGAAAGAAGAGAGGTGCATATAGGTTTTTTAGAGGAAAACCTGAGGGATAGCGTCCACTTGGAAGAACCAAGCGTAGATGGGAGAATAATACAAAATGGATCCTGCAGAGAAGGGATGGGGCGGCATGGACTGGATTGTTCTGGATCAGGATAGGGTCAACTGGCGAGGGCTGTGAATGCGTTAACGAACCTTCGGGTAACACAAAATGCGGGCGGGGAATTTCTTGACTATCTGAGAACCTGTTAGCGTGTAAAAAAGAACTCTGCGCCATGTTACTGGTTAGTTATGTGTGTATGTATGCTAATTTAGGGACGAGGCAACACCGATGGCTAGCCGCATGTCCCAGGGGTCCATAAATTTTCGAAAAAAATTCTAGGAACCCATTCAAAATTCTAGACGCCAGAAGGTTGAAATGAATCAAATTCCACACTGAGGAACCACAAATACCTGAGGCCAACGTACAATGTTAAGTCGCTGAAGCGATCTGGCTCCCCGCATATTTGCATTCCCTTCAAATTAATTGAAAAGTCAATAAAGAGGAAGTATAACAATGACAAGAACAAGACTCTAAATGTAATACACAACAGGTGTAATGTCACTAACGTTAATAATTCAACTGCAGGGCTGAGTATCGGTACACACAGTTCATGTATAAAATGTAGGCTAATGAAACTGACAGCATGTTTCGACTCCTGGTACAACACTTCTAATACTCATGCAGATAAAGTGTCAGCCGTGACAAACCCAAATTCCATTCTGGCTTAAATTAAGAGCAGACTAAAGTCTAGGATTGCTTGCTATCACTCGGCGCAGAATCTGATGTCTTCCACTTTGCTATCTAAAAATGTAGAGATTAAGATATACAGAAAAATTAACTTAGATTGTTGTCTTATATGGGTCTGAAACTTGGTATCTCACGTTGAGGGAGAAGGCTGAGGGTTATGATATTATTATTATTATTATTATTATTAACTGCCATTGGGTTGTCACCCGGTGGCAGTGGTTATTTTACATGTATACAAAATACGAAAGAGTTTACTACTGAATTTAAGTCGGGAGAGCTACATGAGAAGCGTGTAGTGGCAACTTGGAATTTTGGGAACCATCTCAGCATTTTGCTTTTAGACACAGGGTGCTGCGAGGAATATTTGGGTCACAGGGAGACGAGGTAACATGGGAGTGGAGGAAAGTACACAATGAGCAGCTTAAAGATCGGTAAAGTAAAGGTAAAGTTCACCCTTGTACAGGCACTGAGGCGCTGTACAGGCCGTACGGCCCATTGGGCGAGTAGAAGTATAGCTCTACTCTTTCTTGACCACGGCACTAGAAGGGGGTGAAGGGTCAGCGTCACGCCCCGGCCGCTCTTTACCCCGGGAAAGAGCCGGTACCCATTGTACAGGAGGCTGTGTGGGCCCCAGGCCCTGTTTGGACAGGTGCGGAAAATCTCTCCCCCACCGGGATTCGATCCCCGGACCGCCCAACCCATAGCCAGTCGCCACACCTAATACGCTACCCGGCTTACTAATGATCTGTACTCCTCACCAAATAATATTTGGATGATCAAATTGAGTAGTATGCGATAGGTGGGTCATGTAGCACGTGTGAGGGGAAGAGGAGAGGTGTATACAGAGTTTTGGTGGGGAAGCCTTAACGAGATCATTGGCGTAGATGGGTAAATAATGTTAAAACTAATCTTTAATAAATATGATGGTGGGGTCGTAAAGTGGATTCATTTGGCTCAGTATATGCACAGGTAGCGGACTCTTATAGCCTAAATACGGGAATTAATTTCCGGATTCCATAAAATGTTGGGAGTTGCTTGACTAGCCGAAGACCTGAAAGTTCTCTGCTTCAAGGAAGTAACTATTTAAAGTGAGCATTGCAGGGCCTATCCAGTTATCAAATGGTAAAAATCTTAGAACCGATACAACAGGGGAATCCAAAATTTTTTTCCGGGAACGTTCCACAACCGTTTTTGGTGGCAATTTCGCGGACCGAAAGTGTAAAAGTCACAGTAAGTGGTACACATAACCGCGTAAAATATTGTGTAATCCCTGTACTTCATACACAATTTACAAATGTGGCCATAGGAACCGGGTTACAGCTATTACCTTCCAGACTAATACCCCTAGTCTCAAACGCCTATGATATCCACTGACCCTTGCGTTCAGATATTTATTGTTGACATTCTTCCCACTAATTAAACATTTCAATATCAAATAACTTTAAGATAAATAAAATCAACATCATTTAATTAATTTATAAAATACTCAGCTTCACGTTCCGGCTGATTTACACCCAATAAAACTTATCTCGATTCTAGTGTGCACGCTGGACTGTATTGGGGCCGGAAACTTAGCACGTGATGTTGAAACAATAACTTTTTGCTCCCGACAAGTATCGAAAAACGAGTATTCAAACCATACTGGTTCCAATTCATTTTCAGAAAAAGGAAAGGGGATGGGGGGTGGGAATAAGCATCCAACAACACAAATAAAACAACTTAAAATGGTCACGAAAATTTTGTGAAGTGTTGAAACACTGGGGCTCGGGAAAAAAAAATCGCATCTCAGTTCAAGATTATTCCAGTCAAATTCTGCGTTTTGTTGTATGCCAGAATGTACGGGCCGCATAGCAACAAACTGCCCAAAGACTTGCTCAGTAACACTGTACTTAACTAGACCATTCACAAATTTTGATGTTTTGCTGACCGTGCATCACAGTACAATCTTAGTAATTAAGCAACATAATGCACAAAATCATGTTTTATAATAAGTTTGTTATATGCCTCTACATGTTTCGAGCACATGTGCTCATCATCAGGCAGTCAAAATTGTATTACACAGCATCTGGTATCATCACACCTGTAGGTGGCCGTCCGGTGCACAGGTTGTGAGAAGTCTTCTCTCAACCTGCGCACCGGACGGCCACCTACAGGTCTGATTATACCAGATGCTGTATAATATAATTTTGACTTCCTGATGATGAACACAACAGTGCTCGAAACATGTAGAGTCATGTAATAAACCTATTATAAAACAAGATTTTGTGCATCAAGTTGGTTCATTACTAAGATTAGACCAATTCACCTTTGCGAGCTACAGAAGTTTGTTCACCCCTTGCAACCAAACACCGGAACTTAGACAAGTGTCATATCCAAGACAACAAACCTAAGTTCAACACTTTTAACACACCATAAAAAGCATTCTAACTTGCAACGGTCTCCCGATAATACAATACACTTTGACAAAACATAAAAGTTGTCTAAAAGTGGCAATGGTAAATACCACGTCACAGTATACCAGACGCTTTGTTTGTGAATGATTCGCGCCTGGGTTATTTTCACCCGCGTCCAATAAATAGCATTAATTATTAATCATCTACGGGAAGTATTGATAACCGGCGTACAAATCGCTTGGTTTATGTGTGAAGTCACGCCCGGTTTACTTTCTCCAGTTTCCGGTAGATAACACTAGTCGTTCATTGGCCCCCTCATGAACCTGTGATTCTATGAGATCAGAATGTGGGCGAACATAAATCAAAAGACAGTACACAGTGTCAGGGTAATACTTTTGGATAACTCGTTTTCCGTCATTAGGGGAAAGTAGAAAGACAACGTTAATATTTTACAATGGAATAAAACGGAAGTGTGAGGATTAAGCGTTTACTTCACTCGTGTTTACCGGACACGGACGGAATTAATGTTCCGTTGATAAATGATTAAAGTGGATAAACACCAATTTAACGAAGTAGTTTATAAAAATCATTTGATGATGGCGAAAATAAGGAAGAAGGATACAGTTATTTAAAGGATCGGGTGAAGGTTGATAAGCATATAACAAATTCACTAATATACGTCAGCACAACAATTATTTATTGGATCATATAGGCTACATGTTTCGACCTGTTAACAGATGATCATCATCAGGCCTCCAGCAGAATATAGTTAAAGGTGCTGTTAGAAAATTGGGATCCCAACATCGTGCACAGTTGCCCACAAATGTAAGAGGCGGTACCGCACAAGTTTCACCGCACCGTGTGAAAATACAGTAGCACTCATAGTTAAGTAAACAATTGAATGGTGATAAAAAAAAGTGTCCTATGTATCAAATACCTAACCAAGTTTTAATTGTTTTAACTAGAAAATGTATGTATCACATTTTATCCAGTACCGGATTTTACATTTGTTTACAACTGTACAAGATATTGGGATCCCAATTTTCTAACAGCACCTTTGACTTATTCTGCT
>Ga0131853_10021692_pt1 | contig 11651 bp, 5 predicted proteins | sample TergutLab28metaG_FD_92764 | JGI IMG/M metagenome (GOLD analysis project Ga0131853, IMG submission 92764) | Labiotermes labralis P1 segment gut microbial communities from Petit-Saut dam, French Guiana - Lab288 P1 (version 2) (version 2) | ecosystem: Host-associated > Arthropoda: Insects >...
AACTTTCGTTAAGTCAATTGATTTTCAAACACTGTGATAGTTAGTCATAGTTCGAAAAAGATCTCCACATGTGGTGCCAAAAACTGACCAAAAGGACAAGCAGTGAATCACATGAACACTGGAGCATGTAGTATTACCATGTAATGGAACATGTTGTAAATAAATATTTATAAAAAAAAAAATTCTGTCCACCCCGTAATCATTATTCTCCCACTTTAATGGCATCTTGGATATAATGAGATGAACTGCACAGTGTGAGGCCAAACACCCAAACATCTGAGTCACCTATACATATCTGTGCAGTGTACAAATTTTGTTAATGTGTCCGTAACTTCCTCAACAAATCCTTATTGATACAGATTCTGTTCACCGGCATCCCAGTGCCCCATTATTGACCCTTCATGGGAAGACCCAGAAGGAGTGCCAATTGATGCCATTCTGTTTGGAGGGCGCCGGCCTTTGGGAGTACCACTGGTTTATGAAGCATTCAATTGGCAGCATGGAGTGTTTATTGGGGCTGCCATGAGATCTGAATCAACTGCAGCAGCTGAACATAAGGTGCAGATATGACTCTCAATGAGTTTCATGCATTTAATGTTACTCTTTCCTCATTCTTTAAGGAATCCTCCAGCAAATTTCTGTATTCATTTATCTTCCCCTCTGAGGTACATGTGCAACTCATTGTAGTGTCTGTCACTGGACAAATATAACACAACTACGCTTGCTGTATAGGTCCTTCATCTGGACAGTACTATCCTTTCTTGGCAATGACTTAACCTCTACTTAAGCCATACATTTTATCTAAAATATTTGCAATTTTGTTCTTCATGAATTAGCACCATGAAAAAATTGTTTGTGCATGTACAGAGATCTATGAAAGAATACTCAAATCTTCCTGGATGTGACAATGGGTGGTTGTGCAAGTAGCTCCTGACGTTTTGAACAATGGAGTGGCTTCATCTTTAGGGTCAAACATTCCAAGAGGAAGGCCTTATGATCATTTCAGTACCAAGAACTACTCACTCATTGACATACTGTCACATTCCAGAAGGTTTGAATGTTCAGTAACACTGCTGTCAGAACCTCAAATTTTGTAGGTCTGTGAAAGCTCCATTCTATTACATAAAATAATACAGAAGTTACACCAGTTTCAAGTATCAGAGAATAAGAAAATTAATCAGTATAATTGTTAGGGTTAAGATCTAAATTTAGTAAAACAGATAATGGCATTAATCTAATAGGTGGAAACCTTGTAACTTTGTATGGCATGTGAGTACAGTCATTGTAAAACAAAAGTGAAGTACATAAAACGAGTTTAGCTATTTCTGTGTCTCAGGGTAAGGTTATAATGCACGATCCATTTGCAATGAGGCCATTCTTTGGATACAACTTTGGCCACTACCTCAAACACTGGCTCAGCATGGCAAACACACCTGGCCGTAAACTTCCGAAGGTGTTCCATGTCAACTGGTTCCGCAAAGACGAACAAGTGAGTGTTGAAACACCGTATTACTGGACTGAATTAGCCTTAATTCTACATTAGTGACTACAAGAAGAGATACACTTGCCTTCAGTGTCAATATTACACATTATACTTTCAGATTAACTTTCATACCACCAAAAAATACAAACTGACTTAACTTTCATACCACCAAAAAATACAAACTGACTTAAAACAAAATTGATACACTTTACATACAGTGATGCCACCACTGCTGGGGAAGGAAACACTGAAGACTTGTTATTTGTCAGCTGCAGTATGAGCGTCTCTCAGAGTGTGAAATGGTGAAATGCATGTCAGCATTGATGTCTGAGTTCTTTATTGAGCATGAAATGCTACAGACTGCTACACAGCCTCAGCCACGAAGGTGCAGTGAAACTCTTGGTGCACTATGCCATCGGACAGACATATCCTAAAGTTTCCATTACCTTCATGTTCAGAGGCAAGCAGTTCAAGGAGATGAAGGTGCTATAATCATTTGACATGTCAAGAACTACTTAGCCATTGACACAGCATCACATCCCAGCAACACTGCTGTGAGAAACTCAAACATCACGTAGCTTCAGCTAGATAGCTGTGTTAATGGTTATAAGTGTCAAAAATTGGTAAGATGAATTATAGAGGGTCAAGTAGATAGAAACAGCTAAATGAATGGTGAGGATACAATGCATTAGGAAACAGAAGATGTAGTTGAATGTGTAGATGCCATGTTACTGGGTGGATATAACTGACATAACTTCTGTACTTAAGTGAAATGGTGGGCCAAAATGGCTCAGTCGGTACAGTGACTCACTAGGGGCTGGGTGGTCGGGTCAAATCCCGGTGGGGGTGAGATTTTTCACAACCATCCAGACCAGCCCTGGCCCACCCAGCCTCCTATACGATGGGCACCAGATCTTTCCTGGGGTAAAGCGGCTGTGGCGTGCCGTTGACCACCCACTCCCACCTAGCGCTGAGGTTAATGAAATAGTAGTTATACCTGCACTCCCTCTCAGGATCTTTGTGGCCTGTTCTAGGGTGAACTTTACTGAAGTGAAATGTTTAAATTACTGGAGCTTATAAAAAATCAGCTAAAATCCATGATGGTACCACCAATAGGTCACTGTATTAAAAGCATGCCTACAAAAGTTTGCTGATGAAACCATCTGTCAGAATTATAATTAAGCAGCCTTACATGTGATGTGCTACTGTGAGTCCTTTGGAGGACTCTTCTATAGTCCCTGGAGCTCATTTTACTGAATTACAGTGGCCAGCGTATCATCAGCAAATTTCGCACGTTGTTGCTGATGTATGCCCAGTACTGATCACAGTCCAAGGGCAGTATGAATGCCCACACCTTCATAATTTAACTCAGAGATGCACAAATTTTTTCAAAATCTAGGAGATACCTCAAAATTCTAATTGCCAGGAAGGTGACACAAAGCAAATTCCATACTGACAACCCACAAATATTGGGCACCACATCACAAAATTTAATCACCCAGGTAACCTGGTGCCCAGGATCTGTACCTCCTAATTTAACTCTAATGCTAAATCCGTGAAACTTTAGCAACGTTGTTGCACCAAAAAAAAAAGTCCTGTACTTAAATTTAACATCCTCACACAACTTCACCAAAATGTCACATCCTGGCATTTTTTAGTAGTTCCTGACATTGTTATGGCACTACTGTCAGGAACCACTGACACAAAACAACAACATAACTTCCAGAAAACCTGAATACTCAGCAGTGCCACTTTCAGAACCTCAAATGCTGTAAATGGAGATGGCAGTTCTGTAAAACAAGGTCCAGTAATTGTACTGCGACACTTGTATATGTTGCTTTGAGTACACATAAATGATTTTATTAATTTACAAAGGAAGAAACACAGAAAGTAATCAAAATATATATAGCAGAGTGTTCAATACATTCCGTCCCTAAACGAAATTTTACATTGCACTTCTTCAACAGAGAAGATAGGGGGAATTTGTTTCATTATACTGTTTGAAGGAAATTTTGTCTCTTTCCAGGGAAAGTTTCTTTGGCCTGGTTTTGGGGAGAACTCCCGCGTCCTTGACTGGATTTTTCGACGTATTGACAATGAAGACATTGCAGAGCGTACAGCTATTGGTTACATTCCTAAGCAAGACTGTTTGAATCTAGATGGACTTAGCAAGACCATCAACATGACTGAACTTTTCAGCCTGCCAAAAGACTTCTGGATGCAAGAGGTAACTTCTAATTAAATATATTCTAATGGTCTCAAACATGTCGTCTGTCAGTTCATTTTTTACAGCCTGCTCATAGATATTATTCCAATTCTAGAGTGTAACACAGCTCACTGTTGAGGAATTTTTTATCTAAAAGGTTTTTCATCATGGATCTGAAACCTCAGAAAGGTTAGCTACACCTTCACATTAACACACACCACATATCAGCAAAGAGATAGCAATGCAATGAAGTTTTAAATTCAGTAATTATGACATACTTTGATTTTTCATATTAAATATATGGAGTATTTTTAATGTTGTGTTCAATTTCAATAAACTTTCTTTCCCATGTCACAGCTTACAATGACTTGTGGCCGACTTTAAATTACAAAATTGTCTTCATGTTACATACCGTGCATCATGTTCCTTAACAACACTTATTAACCAACTCTTATGCAATACACTGTGTACACTAAATCAGACACTAATTTCCACTCTGATGCACTTCAGCATCTATTGATGCCATCTTCAGGAATTTCATTCTCACTGTAGTTTCTTCTCAATGCATCTACAGAGTGATTTAATAGGCAATACAGAGCGACTATAAGCGCTTAGTAACCATCCATTATAAGACTTTAGTTTCAAATCACAGATTCACAACTTTAAACACCACTGAAGTTCTTCAAACACCTGTATGTCTAGTAATATCTTGCATTTTTTCTGCTTAACAGGTGACAGATATTGAACGATACTTCTCAGAGCAAGTGGGAGCAGATCTACCAGTGGAAATTGCAAAAGAGCTCTCTGCCTTGCACCAGCGGCTGCTTAGTATGTGAGCCGCTCTTGTGGCCACTGTCTCAAGTTCTGCATTGCAAAGATCCTGTGCCATCGTACCAAACACAGTTACTCATAACACAGTAAAATTTCATTTATCCAGCACTTTGTCTAGTGGTAAGTTTGCTCCAAAGCATAATTTTATCATACAACCCACTGTGATTTACACATCTCTAGATTTTCCTGATAAGTGCAATTTTTGAAACAACAGTTACTACATAACGATTTTCCTGTGAGTTCCGCACAGCACAGTGGTTGTGCATTACACTGCACCATGCAGAACCCAAAACCACCAGCACTTTATCAACACATGCAACTGAAAATCTGAAAGCTTATAAAATATAATCTATGTATTTTTCAGGGGGCCAGGCAACACTGTGCTGTGTCTGTTATTGTTTTGATATATACTCCACAGTAAAACTACTTTTTGAAACTCACCATTCTATCCACTGGAGAGCCTGATTTATTGACAAACCCTATTCCCGAACTGTGCTGGATAAACAAAATTTACTGTATTTAGAAGTATAAGGATGCCAGGTAAAACAAGGTCACAATGGAGTTGTAACACATACATCTTTTGATTTACAATCACAATAACAATGTCTGTTACACCTGCGCACTAATAGGATAATATCCCTCCAAACACTCCTTTTGATCTACAGAACTAAAATGACTGCAAATCAGACTTGCATGCTTCAATTATTGCACAAAATATGATAACAATACGCAATTTCCTCTGTTGCTGTCATTCTTTAACATGGGAGAATAAGTATTTTGAAGTTGGTTGGATAAAATAGCTAATAGAGGAGAACAAGGTTAAATCATAAGTGCACAAATTTTCCAAAAATCTAGAAGCCACCTCATAATTATAGGCACCATACCATGACATAAGGCAAGTTTCATACTGAGGCACCACCACACAAAATTTAGTTACCACCATGATCCAGCATTTGAAGTTTATACACCCATAGCATAAATTGCCTTGGATCAAAACAGATCTTGGTCTTTGGTCTGAATTAAACAGGATCCTTATTTTGTATGTCATGTATGTCACTGCCCACCACTACTTTATCACATGTGTTTGCTGTCAGCTGAGTTGGCTACGTCAGTACAATAAACAAACCAACAGGAAGTGGCAGCTGATAGTTGTCCAATAAAATAATGACCCTATACTTCCTCCAAAGAAAGACAAAAATTTCAAATGGCAATCATTCTGTGGCTATAGCATGTACAAAAATATCTGAGGCCACAAATATGAAGGCACTGCTACAACTGGCACATTTCATTTCCTGTTCTCCTGTGACAGGACTATGATACAATTACCTTTAAAACATTAAAATTATTTATTTTTTTAATCTCTGCAACTTTAAGTATTCTTATTTGCATTGCTAACAAAACATCGGCTTTGTTTTATTTTTTCTTCACATATGTGTGTGTGTGTGTGTGTGTGTGTGAGAAATATTTTAAACTGTATTCCATTGTATGTATTTGTGTATTATTTTAGTTTCATGGGACCCAAATGACCATCAAAGTACAAAAATATCAGTACAGATGCTGCCCTATGCAATATTTGTTCCATATGGTGGCTGCTAACTACAATCTGCTGTTACTCTTTTGGGTTCAATGTTTTTAATTTTCATTGCAAAACATATTACTCAAGAACCTTTAACATCATTCACTTGAGCTGTTTGCCAGTACTTCCTTTTTTTAGACATGTAATTACATTATCTTTTATTCTTCACTGAAAAAATATCAAAATGTGCCAGTGTAGAACTCACTCCATGTCAGTTAGCGGGGTATATGTATATAATGTATTTGTGTATACATTTGGTCTTAAACAGATGTGTAACAAAATAAATTTTTTATGATTATGATGATGACGCAAATGCTGCTGTTTTCCCCCATAAGGATGCTCCATGCTGACCAAAAATTTGTATTTCATTGACATATTCTTCAATGAGTAATTGTGAAACTGTCATTACTGGTGTCTTGAGGGCTACAAAAAGTACACAGTAATTCAGTTCCTACAGTATGTGCTGTACTGAAACTTACTAGGGGATACACAACAAAGGTCTTGCCTAGGGTCTCCAACAGATGTGTGCAAGCCTTGCCAACACAATGAAATAGGATCCCTTGGCCTTTGAATCATGCATGATGAGGGCCTTTTGCAATGTTAATGTTCATTTCTGCACCTGTTCATACTATACATTGTATTGCATGCATTTTTCAAAGCTATAATGTTCACATAAGAGGACCGTTGTGTGGAATGAATCCATCTACCTGTGCCCAAAGCTCTAAAGCAAGCCATCTGTTTTTATAGACTTGTGTTGTTGTTTGTATTGAAATTTGTTTACTTTAACTTTATGTTTCAGTTCCTGAAAATATTCTATCAATATTGACATATGTTTTGCCATCAACTACAACAAAGTTTTATTCGTATGTCAATATATGCTACATGTGGACCACCATTATGCACTGATATACTCGTACATGACTTTAACACCCAAAAGTAAAATATAAATACAATTTTTAAATTTGTGAGATCTCATAAACTGTACAAGCCATTACAATCTTTATGTAATATTACAGTATAAACATTTCATATATTTCTCATAAGTGGTTCTTTGTTGTAAGTCCACCTATTGTTTCTAAAGGTTGTTAAAATTTTTATCTTACTTCGAGTACTCTGTTGCCTCATGTACTTGTGGGCAACTGTAAGTCCTCTTAAAATCAATAGGTTGTTGTTACACTTTTTTTATTGGTTTTGGTGTCCATTTTATTATATCTGTGTCTCTGGGCAAAGTTTTCTCCATGTTATTTATACTGCAGTTTATAAGTATGTAATTTCTTTGGATAATATCATTTTTCCATTGCTCCTGTTTTCTTGTGGTGGCATTGTCCATATGTCTAGCAACTACATACTGCATATGCTACATGCAAGTTACTGTACAATTTGTGAGATCTCAAAAGTTTAAATATATACAGTATATATGCATTTTACTTTTGGTTTTAAAGTCATGTATATTAATGGCTGATGATGGTCTACATGACTGAAACATGTAGCATATACTAATATCCTGGTTGATGGCAATATGTATGTCAGTACTGATATGATATGCCACAATGGGATGAATTCCACAAAGAAGCTGAAAACATTTGTTACACACACCTGCTGCTATATTTGGGGTGGACTGTACATAGTATCTGCATTATACAAATCTGCTACTAAAGTTTGGGTGGACTGTACATACTATATTCATTACATAAATCTGCTACTAAATTTGGGGTAAAGTGTCCATGCTATGTCCATTACATACACCTGCTACTAAATTTGGGGTGGAGTGTCAGTATATTTTTTTTTTTTATCTCTAAGGATGCAGTTTGTGTTGCTGAATAGTCTGAGGCTTGTGGATCAGAAGCCGCCCTAAAGTTGTTGAATAATATGGTTCATGTCTATTCTGAAACTGACACAGTAACAAATAGGCATGATTGCCACACCATCAGTTCTTGAATTGCTCTGTGCAAAGATGAACTAAAATCAAATTATTTTCAGTCTGAAAAACCACAGGCAATTCCTTTTCATGACTGTTACTATAATGCCATATTTATGTCCATTCTCCACTCACACAATGCAGCTTCTCTCCTCTCTGACCAACAAACCATAAGAACATATCACAAGTTTAGTCACACAGCTGGTTTTGTTTGATACTTGTAACTGCAAACATCTGCTCAATAAGACAGCACAACTGACACCAGACACTGACTCTGAAGATGAAGACAACACACAGAGGACTGACAGGTATGCACCATTGACCTTCTGTGCCTGTGGCCCACATGCTTATGGGGAGACAGGCTTTACCTGATCAGTGTTTCCTGCTGTGTTGCTACAGATTCAAGACAAGCAGCCTAACAAAAAACTGTTTGTGGGCTGCTTGACCCTGAAGATGAAGGCACTATGATGCTTCAAAATGCTTGGAACTATTTACCAAACTGCACAGCATAAGATCCAAGAAGACCTGAATCTTCAGTGCATGGACATATTAGGTGAACAACACGAGGCACTGTCTTAAGGGACATGCTGCATGATTCCTGGTTCACACCAGAGCAGTTTTATAGCATCATGTGGAAAAACAATCAAAACATACATATTCTTTGATATGTCCAGATTTCTACATTTTAGTGTCAAAAAAAGTGTACCTGGCAAGATAAAAAAAAGCTGTAATTTGAAAACTGATAACTACTAATGACTGGCTCAATGATGGACATGCTATATATTACAGCCTGACTGAACATTTAGCACTTCATGAAATTACTGTGCAATTAAAAAATACTACTTTCAAAACAGCATATAGCAAGAAAAACAAACAGTTTGGGACAAAAGTCTGTAAGCTTCATGATTCTAAGGGATATATGTAGAAAATGACTGTGTATTTTGGCAATGACAGGAAGTGTGTAACTCCTTCAATGACAGCTACATGTGCAACTGTACATGGACTTACTGCAAGGACTGAAAATGTGGCACACAAGTTATATTTGGAAAAGTTATTTCTTTTCACCATAGTTATTTGATGATTTCCATATGAAGACAATAAACTGTAGTAGTCACACAAAACCAAACAGAAATCCCTGGGAATTTTGGAAAGACATTGAAATTAAAATGTGCTGTTGAAGATTAAGGTCAAGGGTGACTTGACAGCCACAGCACTCAAAGACAACATGCAAACATGCTGATGAACATGCATTGTCTACTAACACAGGGTAGATCTGTGATCAGCAAGTAAACTCTCTGAAGGCATCCACAGTCCAAGACTGAAAGGTACATGGGTTATGTGGACAGGTCTGACAGCACAATGGGCAGTTGTACCATTGGTAATCAAACCTGGTAAAGGACGATGAAGCTGTTCTTCCACTTTCTGGACATTTGTGCTTCAAAAATATCACAGCAACAGTTCAGAATTACATTGGTCAGGGACCTGACACATGAGGCAGGAAGGGTGCCTGTCTCAGACCACATGATGGGGAACGTAAACTGCTTCCATGAGCCAACCAGACTTGATACACAACATAATAAGCAATACACCTTGTAACAAAAATTTTGGTGCCATGTTTCACCAATAATAATAATAATAATAATAATAATAATAATAATAATAATTAATAAATAAAAACTGCAATAAAGTTCAAGTGTGCAGAATGCAATGTGGAGTTGTGTGATAGTGTTAATTAAAGCTATATCACCACAAACCACATTTCTGAAGATCATCTGAACTAAACTAGAAAAGCAGAGGGCACAAACATAAGTCATGTTACCATGGTCATTATGAAATTAATAGCTTCTTCAACAGCATTATCTTGATTCAACGACAAGGTAAAAGGGGTGTGGCTTCTACAAAAAAGTTCATGAAACAAACTGAGGTGTAAAGCAGTCTTTACATGTATCACATTTTTATGCTTTGAGAGATAACAAAACGAGTGATTTCTTCGAAAAATCTACAAATACTTCATAACTACTGTAAAAATCGCACAGAAGCACACAGGAGTTACTACAACACTACTACCCATAAGTCAAAAATTCAATTAGAAGTAAACTTCAAACAATCTCATAAATCTCCATCTGCACTTCAGACAAATGACACATTAGAAGCCAGAGGTGACTAAGCCACAAAATTATAAAATGCTGGTTAGTCATTTCATTCAGCTATATAACCAAGGCTCTATTTTGTGTCAAACATAACTATTACACTTATTCTGCTATGTTGCAATCTGGCAATTCTTTCTGGAACTCAGATGAAGGGTTACTTATTTTTAACATAACCCTTACATATCTCAATTTCAGTATGTTAAGGATTAGAAACCTCTGACTTATAACCCCTCAAATATGTAGTACTGGCAGTTATGTTCGTAGACATACAGAAAACATTATCATAATGTAATGGGACGGATCCAAATCGGCCATTAAGTAATGCATAACGCAAAATGAGTCGGAGTATGGCTGCTTGTTTGTAACTGTAGCACGACACCATGCAAATACTTAACGGTGAAGAGAGAGAAACCAACAAGATAAACTAATCAAATGTTTATTATCAAACTTCTATCTCAACATGTTTCCGTTGCACTTGCTTACGACCCAGCTCCACACAACCACAACCAGTACAGAACACCATATGCAGTAGAAGCCGGTCTTGTTCTCCTGATGATGGGCATAATGATGCCAGAAACATGTTGAGTTAGAAGTTTGATAATAAACATCGGATTGGTTGCATCTTGTTGGTTTCTCTCTCTTCACCCTACGTTCATGATGCACGGTCACAAGAACCTAAAACTTAAAAGTGAGGCACCCTTATAATTACTGAATGACAATATACAAAATCTGGTTTTCACTGTACCTTCCACGAAGCCATAATTTCGACTTTGAAGCTGCAGAAATCACTACACAGAGCTCACTATAACTATATTGCTCCACAACACTTATAAAACATCGCGCGAATGAAGGTGTGGTAGTTCTGCGCATGTTCAGCATATGTATCATGGCCACAGATTAATACCGTACGAGCCATACAACTGCTCACAGATCAACTAGTTACTGCTGCTGCTGCCGTGATGTCACTCACGGATGAGATCCGTGCACATTGGCGCGTGTTCATTTGCCGAATTCCCGCATGCTGAACGGTGGTGAGAGATTCAAGGGACAGGGGCGATGCATACACACGGAATGGGAGGTCGGAGGATATCAGAGCGTGCATGGATGCGTATGAGTAGTCATATATAAATGTAGCACAAAACATCAAATTTCAAATAGACTCTTACCAATCATATTGCATTCTCGGATAGCTCTAGTTTTGAGTTTACGGCCTCTAAAGGCATGGCGCGGAGTTCAACCGTCGTCAAGCTGTTTACTAAGTCGCGAAAATGACGACACAAACCACTGAAAGAAGCACATACGGGTTGGAGTAATTGCTGCTGTTGTTACATTTGTTCTTGTTGTTTATAAATTTAGGTACGATCATTCTAAAATGAGCCATCCCCGTTGTGTGTATATAAACAATAGGTGTGGGTATCAGTCAATAACACAACAATATCTAAAAAAGATGTTTAATAAAGGATGAAGTAAACTACATGTTTCGGCCT
>Ga0131853_10021693_pt1 | contig 11651 bp, 2 predicted proteins | sample TergutLab28metaG_FD_92764 | JGI IMG/M metagenome (GOLD analysis project Ga0131853, IMG submission 92764) | Labiotermes labralis P1 segment gut microbial communities from Petit-Saut dam, French Guiana - Lab288 P1 (version 2) (version 2) | ecosystem: Host-associated > Arthropoda: Insects >...
CCCCAAAAATGAAATTTACATTACTGCGGAAAGACAGAAGAAGTTTTCCAAATTAATAATAATAATAATATATGAGTTAAATAAGGACCTTTGTGCTCTTTATTTGTGTGTGTGTGTGTGTGTTTGTGTGTGTTTGTGACGAGTCACAAGATGTGAGCCGAAATTTTTATTATTTTCCCCAAAAAATGAAATTTACATTACTGCGGAAAGACAGAAGAAGTTTTCCAAATTAATAATAATAATAATATATGAGTTAAATAAGGACAGAGTTTTATAAGAGAACCTTTGAATTCTGTTTACCATCAACATAGTTATACTACAGTTTACGATCAACATTATCACTCTAACCTTCTCGCCATTGCCTTCACAGATTTGCTTTCAATGTTCGGAAAGACAAGTTTTCCATCTTCTATGCAGTCTTCGTACCAAACTTCTGCTAACACTTCCATCCCCACTCTGTGTGCCAGTACCTGAGAGGGTACCGCAGTAAAAACTGTCATAGTGACCTTCACGTCCACGGCTTTACACAAATCGAATCTCGTTTTGAGGATCTCCAGCCCCAATCCTTGGCCTCTGAACACGGGATCAACACACAGACCAAGAGCTGTCATGTATTCCTCCACTCCATACCTTTCGAATACATTGGCCATGTCGGTTGGTTTACCTAAAGCGTATTTCATTACGGTTCTTATGCAACGTCCTTTGAACTGGGGAAAAAACACAAGTTATTAGTGCATGAAAGTAGTAGGTAATGATACAAAGCTGTTGTTCAAATTAAAATTGCGCAAAGAATCTAAAAAAGCCAGTTGTTCGGTAAACCTGATTCCAGATAGAAGCAAAGACTATTTCTACTTTTTCCATATAATATATTACACTATAAGAAATAATTTAAAAATTAGATCTTCATTAACTATTCGCCAAATTTTATGAGGTTAATCATGTTTGGGAGAATGAGGTGGGCGTGGCAAGTATGAAAACAAGGAGAGTGTAAAATGTTGAACTCTGACAAACAAAAGGTAAGAGGAACAGTGGCATAAGCAGAGAGGCGCCAAGACTAGGAAACAACAAGACAATGTATGTGTACAGTAACATTGAGGCGCATTTGTGAAAACGCTTTTTCTGTGGAAAAGCAATATCTATTATATATTCTGAATTTGTGTATGTAGCTTTAGTATCCAGCAGAAAAGCGCATGCGTCGAATTATATTGTCATCTGTGGCGTGGCCGGATCCGTCAAAGTTTTCTACATATCTCATAAACGGCGCGATTTTTTAAAAAAAAAACTTTATTGATCATAAAATGTGTTTTAATTTTTTCATCCAATTCTGTCTGAAATAACTGAAGAATAAGAACAAACTAGATGCTTGAATTGGACTGTTTCCATCCCGTTGTGTATCTGTACCAAATTTATTGTAATGAACCGTCTTTAAACAACATATAAATAACAGTTGCAAATCTACAACTGGTTAATTAAGCGACATGTTTCGGCCTTGTTCGGCCATCATCAGGCTTACAAAGAGATGGTGTTAATTAAGGTACATTCGTTCGCTATACCAATGGGATCCCATGGTTTACATTTGTCTTATGTCTATTTACTATTGGTTAAAACGATATAATACAGTAAAATGTAAAATGTTATTAATTTTAGTATCCTAGCAGGGATGGACGTAAGTTGTGCAGTCGACTGTGGTGACACTTGATAGCCTGGCTGTATAAGAGGTACTCGAGGCAATCGTTTGCAATGTTTTCAGTGCGAACGATTACCTCGTGCTGCAGGCTAAAGCACGTGTAGCCCAGACAATACTCCAGCCTAACCGCACCTAACCTCCAACCTACAGCAAACCAAGAACGACACGACCAATGTGGTAATCAACATTATAGTCGCGAACTTCTTATGATGGACATAGTAGTGCCCGAAACATGTTGAGCCTATAAGAAGTACAATAAAATAATAAGTAGCATCTAGTTGGTTCTTATTCATCAGTTATCACAATGATGCACGGTCCAATAAACATCAAATTCTGTCTGAAACATTTCTCGTTCTGAGAAGAATCGAGCAAGATGTCATAAACGTATATTAGTCTTCATGCAAAGTACCCGTTATTCTTGTAGATTGTAATGAAAAGTGAATTTCCTTTACAGATTTTCGAAAAGCTCTCGAATATCAAATTTCATAAAAAATCGCCCAATAGAAGGCGAGTTGTTTCACACGGATGGACAGAAAGGCAAACAGACAGAGAGACAAACATGACGAAGCTGATAGTGGCTTATGGTAATTTTACGAACGAGCTTAAAAATAATCTTCATTAGGCCTAATCTTGTTTAAACACGTGGACTGGATTAGTCAAAGTTCATCTGGTACTGTGTTGTTGTAGAGATTAGAACGTACACATAGTAGATGTATATATATATCATGGTACTATTGAAAGAAAAGTTGCCATATAAACTGTGAAATCTGAGTTTTCGTCTGTAGCTAGCCTTCTTTTATCTTCCCTTATAAGATTTGCCCCACAGGATCACCATGAAATCCTGTCTTATATACTTATGCAAGGTGTTAAATTAAAAATCGCTGAAAATACCGCTTCATAGACTAAGAGATGCCACTACTTAACCTTTATCCTGCTAACGTGGAGAATATGGTGAGCTCCTAGTAATGCCCAGCAAATGGCAGATAGGATTTAAATCGGTGTTTAAAGGGTTAAAGAAAATAATTATTGAAAATATTCAAGGATTTAATACTGGCCTAAAGTAACATATTTCTTCTAAACTTACTAAATCTCTTGTAAACGACCAGTTGCTTCCAGATAATAAATGCTGTTTGTACCGACAGATATAGAGTCAAAACTACGCTTCTTTATACGGCATTTGTGGGAATGTAGAACAAGCAAATGGCGTCCATATTAATTTTCAGTTAATAATTCACTTGGTCTGTACTACGAAACTGGCTAATTCAGTTAAAACAAGAACCTTTGCATGTAGGTGGGTCACAAAGGCATAATGTCCACCTTGAAAGGACTAATTAAACTGATTTATTAAAGCCGTGCTATTGGAGATCGCATTCTTCAACTCTGCGTCCTTCGCCCTGTCCACCATGGCAGATGGACACAATAATGCGCTAGCAGGTATTCTGTTACGTGACAGGTGTTCAGTCTCTGTCTTAGGGATATGTCACGTGGGTAACAAAGCCTAAATATATAGCCCGTCCATCTGCCTGTCCACATGAAACATCTCGGCTCTCAAAGGACAAAATTTCCATAAAACGTTACGTTTGAAACTTTTATTACAATCTGTTGATGTAGTTCAAGACCAGTTAAAATATAAATACAACGTGTAAGTCAATAACACAACACTTTATTTTATATACAATAAAGATAGTATATTGTCAGGGCGACATGTTTCGACCTTTATTAGGTCATCTTCAGGCCTTCTGAGAAAAAAAAAGTTAAAATAGTTCAGAAGTATTAGGCACCCATTAACCTTTTGGCGCCGGAATTATTTTTTAAATTTTAGCACACCCTGTATATAAAATGTGAATAATACGGGTACCAAATACGTTAGAATTATGAAACAAACTGCATTTTGAAGAGAAAAAAACGGAGAGTATATACCATTTTTAAAATATTCAGTACCTATATTTGTTGAATAAACATATAAAATGCAACTTTAGAGGTTAGCGTTGCGGTACGACCACTATAGTTGACATTAGGCGTCTTAAGGTTAATGAAGACATAAATATGTTTATGACAATATATCGTTGAATTTTTCCTGGATATAAAATGGATCATATAATATTTGTAATGAAAACTAAAACTCATTTCAGATCAAATACATTGCCTTTCTGAACACAGTACCGTTTACGAATTAATTACTGAAATATGGCTGAACCACTCAGTTCTCAGATGAACGAAATTAATATGGTGGAAAGAAGATTATTATCGGATTTTCGTGAAGGGTAATTAAGACAAAATTACACCTAGTTACAGTTTTTAGTAATTACAGCTTTAGAGCAGAAGAAATTATGAAGTTGAGATGCTTTGTGTGGCGGATAATTAAGAAAAAGTACGTACATTCATAATACTTTCTTCTCCACGCTATTTTACAGTTCCTTACTAATATGGCACCACATAGACCCTAGATGGAATTTTTTTTAATAATAATCGATAACGCTTGCTTCGTTTGGTGAGGTCACGTCCTTCTATATTTGATGTTTATTTCTTGCCAATTACTGAAGTAATGATCAAGCAGCATAAAAATGTGTATTCAAAATATATAATATATTTTACCTCTATATAGGACTGTGAGATTTGACATGTTGGTAGTCTGAATTGGCCTACACATGTAACCTCTGTACGAGGCACTCTAGTAAGTCAGAAACTACAAGACACTCTACCGGGCGGAAATTTTTTATAAATGAAAGATACATTGAGGACAGCCACTGTAGGTATTTAATAAGTTATACCAATCAATGTAACCTAATACAGTGTGCCCCACTCGCTACTGAATCCGGCATTTCTTTAATAATTCTAACACCAATGAAGATATTGCAACGAAATTTGAACAGAAGCACGTTCGTTGTGTGAGAAATGAAGAGGAATGTGTCTGTAGTGTGTGTTTGTGGTCCTTGCAATATCCTCATTAATGGTAAAATTATTAAAGAAATGCCGGGTTCGGTAGCTAGTGGGACACAATGTATTATAACATTAATATCTCTCTGTGATACAGGAACCTGTGAACAGTGACAAAAATGTGATACCGCTGGACTAATTGGGTTTAACGTTTGAGAAGATTCGAATATCCTAAGATCCGGAGCTGCCTCTGTGTTACGTTAATATCATTCCATGCTAACATTTTTTTTTCAGCTTTTCTCTCCAAGATTCTTACACTAATATTAGCGACTATGACTATAGTTATTTTCTACAGTTTCTTTTATCAGGATTTACCTGTTCATACGTCATTTTTTCGTCCTTGGTTGTCACACAAGTAATGTTGCATCCTGCAATTCTGGGGCGTTGTTCATCTTCTTCATTTTCCACGAAAGCCACTAGCGCCATATTTTGTTTCAATACGTCCCTCCATATAGTTTGTAGTTCTAGAATGGAGTCAGAATCCTCTTGAAACACAAGGCTCTTGCATGTCACTTCATCCCTGCAGAAGTGAGTTGTCATGAAGTCTATGATGTCCTCGTGCCTGTCTTCTGGAACGTCTTGGATTGTAAAATTTGGTACCTCGCCATTGTCCATCCTCTTCAGACCGCTACATTTTCTCCATATTTTAGGAAAAGGGACGGATTTTGATCGTGACCACTTTTCCTTGCTAGGTGGCATGGCTGATCATCCGAACCTGAACGACGCGTGAGCTGCTCTGTAAGCTTCTGTTCCAGTTTCAGCACAGTCAGTCGTAATCACATCTACAAATGTAAATAACAACTTGTTACGTCGCATATGTACACAATGACAATGCATGATGTACCATAAAGGCATAAGAGATTACACATCTATCCATAAACTGCGTATCAACTTTTATCTGAAGATGCTGTCATTAGCGGAATTTCGAAACAACGTGTTTTAACAATGGTTTTGCTGGAAACCTGATGAGGATAAATTGAAGAAATCTGGGCTTCAGTGACCAGCTGTAATCTAAGGCATTTATTTTGTGATTTACATTACCCTCTGCAGGTGAATGCTGACACATACATTGGATTTTAAACTCGTGGTTCCGTAAATCGTAATTCATTGTTAATAAAAATCCAACCAGATGCAACAGTATGCAGATATTTATTTGCTGCAAAGTCACTCTACATGTTTCGGGTGTCACAGCACCCATCATCAGGAGTACTGAAAACTGTAACCGCAACTTCCGGTACAGGTCATAATACTGGTACAGCTCCTTCCCTCCAACGTGGCCTAATCAGGCCAAGTAGCTGTACCAGTATTATGACCTGTACCGGAGGTTGCGGTTATAGTTTTTAGTACTCCTGATGATGGGTGCTGTGACACCCGAAACATGTACAGTGACTTTGCAGTAAATAAATATCTGCATACTGTTGCATCTGGTTGGATTTTTATTAACATTGACATACATTGGAATAATTTACTACGCCTTATGTTATCGATCCCTTGCATTATCGATAAATAATTCGCAACATTACAACAACGAAATGCTCCAAAATCTTCCCAAAATATTTATAATATAATATAACAATACGCTGAACATTCCTACATATTTCGATCGACAAGGAACAATCCTCAAAGATTCAAACTTACGCAATACCGAGTAAAATTAAATTAGCTGCTTTTATACACAGTAAGAGCCTCAGACAGTTAAAACGTAGACGCTTCTTTGCATAATAAACGTAAAAGTGTGGTGGATGTAGGCTGCTTCCGAGACACTCTATGTCCAGATCCAGCTTACTGATATCGTACACCTGTTCTGCAAATAAGAGTGTACACTCTAAATATCTGACTCTTGTACTCATATCAAATGTGTATAAATTAGATAATTCAGTTTTATGCTGTAGTGCCTTAGTTTGAGTCCCTCGTGATGGTCCCTTGTGGACCGAAACATGTAGTAATATTCAGTGTGTTTTTATAATATAAATATCTCAGTAAGTGTCTTGTGTTTTTTGTTGGCATCATTACGTGAATTGTTTACCGTGACGCCTTATAAATGTTTAGTTGAATAACTTTTGACAAGACGCTACTTTTGCAGTTTAAAACCCACGTTTTAATAAATTAATAATCCGTGAATGAGCACATTACAAGCTACTTTCTTTACGTTTCATAAGGACTGGTCTTCCTGCTTGTCACTAAACCCATAAGAGACTTGACCCTTATCCTGCTAACGTGGAGAATATGGTGTTCTCCTAATAATGCCAGCAAGTGACACATAGGATTTATTTCGGCGTTTAAAGAGTTAATCACGCTGAGAGGTTAGAAGCCTACTTGGCTTACATTGCACTAACAGTCCTATTAGCTGCAGTAACGTTAGTATCTTCTGTGATATTATCTTTTTACAATTCGTGACTCTTACCAGCAAATATATCTGGCAGTTTTTCATTCTAATGGAGAAAAAGTAACACATCATCATCATCATCATTAAGTATTAACTTTATATAGTGACGATGAGAAGGGTATTTTCATTTCTTCTTTAATTACGATGAGCATAATAATAATAATACATTTGGAGGACAGGCAATATACACATAACACTGAGGCGCGTTCCCATAACCATTATGGCTGTGGAAATTCAATGAAGATTAAATATTATGAGAATGTCTGTATTCTTCCCTCAGTCACAAGGCATAAAAATCCCATGCTTTCAGCGCCCTATTATATTGTCATCTGTGACTTGTGTGTCGCTAACAACGTTTCCCACGTTACCTCACAAAAGGCACGAATTTCGAAAAAAAAAAATATATATTGAACATAAAATGTGAGTTTTGATTTTCTCTACAAATTTTGTGTGAAATATTTTTTATAAGAAATTTTCAGGGAAACGTTTCCATAAATTGTCATAAGTCTTCGTGTAAAATGCGTATTTTTCTCGCCAGACCTCAACCAAACTTGAAATTTCTCGACAAATGTTCGAAAAATCCTCAAATGTCCTATTAAAAGAAAATCAGTTTTTCCATGCGGACAGACGGACAGACATGTCAAAGCTAATATTCGGTTTCCACAATTTTCGAACGCGCCTACAAGGAGTACAGTCTGTCACACACCATGCCTTTCGTCGAAACACTGTCTTAATTGTAAACGAATATTCGTTTTTGTAACTGTCAGCAGAAAGTATTTTGCTATGCCACTTAGTTCGGCTGTAAGCCAATAATAACTCGCTGAAACTCTTTTAACTAGCACTGACTTGAAGACATGACAGTACAGTTGGTTCGATTATCCGCAGGTTTTACCCCAGAATAATCTTGTGTTTTATAAGTTGTCAGATTTTCTTGTGGTTCGCCTAGGACAAAACAATTTCACAGTGTTCCCCTGACAACAATAGGTATTATAAATGCGGATATTACTCATTTTCGCACATGTTACAGGATGTGCATTATATTTGCCTTTGTGTATTTATTATTACGTCAGCCTTTCCAGATTATATGTGTTCTATCTAATTGCTTATTCCAAAATAAAATTTCAAAATTACGGCGAATAGAAAATACATTACACAAATATTTGCCGATCCCATCTTTTATAGTTTTCATTTAAATATACTTAACTAGTCTAAGTAGTTTCGTGAGTGTACCATTGTCACGGAATATAAACTAGAAAGCCTTCCTCTCAACTGAAGCACATGCTTTTTTGTAAAGTATGCAATAACTGCGAAATTGCCGTATTGAATTACAAAGTTTTCTCAAATGCATGAGAAATTGAGAACGCCTTAATGTTCGATAAATTGTTACGTAGAAAGCGATAGGAATATTCATCGGAAATTCCAAAAAAAAAAAAAAAACTGATGCTGGAACTGTGTGCAATCACATACTAATAAAAGAAAAATTAAAACATGGATATAGAGATAAAAAGGCGAAGGTCCGCATTGGAATGTGGTGCCATTTGAGAAGAAGAAGAAAAGAAGAAGACATTCCTCAACAGTTGCTTCCAGGTTTGGAGTTAATTTTGAGGAAATGGTATTTCGTATAACCCGTACAGACACCCAAAAGTAATTGTATAGAGTTGTAGCTAGACCATCACTACTCTATGGCAGCGAAACATGGGTAACCACACAGAGAGACATGAATCGCCTAGAAGCTGCAGAGATGCGCTTTCTAAGAAGTGTTACGGGATACACAAGGCTGGATAAAATAAGAAGCGAAGTCATAAGAAAAGAACTAGAGATCTCTGGAATACAATACGTGAGACTCAAATACAAACAAAACTGGATCAACCACCTTGATATAATGGACAACACCAGACTGCCGAAACACGCCCTCAACTACAAACCTCGAGGAAGAAGAGACCGTGGACGCCCCAGGAAACGATGACAATGCGTCGATGCCGGAACAGGTCAAACAACCTAATCCATGGATGAAGAAGAAGAAGAAGATGATGATGATGATGATATTTCGTATAATGTTGTAATTCGAACACGTAATTAATACATGCAGGAGGATCAGAATAAATGGTTTTGGGCCTGAGTTTTAATTATGTTAAAAATAGGTGAATCGCAAGACATATATATTTTTCACCTTTTCAATAGTCCTCTCAAACTGAAACGAAAATATTTCGGGTACTGGTGGTTTAGCCGTGTGCATTTTATTCCGTCCAAACTACATAGACCGATGCACTTTGAATAAACAACGTGAGTAACGGCAAGCTAAGTTATTTGTAGGCTGGTAACAATTTTAAATTTATTCGTGCCGCTATTAATATAATGTAACCGAAATTTATTGCACCGATTTTGTATCCAAAGAGGTTTCATTCTATTGTTTTCGTGCGTTAATATTAATAATCCTGTCTTGGAGGCACAAAGCCTTATATTTCAATTACTGCAGCACATTTAGAGTAATGCTTTACTTGACGCTAAATTTGACACTGTTGCAGTCGTACCGTATAATCACAGTTGTAAAGTTGCCGTTTTTCATTTTTTTTATGAAACAACCATGCCAAACTGGATTTATAGACGTACGTGGCGAGTTCTAAGGTTTCTATCTAACACTTTGTGGATTAAACTTTCTATGGAGTCACCCGGGTTTAAATAACGTAAACTATTCCAAAACGTGCAAGAATCGAGTGTTTAGATATCAGGGTTTAAATTAAAGATTCCATTATTCATTAAAAAATCCCTCGGTTCGCTTGTACTTTTAATAAATTCACCCGGAAAGAAAGAGAATTTTGCAGCTTCTTTCCATATTTAGAAAAATTTTAAGACATAAGATTCTTTTTGACGTTTTGCTGACCGTGCATCTCAGTATATTTATCTCAGTATTTAACCAACTTGATGCACAAAATTTGTTTTACAATAAGTTTTATTTCATGCCTCTATATGTTTCGAACACATGTGCTCGAAACTTGTTTCGGACCATCTTTACGTCCATCATCAGGAGTTTTAAACTGTACATACTGCAAGAGGCATATGTCAAACAGATACTGCCGACTGCTTGCTAGAGGTAACGAGATGTTCCATCTCGTTACCTCTAGCACGCTGTCGGCAGTATCTGTTTGACATATGCCTCTTGCAGTATGTACAGTTTAAAACTCCTGATGATGGACAGAAAGACCGTCCGAAACATGTAGAGTGTTACTCCAATAAAATAAAAATAATTTTGAGAAATTGATGCATCTAGTTTGTTTTACTATAGAAACAAATCTCGGGAGTTCGTTTTTTTAATTGTCTAATATTATATTTTTATTGAGGTGTGTAAAAACTTGTTGCTGAAAAGTAATTAATAACGTCATCCGTAAAATCGACCACACTGGCGATATTCAGTCATCTATTTTCCATCTAAATAAATTAATATCGAAGACTTAATATTTCTAATGAAGTATTGTCGTGCCTTGTAAGGGGTTAATAAATGATTTCTTAAGAACTGTAACAGAATTCTAATCTGAAGTGAAGGACCATAAATCTTGCAGTTCAGCGGTGGCCTCTTTTATGATGCGGTTTCGATTGTCGTGTACAAAATGGATATTCTTCGTGATTGTAAGATGCAAACAATAGCAGCCTTTAAATCCACCGTTTTATTTCGGAAAATGCTGGAGAATAAAAAGCAGTGCCACTCTTACTACTAATGACTTGGGCTTTGAGATTTCTGTGATCTCTTTTCAGAATTCACCCTCAAGCTCTAAACAGCAACTCACATTCTCTCTCCCTCTTCCTCTCTATCCAACAGTCTCCTTAACTTAAGTCACCATTGTCTGCCGTTTCGTTATCTTTCACAAGACTCATTATTCTTCCATCACTTCTTTTTTCTATAATTCTTTTACAATTTCCTTAATTTACATTCCACTTTCTTCCCTCGTCTTTCAGCGACGATTTCATTTTCTTCTGATCGTTTTGACTTCTATCGCCTCATATTTTTGTACTTCCTTTGGCTGTCGTATTTGCTGTCATCTTTCTTTCTGGATTTTCTCTCAAGAAATCCGAAAATCCAATATCAGTTGACCTCTCATTTACTTTTAAGTTAAATTTCGACTTTAACCTGTTTTTGGCGGAAGTGGAGGAAAAGATTTATTATGTCAGCAAGGAAGATGGCTTGTAAATTAACCAGCACCAAAATGCAGTCTAAATCAGCCAGACTTAATTCACTACATGCAGCGTTCCTTCTACTGTCTTTTTTCATTTTTAATACAATTTTTCTCATTTATTAAGAATGAAATGTTGTTGGAGGAGGCTTTTCTTCCTAATTTATCTTTCTAAGTCTTATTTTTTTCTTATTACTTCTTTTATTCTTTTTTGTTTGATATATATATATATATATCAAACAAAAACCCATACATTATATATATATATATATATATATATATATATAGACATATATGCACATATATATGTATATATATATATATATATGCATGACATTACAAGCTGTATTTGTTGACAGGCGCGGTAATAAATTATTTAATTTAAGTAATATTAGTATTATATAATCATATTTATCATCAACATATAATTTACAGCCATTTTTAAATGCGTGTAATTGGTACCTTGCCAACTTTA
>Ga0131853_10021697_pt1 | contig 11650 bp, 13 predicted proteins | sample TergutLab28metaG_FD_92764 | JGI IMG/M metagenome (GOLD analysis project Ga0131853, IMG submission 92764) | Labiotermes labralis P1 segment gut microbial communities from Petit-Saut dam, French Guiana - Lab288 P1 (version 2) (version 2) | ecosystem: Host-associated > Arthropoda: Insects >...
AGTCCCAGCCACTATACCTCCAATAACACTAAATACATGGGACGCTATAATGGATTCTTTAGAATTGGGTCATTTGGGAATCCCAATAGGTAATCCAACCAGAACAGGATATCACTTCATGGGTTGGTATCTGGATGCAGACTTTACAGTAGCGATTACAGAAGTATTCCGCATGCCAGCAAGAAATGCCACCCTCTACGCCAGATGGGAAATTCATTAAGTGAGCCATTTAATGCCACCACCAAAGAAGGCTGCTTAATGCGTAATAATCTGCTTTCGTTTGCAGAATTTGAGCGTGAAACCGTAGCGGAGCGCATGAAAGATGCCTGCAATACAAGGGCAGCAGAAACAGGCTTTTACCAAGTGTTAATAAAAGTGTTAAATATTTGAGCGTGGACGGCTCATATAAACCCTTGCTATCCGACACAAAAACGGCGGCAAGTATACGCCGTGTGCCTGTGCTGGATGAGATACAAGAGCTTTTGAGGGAACACATACAAGCCGTTACGCAAACCACAAACATTTTTACAATCGGCGTCGATTTCCTGTTATTCCCATCTGCGGCGGGTACATACAGGGAGCAAAACAACTTTCGAGAAGCGTACCAACAGCTTTGTAATAAGCTCGGTATCACCAAAGGGAATACAATCCATAGCTTGCGGCACACCTTTTGCACCATACTCGCACAGCAAGGGGTTTCCCTGCTGGATGCAAGCCGCTTGATGGGGCATAGCAATGTGGGTGTTACAGCAAATACATATAGCTATGTTACTGAAAACGACAAGAAGAACGCTGTGCGGAAACTGGCGGCATATTTCGCATAGAGGATTAACGCACCCACAAGCAACTTTAACACACTTTTTAACACAAAAGTTTTGCATAGCGATAACGGAACGCAAAACAAAAACCGCTCCAGTTCAACGCTTGGGGCGGTTTTTGCTTTGCCATGAAATGCCGTAAGTTATTCCCGAAGAACAAGGTGGGCAAATTTATTACGGCTATTGCCATGACTCAAAAAGAGAAGCCCGATACCGAAATGGAAAGTATCAAAACGGATATAATCCACACAGAAGCTGAAATCCGCAAGTTGATGGCAAAACTGGCTGATGCTAATTTAGCCAAGATTATGCTTAATGTCGTTTACCTTTCTGACGAGAATGGAATCGACATTAGATTCGCAGTATAACTGGGTTTATGGTGTGTACATAGGAAATCCGGTATCAAAAGCGAAAAGCAACAAGCCTAAACAGACCTGCCGCTCTACCGTATTTACCACAGCAAGCGTCGGGTCGCACTCCTGCGTTGCCCTGATTGTGCTGTAGTAAGATTATTGACAGAACATTTTGGGGTTAAACCATTTACACAGTTTATTTTACACTTCCTGCTAATGTTTATTAACAATTGTTAGGTTTTTAACATTTTTATCGCTTCATTTAACAAAACAATGTCCCTCTTTTGTATAAATTTAACTATCCCTGCTTCTCTTTCATCTCTTGCACTTATGTTTTGATTTATTATAATTTCTAATGCTTCATGTATGTTATACCAATGCACTTGGGTTTCTTGGTCTATTTCTTCCTGCGTTAAATGAAGAAGCCCCTTTTCTCCTTTTGTTTTGGCGATAAAACACGAAGATGCACCCGACCAATTATATATCAAACTATTTTCTTCGATTATCCCAAGCTCGCATACTATATCGATATAACAACCTGTTTCCTCTTGCATTTCCCGCGCCAACGCTTGCTGCATCGTTTCGCCAACGTCAATACCACCTCCAGGAAGTGTATAAAAATTAAGTTTTTTCAGATATAAAACCGCTACTAAATTATTATCGTCTAAAAGCACGGCCCGAGCAGCTTTATATGGTTCTTCATAATTATGTCCATCAATGCCAAAAAGCTCTTTATCTGTGATTTGTTTTAATAAATTCATTTTACACTCCTTCGCCTAATATAAATTTTCCGCATGTACCGCACTCGTTGTGGTACATAAGTGCGCCCTTGTTCTGTTTTCATTCAGCCAGTGAAATATTTTACACAGCTTTGGTGTGTTGTGATGAAATAATGACTATCAGATGCCCTTTTGTTTCAAACTCTCGAAATTCACGGAAATAACTTCTTTAGATTGAGGGATTTAGGGGAGATATTGGGTTTCAATGTTGGTTGGGACAGCACAACCAACACCATCTTGATAACAACTCCATAATATAACATCAGGGCCAAGTTATTCACTGCGGAAACTTGGTAGCGAGCACACATTGTCTTTCTAAATACAATGTCCTTCATTGTAGCATAAATGGGCAATTTTCACAAGGGCTTGTGAAAATTTTTGGATTATGTTATAATCGACAAAACAAGAACGGCATAGAAAGGGGTAGCCCTTATTTACACAGCATTATACAGAAAACTGCGCCCAACCACCTTTGCAGACGTGGTGGGGCAGCGGCATATTGTAAAAACTTTAACAAACCAAATAATAAATGGGCGCATTAGCCACGCTTATCTTTTTTGCGGCGTGCGGGGTACAGGCAAAACCAGCTGCGCCAAAATTTTTGCCCGCACGGTAAATTGCGAAAACCAGCAAGATGGTGAAGCCTGCGGCACTTGCCCGCCCTGCATTGACATTGCACGTGGTGCAAGCCTTGACGTGGTGGAAATTGATGCCGCCAGCAACAACGGCGTGGATAATATCCGGGATTTGCGGGAAGAGGTGCGCTATCCCCCCAACGGCAAATACAAAGTGTATATTATTGACGAGGTGCATATGCTTTCCACAGGCGCATTTAACGCCCTGTTAAAAACGCTGGAAGAGCCCCCACCCCATGTGATTTTTATTTTAGCCACCACCGACCCCCAAAAAATACCCGCAACCATCCATAGCAGGCTAATGCGCTTCGATTTTCACCGAATTAGCCAGCATGATATGCGGGAGGCTTTGGCGGGATATATGGCAGAAGAGGGTATTAATATTTCGGGGGATGCGCTGGATTATGTTGTGCAAATTTCCGACGGGGGCATGCGTGATGCCCTAAGTTTACTGGATAGACTGGCAGGGCTTTATTTTGACCAAGAAATTACCTTGTCATCAGCTTTAGAAGTTACGGGAAGTATGAGCCAAGATGTGTTTTTTGACCTATTTAACGCCCTGGTGGAAGGCAACACAACCGCATCCCTTGCAATTATTGAGGATATTTCCGCCAAAGGGCGGGATTTTGCCCAGTTTGCCGAAGAATTTCTTGGCCACTTGCGCAATATGATGATAAATGCCGTAACAGAGGACAAAAAGGAGCAAGTGCCCCATTTTGTCCCCATGATAACCCATTTTGCGGGCACAGTTCGCAATATTAAGCAAGCGGGCAGCAATGCTCGATTAATCCTTGAAGTTGCCTGTATAGAATACCAGCTAAACTCTATATCATCGCATATGCCGCACCCTACCCTTCCCCCTCCTGCCGCCGCCATCGCCAAGCCAACACCTGCACCCCCCATCATAACCCCGCCACCGGTGGATGAAGCCCCGCCTTGGGAGGATATTCCATGGGGTGATGATGTGGTTGCTGCTCCACCGGAACCCACTCCACCCGTAGCAACGAACATTGTTTGCCCGGTTACTGAGCTGCCTGTCGCCGCCCCATCGCCGCAACACGCAAACACCGAAAGTCCCCAACAAATCCAAAACGCCTTGGAAAACTGGCAAACTTTCGCACAATCCCTTTCGCCGCCAACCTTGGCGGCATATGCCAAAAAAGCCCACACAGGCCATTTGGGCAGCGATGTATTCTACCTAATTTGTGATGACAACTTTACCAAAAGCCAGCTAACCGCCAAAACAGAAGCTCTTGCCCAAAAAATGGCAGAGGCTTTTGGCGGCACGTTTAATATCACAGTAATCGACCAAGCCGCTTACAACCAGCTATATGAGGAAAAACACGGCAAAACTCAAGCCGACCCCCAATGGGAAGAGGATTTGGCAGAACTTAAATCACTAATAAATTTTGACATCAAGATTATATAGCGAATGTATTTGAAAATGCCGTTCGGACTACATCAGAAACCGCATTGAAGCTTTGCGATTTTCTGACTTGCTTCACGGTTTTCAGGTACATTCGTTGCATAAGAGGAGAATATGGAAAATAAGGTTATTGAGAATTTAGTAGAAAAAGCCATCGAAGCCCGCAACATGGCATATGCGCCCTATTCCGGCTTTAAGGTGGGTGCGGCACTGCTTGATGCGTCAGGCGGCATCCACTTAGGTTGCAATATCGAAAATGCCGCCCTAACCCCCGGCAACTGCGCCGAGCGCACGGCATTTTTTACATCCATCGCACAGGGCAAGCGTCAATTTTCCGCCATAGCCATCGTGGGCGGTGCTGATAATTTGGTAGATGACTGCTTTCCCTGCGGGGTTTGCCGCCAAGTTATGATGGAATTTTGTGGTGAGGGTTTTCAAATAATCATCGCCCAAAACCCGCAAAATTACCGCATTTTTACACTGCCCCAGCTACTGCCCCATGGTTTTGGCCCGGGGCATATTTCTCCAAAATAATTTACCTAGGAGTGCTTATGAAAAATATGCAAATTAAGACACAGCGATTGCTAATTAGCATTTTTGATGAAAGTATGATTGAATCAGTCCATCAGAACTCGCTGGACGAGGATACAAAGCGTTTTGTGCCTGACGAGGTTTTTGAAACCATAGAAAAAGCGGCAGGTGTGGTGCGCTTTTTAATGGGTCAATACGATGGGAGCGGCCCTTTTGTTTACCCCTTGATAACACTGGATGGGGGCGAAAACATTGGATATGTGCAAGCTGTGCCGATAGATGGTGGACAGTGGGAAATTGGATACAAAATTGCAAGTAGGCATGCGGGGCAAGGCTATGCCACCGAAGCTTTATCGGCGTTTTTGCCTATTATTATGGGCTGGCTGGAAATTACCGAAATTTGGGGCATTAGCCGTGCAGACAATGGCGCATCCTGCCGTGTAATGGAAAAACTTGGATTTGAATTAAAGGAGCAGACCGTGGCAAATTACCATGGCGCACAGCATCAAATTTCAAAATATTTATTTTCCTTACCATCTTAAATACGCAGACTTTTTGCCTGTTTATACGTATATTTTATTGATGTACAATGGGGGTGGCACCCAAAGGCACAGGGCCGGTTGCCCGTGCAAAAAACAGCAAAGCGCATCAGATGTCATAAATGGACCATCATAACAGGAGGCAAATTGTGGAAAAGAAAGTGATTTTATATAATTCTGATAATATGAAGATTGGTGAAACCTTTGTGCGGCGTGCAAGGCAACTTGTCAAACAACAGCGTGCAGTTTGGACGGATGATAGACAAGACGCCATACGCTTTGCCCCCGGCGCAGAAAATTTAGACGAGCCGGCAGAGGATATAGAGCCGTTAAAACACAGTGACATAACCCCAGTGCCCGACAAGCGGCTGATGAAGCTGGCAAGACAGCGTGTTATAATGCGCACGGTTTTTAAGGGCTTATGCGCTTTATATGTGGTTGTCAATATTTTTTTGGTGGGGGTGTGGTTTTTCACATCCGGCGGCGGAAATGCCATTGGCCATCTATCCGGCACCACGAATATTTGGTCGGGTACTATGCGGTTTTTTAGTGCCAGCGGGCATTTTTGGCCCGGTTGGGTAATGGCGGGCTGGGGGCTGGCTTTGGTTATTGTGGGTATTGTGTTTAGGGCATTGTCCAGCGTCCCCAAAGATTTTGATGATAAGGTGAACGATGAGTATCGGAAGTTAAAATAATCTTAAAACAGCACTACACACAAAAACCATCATTACGAACTTAACCGCAATGATGGTTTTTGTGTGTAGTGCGTTATGAGATAGTTATAAAAATATCTATGTGCTTATAATTGAACTCACAACACTTTTTATAAACCCTTCACAATTATTATAGATAGTGTTGTTACCAAATTCGAAACTTTTACTTGAAGCGGTGATAGAGAAAGGGCTGGTTGTGTAGTATTTTTTGTAGCAACTCTTGTCAATAAACGAAAGGTTTTCGCCCTCCGAAATGTTTACGATTGAAATTAGGGTTTTGTTGGGTGCGTGCAGATAAACATCAACATTATCGTTGGACATAACTATGTATTTGTTAATGTTTCTTTTGTTTACAACTTCCCATTTCTTAATAATGCCGTCTTTATCAAAATACGGCATTTTGTCAGGGATAACAAGGATTTGGAAATAAGGTATTCCGCTGCTTCTAATATTGGCGGTTTCGCCAAGCATGTTCTCAAAATAGTTATTGGAGTTTTGTTTATAATTGCTCATAACATATTTTATAGCAATTCCCGCAACTGGGTTGCCATTTTTCTTTACGGCAATATCGACGGTTTTATTGGCATATCTGCCGGCAATCCCCACTTCCCTTCCATTGCCAAAACCAAGGGAATGTACAGAATAATTACCGTTGACATTGCTGGTATTACTTAGTTTTTTATGCAAGTCTTCTGCTATGGCTCCATGCAAAATCTTCAACTTTTCGTTACTTCTTGCGTTGGTTTCTATATATTTTGAAAATGACTTTTTCAAAATATCAAAAAATTCTTCATTATTCATGGCCATCCCCTCTTGTTTCGACGAATTTATAGTTCAAATATCGAGATAAATCTTTTGACGAATAGGTATAATACCCCCCACTTTTATACTTCCCTAACATGGAAACATATTCCACAAATTCGTCCGCAAGTAATATCTTCTTTATTTGCTCAAAGCAGGCATCCGACAAAATGTATAATCCGCTGTACACCCCTACCCCTGCACCCGCAGGGTTTAACTTAATATCTGACGCATCTCTGATAAGTGCGTTAATTGCGTACTTTTGCTTATAAACATCGTTTATGCCTTGCGAACGCCCAAACACATACCAGGGACTATTTTTGTCAATACTGCGTTTTTTAAGCCTTTGTTTATACTGTTCATAACGGTTTTTGATGCTTAAATTTTCCAGCAAATCATCCAAGGCAATTGGCTTGCCAAGCTTATCATAAGGATAGATGCACTGCGCCGTTGCCCCTGTAGACGCCTTAATTATGGGAATTGTGTGATCCGTAAAATCAAAATTGCCTACAAAAAAATCATCACACAAAGTTGCGAAACCGTTTTTAACAACACAAATTGTATTAGCACTTTCAAAACTGGCAATCTTCTTCAAACGCATTAACATATCTTCGTTCCCAAACATAAAATAGCTATTTATGTTAAAATCATCATAAGTAAGTTTTGAAACTGCATACGATGCGTGATTGCTGTCGTCATACCCAAAATAATCAACAAAGCTATTCTCTTCGGCGGTAAGTATCATTATGGTTGTGTAAGTAGTTGCAGCATCAAAGGGCTGAAAGTGCTTCAAATCCACCACTTTTTTGATACTTCGCTTGCTTACAAAATGCTTCCTTGCCGTTGCACCTGCAAGGCTGTTAAATAGAGAGCTGGGTGAAATATAGCCAAGAACACCCGTTTGGTTTAACATCATTAAACCAATTTCATAGAAAACTATATATAAATCAGTCATTCCACCCTCGGCAAATGAGAATTGTTTGACCGCATCATAACTGTCGTTTAGATTGTGAACCCGCACATATGGCGGATTACCCACCACATAATCCATATTTCCGTTATAGGATTTTACTGTCAAAGCATCCGCACAAACAATGTCCCAATTAACATTTGTTATGCCATAGCAATCCACAACTTTTGATAGATTGTGCAGGCATTTCAAACATTCTTCACTATCAATTTCAATTCCATGAATAAAAGTTCCCAATTCAATAGCAATTTGTGGTTTTGGCATTCCAAAACTTAAGGCAACTTGACAGTATCTACGCACAATTTCCACTAAAAAAGCACCATCGCCGCAACTGTTGTCGATAATGTGTTTGCCAAGTATTTGTGCACCATCATAATCACATAAATCAAGAATATTTGACACTATGTAAGGCGGGGTATACACACGCCCCTTCGCTTTTTTACTGGAAACAATCATGCCGGCACCCCTACAATAGCCCGTGTTTTTTACCCACCCTTATATCATCACCAAAAAAGTGCAATAGGGCATATTCGCCGTAAATGCGGCTCGTTATCCTGTCCGAATATATGCCCTCCAAATCATTGGGGGATAGGTTTGTGGATATTATTGTGGACTTTCTTTTTAACAGGCGGATGTTGATGAAATTAAACAACTCGGTGGTTGTAACGGTTGTGATAAATTCAGTACCAAGGTCGTCAATTATAAGTAAATCTGCATCATATGCCATATTTAGCACATCGGCGTTTTTTGCCCCGCCCCGCCCAAAGCGTAAATCCTCCACATGCCTAAAAAGCTGGGATGCAGATGTGTAAAGCACCGTACGCCCCTTATTTAGCATTTCCCGGGCAATGCAGTTGGATAAATGGGTTTTGCCCAAGCCCGTTTCCCCGTACAGCAAAAGGTTTTCAAAGCTTGTGTTAAAATTTTCTGTAAATTTTAAGGCAACGGTAAAAATACGCTCCATGTTACTTCGGGGGCTTATGCCTTGTTCAGGGTCTGTCATATCGCTGTAAAAGGACAGGTCAAAAGTATCAATCCCTTCATGCTCCGGCGTTTTTACAAGGTTGGACATTTCAAAGTATCGGGCAATAACCCGTTGTTTAAGGCAATTGCATTGCCCGCCCTCCACAAAGCCCGTATCCTTACATTTTGGGCACTTATAAACATCTGTAAAAAAATCCTCATCATATCCATTTTCATATAGCAGGGCATCCTTTTCCCCGTTCAAAGCCACGCTTTCCGCCCTAAGGGCTTGCCCTTTGGCTTCGTCATTATTCCTATGCAATATCATTTGTGACAATGCCAAACCAATAGCAGACAGTCGTTTGTTAATCTCTTCCACACGGGGCAGGCGTTCGTATAAAATAGATAGGCGTGCAGCCAGCTTACGCTGTGCTAACACCTTGTCTTGTTCAAACTCCCGCAAAACTTCTCTAAAAATATCCGACATTATTCTGCCACCTTTTTATCAATATATAACTTTTCCAGCTGGTTAAGCTTGTCATAGTCCCATTTGCGGCCTTTGTAATTCTGGGCTTTGCTGGGTTTGGGCTTTGCTTCTGCCGCCGGGCGTTTATATTTTTTGACATTGTCATAATATTCTTTGGATAGTACATGGGCTTGCTCCACTGTGCTGATACCCTCTTCTTTCCACTTACCCAAAACACCGTCAGTATAGTTAAAATTGGGCTTGCCTGTGTTCATTATAGCTTTTTCGCATGCAAGTTGGATAAGCGGCAGGGCAAAACCATCCTCTTTTAGCCAGCGTTGCATAAACCCCACTTCTTTCGGGATGGGGTCACGGGAAGTTATGCCGAAATAGCGCAATATCTCCCGATACTCGTTATTAAACAGCCCTACATACTCCTCCGCCTCTTGGATGCTGGATATGCCCTGCTCTGCCCAATTTTGTGCCACCGTGCGCAGGTAGGCATTGCCTTTTTTGCCCCTTTCCAAGCAAAATTTTAGCATAAAGTCAATAACATCAACAGGCAGGCCCAGCTCGTCATAAAAGGACAGGTACATTTTGCGGTCGCTGTCATTTAACTGGTTGGCAAGGGCGTGATTGACAAGGGAGAAAAGGCGAGCCACCTCCGGGTTGCGCAGGTGGTTTTCCATTTCCGCCAGGCTGTATTGGTGGCTTATTGGTGGGGTAACAGGTTCAGGCACAGTCTCCTTAATGGCTTCGGGCGCATTTGCAGTTTCGTTGCGGTCACCTAAAATCTCCTTAATGGTGTTGAATATGGTGGCGGGATCCGCCATTGCGCCCCTGCCCACATCCCCGCAGGCAAGGCGAGCCTCCTTAGGGTCCACAAAAAAGTAGCCCAGGGATTGTAATTTGGAAATATTTGCCTGCACAATGGGATTTTCGTACATGGCAGTGTTCATAGCAGGGCAGATGACTACGGGGGCTTCCGTTGCCATCACCACTGTGGACAGCATATCATCCGCAATGCCGCCTGCAATTTTTCCGATAATATTTGCAGTTGCAGGGGCTATTACAAACACATTTGCCCGCTGGGCAAGGGATATGTGCCGTATATCTTCATAGGTAATCTCCTCAAACATATCAGTGTAAACCTGCTTTTTTGTGAGGCTTTGAAAGGTTAGGGGGGTGATAAATTTGGTGGCAGCATCCGTCATAATGGTGTTTACTGCCATACCATCTTTGGTAAGCATGCTGGCAAGCTCTGCCCCCTTAAATGCCGCTACCGAACCTGTTATGCCCAGCACTATATTAACTTTTCCCATTTTTCCCACACCTCCTTGGCAATTCCTTGGGCGATGCCCGTTTTTCCGCTATATTCGCTATATGTTTTGTCGGGTTTTACAAGCCAACCCTTATGTTTTGCCCCAAGTTTGTCACTTTGGTTTGCCAAAACCATATCACAACTGTTTTTGGTTAGCAGGGCGTAGGCTTTGCCCAGCATAGCGACCTGTGTTAGCCCCGTTACCAGCTTAAAGCCCACCAAAATAGCATCTTGTGCCAATCCCCTAAACATGCCGATAACCTTGGGTGTTTTTTCCAGCACCAACACAAGCTCTTCCGCTTGCGAGCTTATCTTGCCGCTTTCCACATGTTTCGGGCGATAATCCGACACCGCCATGGCATGGATTATTATGTCAATTTTATAGTGGGCAAAAACATCAGCAATTGCTGTTTGTAGGCTTGCCGTGTCTGTTATCACAATCTCTGTGATATTGGGCAAATCGGGCGCAATTGCACCCTTGCCACGAATGTAAATTATGTCGCAACCCAGCCCATTAAAGGCGTGGGCAATTTCCCGCCCAAGCTCCCCCGTGGAATGGTTGATAATGCTACGCACACTGTCGATGCGCTCCATCGTAGGTCCTGCAGTTATTAAAACTTTCGGCATATTTCACCTCTCGCTTATAACTTTTGCCACTTTAAGCGGAATTGTACCATATGCCCCAGCCCATGTCAAGGCGATTTTGCACCTTTGTGCTAAAACCGTACCGTCTTAATTTGGGTAGAGCTAAAACCCCTTGGGGAACGTAATTCTCCAAGGGGTTTATTTTTTATACATCTCAAATTTTGGTGTAAAGCAATGAAGAAATTCTAAGGTTATTATAGCACACGCCTAAACTGCCGTCAAGAAAATTTTTGGCATGTAGGGGCGTTTGATTATTATTCAACATTTACCTTAGCGTATTTCAATAATTTTACCATGTATCTCGCTTTGGCGACCAAAGGCTTTACTTAGGTTGCGAAAAATTTCAAATTCAGCATCAGAATGGGCTTTGCTGACATATTTCTTTTTTGATATTCTTTGCCCTAATATTTTCCGGCTTATTATTGGCCTTATTTCTTAGTATGAAAAGTATAGCATACAATTTCCGCCACCACATAAACATCATCCTTTCGCAGTTTTAATCTTGACGAGAGGTATTTATCCACGTCAAAAGTGTGTTTGGTGTCATGGTCGGCAAGAAGGCGGTAGTTAGATGTACAGTCCCAAATTAAGATGGGACGGTTCTCGAATGAAATCATCAGGTTTATCACCCCATGATTTCACAATAAACTGAAAGGGCGTTAGCCCTTTCAGGGTCTTTAATCTCTTGGC
>Ga0131853_10021698_pt1 | contig 11649 bp, 6 predicted proteins | sample TergutLab28metaG_FD_92764 | JGI IMG/M metagenome (GOLD analysis project Ga0131853, IMG submission 92764) | Labiotermes labralis P1 segment gut microbial communities from Petit-Saut dam, French Guiana - Lab288 P1 (version 2) (version 2) | ecosystem: Host-associated > Arthropoda: Insects >...
AATCTCAAGCTGCCATTCGGCAATGTGGGTTCCAACAGCTAAATCACCCACCCTACAGTCCAGACCTAGCTCCCTCGGATTATTTTCTATTCCGAGTTATGAAAACATTTCTTCGGGGTAAACAATTTTCAAGCGATGAAGAAGTCAAGGAGGCAGTCACGACCTGGTTTGAAGAGCAGTCAAAAGATTTTTTTCCCAGGGAGATAAAGTCGTTGCAAAAAAAGTGGGCGAAGTATATTGAGTTATTAGGGGACTACATTGAAAAATAAAATTTTTTTTGTGATAAGTTGCTTCTTTCTTACTCAGGTAGATAAATTATTGAACACCCCTCGTATATTAGTTGTAAGAGTGCTTACGTTCCGTATCCTGTATTGTCCTTAACATGCTTACTTTGAACGCGTACGTATGACAATCATATGGAAATCTGTTGCTAACGTTGAAATATAACTGCTGACAAACATAATTATTGACTACATTTAACGTTTAATTTGTTAAGGCTTCATTCGCATTTCTGAATAACAGCTGTTGCTTTTGCGCATGTTTGATATTTAACCCTTTAAAAGCCAAGTTAAATCCCATCTGCCATATGCTGGCATTATTTGGAGCTCACCGTATTTTCCACTTTAGCGGGGTAGGGGTTAAGCAATTAATTTTTCAAAAGTGACTCTTTTAAAAATATTAAAACCGTAAGTTAACCTGATACAATTCCTAGTACAAGAAATCCCGTTCTCTCTGAACAAACACCTTCAGGTGAAACATAAAAAATCATTAAATTTACTCTTCTGGGTCGACTGGATACAGCTAAACTTCTGCCCTGTTCTTGTCATTTGACTGCCTGACGTCTGTAAGCTTTGGTGGATGTCGAATGCAAAACGTTCCTATTGATTACTCTATAACCAAGTCACACTCTTACGAAATACAACTTTCGGACAGACAACGTAACTTTTCGTAAAAGAGACTGTCACTATTTTTTAACCAACACCTTTGTACCACCCTGTATACACCTAATCACACCCTAGTTTCCGCTCCGATGCGTTTCGTTGTGTTCTGACACCATATTCAGTGAGCACAGTCTTTGATTTCTTCGCTACACCTCGAAAGATTATCAGCACATATAAACAGTCCATGAGAGGTTTGTAGTTTTTTAAACACAAATGCATAGCTTTGAATATCATTAAAGTTCCATCGGTGACGTGTATGTCCAGGGAAACAGTCAAAAGTTAAAACCAGACACACACAAATGTAAACGCCGCTGTAATTCTTCGGTCTTATGAATGTGTAGTAGAATGTTTAAAAATTACAAATCTTAAAAACACTTAAAATATTATTGTTGAAAACCAGGCTTATAGGTAAATGTGAGTGAGACAGCGTCTATTTTAATAACATCTTTAGCGTCTGTGTGGAGATCACGTACCCTCCAAAATTGGATGCAGTGCGGGATTTTGTGTTGCTAATGCCTCATTTATGTATGTATGTGTTTTGTGCGTTGGCTCAGGTAAGATTAATTGTGTTTAATACTGACGTGCAGCCATATTCCAATTGAAAACATTGGGGTTTCTTTTCACACAACATTAGATATTTTTTTATGTTATTATTTCTATAAACATAATGATGACAATTAGAATAATCTGTTGACATATTTCGACTTGTATGAGTCTTTATGAGGATTTATTGTAACTTTAAGGAGGATTGTGGTTATTTTTCAATATAACTCTTATTTGTTTTTAATTTTATTGTTATTATATTATTAGTGTTTGTTCTCGATTGTATTCTTGGTATTTATGTTCCTTGTTATTGCCACTTTTGGTTATTTGTTGAGTCTGTTTGTACTTATATTCTTGTGTCAGGCTGCATGTGGATGTGGTGCTGGTAGTAGATTTTGTTGCCTGTTCAGTGGCTGTTTTTCAAAGTTCATGTTTTGTTTTCAGTTGTATTTGACGAGTGTATCGAAAACCGGTATTTGGTAATGACATGGTTGTCATTTCCGTGCTGATTTTGTTTACTGAGTTTAGAGATATATCTCTCCATGGTATTCACATGCTTTCGTCTGTTGGTAGGCATAACACAAGATGTAAATAAAAAAAATTAACAAACAATTGACAATAGCAGTAACTAGGAACATGAACACCAACAAAGTTATCGATATCAAACAACAACAACATAGGACAAAGAAAATAAAAGCCATAAGAAAACAATAATAATAATTCAAAATAAACAAAAACTTGCTTACTTTCAGAATAAAACTTGAAGATAACCCATATATGTCGAAATTATTTTTATTAAAATTATTAAATTATGTAAATAATAATGTAATACGAGGTAAAATACAACGTTTCTGTGCAGGTAGAAACGTAATACTTTCGGTTTCTGTGACCGTGCATCGTGAGCAAATTGTGGAGTGAGAGAGTAAACCAACAAGATGCAACAGTTGGATCTTGTTGGTTTTCTCTCTCACTCCATAATACTTTCGGTTAGAACCTCATCGCATGGCACAGCGAGATGCAAAACAATGAAGATACACAAAGTGTCAGGTTGTACTCCAGTGTATCTTCCGTCTAGTTAAGAGTTATTATCACGCTTCTTTCAAAATATAACGCGAAATACGAATAGTTCAAAATTCAGGTTACCGGATCGTGAAGCGCATTAGCGCCGATCACAGCAGTGGCAGCATCAGGAAAACGTATCGCTCCCGGATATCTGAACAGCGTAGCGAGTAACAGGCTCAGGTCCTCAATAGTGGCAGTTTTACTCTTCCTACAGTGTCCAGTTGAATAAGTTAGATGCGTTTTTCTTACTAAAGTGTCCTTTAAGTATGGTACAACACATTACGAATTCGTATGACTAGATCAATGTTAGTATAGTGTTACTGTGTTCAATGTTGTTTTTTCAGGTTATGTTCGGTACTGTTTGAAGAATCCTTAGTTTATAGAATGCACCTCACGTGGCCCAGATATGATAACAAGGGGCAATCATCCAGACTCTTATTGTTGTGGCTGACACTGTACCTGTGAGAGGTAAACGGTTCAATGTACGTTTGTGTGACGTTATTCCGAATCATGTGACTCTCTTACACGAGACATATCCACTGTTGTAACGTCTCTATGTAAGGCAGGCTGCAACGCACTACATTTGCACTGGTTAACTAAATGGGAAGATCCGCTTAAAACCTGATGGGATATACTTGTCCTTTACACTACTGTAGTCAGCTGTAAATGGTATTTATTACACGCTGGATTAGCAAAGCTGCATTACAATTAAACTCAGTAATTTCACTTATCAGTTCACAATTACTGGCTATCTGGAATCCTACTGTCTAGTTTTCCGTCTTCTATCGTATTTAAATATCTCGTCAGTAATGATTTTTGTTTCTGATTTTTATCAATTATTTGGCGGCAAAGTAGAAATAGTCGAATGTTTTCCGCTTATTGTGTTCAAGGGTTACGCAATCAAAAAAGCGACGTACCTGAAAAATAATATTCAACAAAAAAAACTTCGGTGCCAGTAAGTGGGTAAAATGTAGTTTTGTACCGTCTGTACTGTCAGCAAGCAACGATTATAAAGAGAAATTGCGAAGCGTCTAGACAACTTATACCAATTGGTACCCTGAACATGAAGGCAGTATATTCCTCGAAAACGTTTGTGCCTCCCACACACTAGACTGAACGGTGACAAAAACGCTAAAAATCACAACACGGATTTTTAAAGCCGTGACATGTTTCCTGTGTGTTTTGGTGAATTAACTGTGAAGGAAGGCCGCCATCTCGGTATGCTTTTCCATGTATGTTGTGAAATGTACCTAATGATTGCGCAAAACGACCGAAACATGTAGCAGATGACACAGGGATGCATAGAGATCTAAGAGTTGTGTTCACTCTGAAAACAAAGGCGCTGATCAAAGGGTGTTATTTAACGAAGCTGCGATTTGTTAAGATTATACAGCGACGGTGGTAGGTGAATGGATTGTGAGGGTGGTGCACTGGTGGTATAATAATAATAATAATAATAATAATAATAACCTATCTATCTGTCTGGTTTTTTAATAGCTGTCTCCGTCTTCCGGAACCCAAACGCCATTCCTCTCCGTTTCTCCATTGAACTGGTTCTAAATTTCTTGTTGTCATGGCTGCTTAGACGTTCTCTTTTCCTTCTCTCCCGTGGTATCCAATCCATAATTAATTTTGGTATTCTCTCCTCTGGCATCCTTTTGACGTGGCCATACCATCGTAGTATTTTCTGCTCTATGATATCTATGAAGTCCGGCTTCCACAATAATAATAATAATAATAAGTGAAAACTGCAAATCATGGCAATACCATGCCCCAGTGCCACTCTCTCCATCACAAATTCCACATGGGCTAGACCGGTGTCGAACTCTGAATTCGGTGGCAATAGGCGGGTGACCAAAAGCCTAGCCACGTTTCGGCCACAGCTGTGGAAACATCAAATCGTGGGAATGTCCACTCTGACATGAGTAATACTTTACCGTTAGCGAGACATTACAGGGTAGAAATAAGCTAGTTAAATTTTGGGAGCTGCAGACACGTAGCAACAGAGCGGTTTTTTATCGGTCTCAGTTCACCAAATTTCGCCTGAATGCAGTGTCGTGAACATTCAAAACACTTGTTTCGTTTACAAACTGGAATTGCTGTAGTTTTTAACCTGCACTCCCTTAGACAGGAAAAAATGTCGGATCTCAGTGAGATACCACCACCAGTTTGTTTATTGGGCTGAAGAATGGGGAAGAAAAAGGAAAAATAAGGTTGCTTTTTCAACTGCTTTAGAGTTTTTCAGGCCTTGGTTTCCGCACGTTGGCAATCCTTAATCATCATGACGTCACATAATTCTCATTTCTCTTATTGTGCGTAAGTCCGTACTCCGCAAGTCTGAGTGGCAATGTGGTTGCCCCAGCAAGCGCTATCTCTCACACGTTAAAAGCAACGCACATTTCTGCCACTAGCCCAAGTAGGAAAGTTGGCGGGATGATAAAAATGTATTCCGGTCGGCGTGTGTCACAAATTCGAAAAAAAGTGCACAATTACGAAATTTCACTGTCTGAGGCTTTTTTAAGCAGGAAAATGAAATAAAAGATGAGACATCTTGATAAATTAATTTTTTTTTGTAATTCTTTATACAAAACCACGTGGATAAATTAAGGACTTCGACAAAAATAAAATGTTCTCGCACACCACAGATGTCAGGAAGATTTTATGCTATATGGTTTGAAACGTTTACTACTTGTCTCTCGTACATATTAACAAATGTTAGCAGTTAAGTACCTGGTATTCGTGTTGGCAAGAAGTCACAAAACTTCAATACAATCACTCCTTTCATCATAAATATTTCTGCAAGTATTCTCATGCGACAACCTCACTTTTCAACGTCTATTGCCAATCTCCTTCTTTCCTCGTGTAAGTTGAACAACACTTTTTCCACTTATTCAATAAGCCATTTCCGGATATTCGTAATTTTGTTAGGTGAAACATTACCGAAACTGTTCAATTCGCCTCAGTTATGTACTTCATTCCGCCAGCCATACAGAGACAGTAAGCACCAGGCAACTTCTTTGGAAATACTACAACGTTTGTTTTTTGTATTCTGCTATATTTTTCAACATTTAGCCCCATTGAATGTTTTTATGTATTGCTGACCGTGCATCTCAGTATAATCTTAGTAATTAACCAACTTAATGCACAAATTCTTGTTTTATAATAAGTTTATTATATGCCTCTACATGTTTCGAGCACTATGTGCTCATCATCACGAGGTAAAAATTGTATTATACAGCATCTGGTATCGTCACACTGAAACAAACGAGTAAGCAGACATAAATGTAAATAGACATAGTATCTTTCTAATAAGTTTAACAATTGGATAAACATAACCTCTACATGACATAAAATGTTTATAGTAAATAATATACAGTAATCACACCCGAAAAAATTCACACATAAATATTACTACTATTTCCTTATAGAACTGTATTTTAGTCATTTTATACCACTCGTTTGTTTCAGTGTGATGATACCAGATGCTGTATAATACAATTTTGACCTCCTGATGATGAGCACATAGTACTCGAAACATGTAGAGGCATATAATAATCTTATTATAAAACAAACTTTTGTGCATCAAGTTGGTTATTTACTAAGATTACCCACTGAATGTGTTGCATTAGTGGTAATTACAGAATTAACTGGAAGAATACATACATCAGAAAGCTTTATTTTACTATTAGCCTAAAATTAAAACAGCTAAAGATAAAAAGATACATTTTTCTCTGTGCCCTTCGTGAAGGATGGAATGTAACAAAAGATCCACTCGTTCTTGTCTCTTGCACTAGATGGAAATAAATGGTCATCTTTACCATCCAGCTGCCTTATTTTCGAGGAAAGATCTCCGAGATACCCACTGAATGGGAGGTTTTCTTTGCCGCTAAGACGGTTTCGAAACCTTGCACCAAAGGATATCAAACCAGTATCCCTCCGTTGTCAAGCCGTTAGGTTGTTCATAATGCCGACAGAGATATTCCTGCTACAAAGGGGATAAAACTTGGGTCAGAGTAAATACGGTCTCAGTTATCCAGTTTACTCTGGAATAACACCTCGAGAATTATCACAGAGTAAAAGTGATTATACTAAAAAAAGAGTGATCTAAAACATTTGGACGAGCATCAAGACAGTTATTCACGTAGAAGGAAAGAAAAACACTTCAATATAAAACACACATCCGTCAATGAGTGGATTTTAGGCGCGTTCGCAAAATTGCGGAAAGCGGCTGTTAGATTCATGTCTGTCCATCTGTCCGAAAGCAACAACACGGCTCCCACTGGAAGGATTTTCATGAAATTTAATATTTGGGTACTCTTCGAAAATCTGTCCATAAAATTCAAGTTCCATTTAAATCTGACAAGAATATCTTGTGCTTTACGTGAAGACCAATATATATATTTTTGATCGTATCTCGCTCAGTTCTTCTTAGAATGAGACATATTGCAAACGAAAGTTGTAGTGAATATAAAAACACACATTTTAGGTGCAATAAAGTTTTTCAATAATCATGCCATTTATCGGATAATGTGGAAAATTATTATACAGCCGGGCAGGTCACAGATGACAGCAGGGCACCAGCGCTTTTCAAGGTGTATACCTATTTCTACAAAAACATATTCACAATATGCAATAATTATAGCATTTCCACTGCAACAATGGTTGCATGAACGCGCCTCAATGTTACGTTATACGTATATTGCCTGTATTGTTGAGTTTAATTTAAAGATTATAGTCAAAAATAAATACCTCAATTATGTAATATTTTACTTAAAAACTGACAACGTTAACTACATATGTTCTCAATTTAATAACCATTGGATTCTTTTTGTTCAAAAATGACAATTCAAAACAGATGTTCGAAATGCCCTGCACTTAAATCAACACACAAATGGATATTTTTGATCAAGCACTGTTACACGCTTGCAAAGGTTGCGGGCGGCTGGGAATAGTTTTTACAGGCGTGAAAATGCGTTGGTGAAGTGTCTGTTCATTTTCACAAGGATCTGTATACACTAGAGCTTTGCAAGTGACGTCACAAATAAAAATGCAAACGACTGAATTCGGCTTGTTGTTGGGCTGTACTTCGAAAACTAAGTGTTACAGGACTCTAATGATGTGAGGTTTTCCCCTTGTTTAGTGCTCAAAACACACTCCTACAATCTGTCCAGTTATTTCAGATACGTGGAAGAATTGTATGGGTGCAAAATAAATTTAAACACTCGCATACACGATTATATGTGACCATAAATACTTGTACTTGTGAATTCAGATTCGTTATGCAAATGTTTATAATTCTGCAATAAACAAGACGAATCACGAGCAAAATAATGAAACAATTTAGCAACGTAACTGTTCGCAACCAACAGGAATCTCCTATATTGAACAGAATTAATAAATTATTATTATCATCCTGGAGATGTGAAGGTTTGGTAGACAGACACCGAAGTTTCGGAGTAACCTTCTGCCCATATTTTACTACCCCGAAATTGGCAGGAGCAAGTTTCCCTTAAACGTCCACACGTGTCCATCAAATTACATACATGCATGTAATATACGAACAGTACCGTGAAATCGGTATTAAGTCGAACCTGAACTTAAGACAAAATTCTCTTTAGCAGAAATTTAGCCCCGAGGAGCCGAAATTCATGTACCTGTGTACAGGTACATGAATTTCGGCCCCTGTACCTCGACACAGGTTTTGTTTGGTTTCCCGGTGTCTATAAGCAAATGCTGAGATGGTTCCCAAGATTCCAAGTTGCCACTACTTGCTTCTCATGTAGCCCTCCCGACTTAAATCTAGTAGTAACCAATTTCATGTTTTGTTTACATGTAAAATAACCATTGCCACCGGGTAACAACCCAATTGCAGTAAATAAATAAATATAAATGTAAGGGGAAATGTTTCCAACGGAAAAAATTCCATCACTTGCTGTTCCGTTATAGGCAGGTTCCAGTGTATTAATATTCATAGCTGTATAAATTAACAAAACACTGAACACTGTTCTAAAGTCTCCCTTTTCAGGGAAACACGGTTATATCACACTTGATGGAATACGACAGATGGCAGCAGTCACAGGACTGATTTACTTTCACAGGACGGGTGTTGTCCGTCTCTTTTCACGTTTATAGCGCCCAGATATACCTCCAATTTGTGGTCAGTTTAACGCTGAACTACTGCCGGACTGCCACCCGCTTCTATACACACATAGATAATGGAAAGCTTACATAATTTTTTGTTTCACATAAATACTTTTATCATATGACTCGCGTGAGTTCGGAGTATTTATAGCAGCATTTTTAAATGAAACGAGCGTAATGTGTAAAGGCTTTATGTTTTACTTCCATGATTCGCATGGAGAAGAGATATTTTGTGATATTCGTACTGTCGCGGCTACTAAATACCTAAAGAGTTGTCAAATATTTCACTGCAGGCTCATGTAAAAAAACAAAGTTCGTTAGAAATGCAAATTACTGTGGTGGTAGGCTTTGGTTTGAGGTCGAATGAATATACGAGTAGCATGTGTGTGCGCAGTGCAGCATACAACACTGGCGTGCAGAGAGTCAAGCGGCCATGTTTGATTTTGAGGTTTGAAATCAGGAAAACTCACCGGCTTCGTGAAGGGATTCAAATAAAATTCACGTCTTTGTGTTCTGATTTTCGAGATTGTTGCTACCGTAAATGGGTATCAACGTTGCAGATAAAATTTCTGCTTCCATCTTCATGACGTAAATAAACACGAGTACAAAACGAGTATTTTCCCCCGAAACGGTGGCAGAAATCGCAGCGGTGTAACAATTGATAAAGCAACGTACACAAAGGAATATATAAATTCATTTAATAACTTCAGTCTCAAGCTCACTCAAAAGACGGATTGTATTCCTTTGTCACCTTGCTGTGCAATCCACATTTACAATTTTACACCAGTCAGTTGAGTGTAAGCAGTAATTCTTCCTATTTCTCAAAAATAAGATGTCACATGGATGAAATGGTATGTCTTCTGGGATGTAACGGTTTAATAATAATATTTATTAACTGCAATTGGGTTGTCACCCGGTGGCAGTGTTAATTTTACATGCACACAATATATGAAATTGGTTACTAATAAATTTAAGTCGGGAGGGCTACACGAGAAACATGTAGTGGCAACTTGGAATCTTGTGAACCATCTCAGCGTTTGCTTTTAGGCACAGGGAAACCAAGAAAAACCTGTGTCGAGATGGCCGGTCGCAGGACCTTCCGAATGCTGACTTCTAGTCAGCAGTCCGGCACCTAAAGTAAAAAACAGCAATATTATTAAAAAAACAGCACTGGGCTAGGAGTGCCAAGGAATGTGGTGCCTTCAGGGACAAGTAAATTTCTCCTGAAGACGAACACCCTAATACCGATCAAAATGTACAGGACTACTCGCCCAACGACAGTCACATTCTAGCAAATTTCTGTCTTCATTTTCGGTTTTTTGTTGCGAAAGTTCTCTATTAGAATTTAGGACTACTGACCATTATCAGACTGAGTCTTGTTGTTTTCATGTTGCCGAATATTTTAAAATAATTTTCTGGTTACTGCCTTGATATAACTGCCATACAACTGTTTCATTACAAAGGATGATCTTCTCACCATTCATTCCGCTAATTCGATGCAAATGAAAACAAGGACGTTACGAAATATCATAAGCCTAATCAACAATCATTAAGCTCCCTCCATTACCACACACACACAGTTACATATCTCAATGAGCCGAAACATGTTACCAGATTTATAGATTGACAATAAATTATTTGTTGTGTTCCGACTGGATTGAATAATCTATTAGTTGATATTTATATTGGATAACACAACGGGATGGCTCCAGTCAAAACTTTAGCCAGTCAAGCTCACTCCGCCAACTTGTAAAAGAACTTAAGAACCAAGGTCATGAAGTGCTGTGTGAAAAATTACTTTAAATGACAATGTGTTAATAAGAAAATAATCCCTAATTACGCTAACATATAGGTCCCATACACGTCCCCCGCCACTAGTATTACCCAAAAGAAAGTACAGACAATCCGTATAAGAGATGAAATCCATGGCTTAATAAACCGAAACATGTTGTCATATTTATACATTCGTAATAAATTATGTGTTGTGTTCCGACTGAATTGAATAATCTTTTAGTTCACATTCATATTGGATAACATAACGGGATGGCTCCAGTCAAAATACCTATCACATGGCATGCTTCAGGTTCTTACGGCGGTGGCGCTCCGGCCCAACGCGGGCCATGGCCTCCTCATTCTTGAGGATTCTAGATCACACTCAACGACGCAACACAGTCGGTAGGACTTCTCTGGACGAGTGATCAGTCTGTCACGGAGACCTCTACCTGACAACACACAACACTCAACACAGACATCCATGTCCCCGAAGGGATTCGAACCCAGAATTTCAGCAGGCGAGCGGCCGTAGACCTACGCCTTAGACCGCGCGACCCCTGGAACCGGCACACAAAGATCACCACCTCCTCGAAAATCACTCTGAACACGACAGTAACATTTACTATTCCTCCGAAATGTCGATAAATTTCAACTGCCAATACAGCGTCATATCCCAGAAGACGGCGATCTTAAATGATCCATATTTACATGTAGGAATATAAACTAAATAAAACGGGGACATGTAAAGTTAAGATTATTGTTGTACATTCAAGCCTAATATTAAAACATCACTCAGCTTGTTCGCGGCGCATCCAACGATCTCAAACAAACACACAGGCCTCTACTGTGTAACTACAAATTCCAGTAGCGCCCTCAGATCATATGCCGTTATGGCGGTCCCTACGGGAACATTCTGTACTTTGAAAGCTTTTACGACGTAACGAAATGAAAGCAATATACGATTATGTGTCAAGCAGACCCGTCAACATCAGCTGTGAAATTAGATACACTTGCAGATCTAGCTACAATAAAACTTCTTAAACTTACTGAAGATAAACAAGTGTCTATTATTCTGACGTTTTGCTGACCGCGCATCTCAGTATATTTATCTCAGTAATTAACCAACTTGATGCACAAAATTTTTGTTTTACAATAAGTTTATTTCATGCCTCTACATGTTTCGAGCACA